>OFHN01000970.1_pt1 | contig 22761 bp, 20 predicted proteins | sample 1521321 | NCBI WGS metagenome assembly OFHN01 (sample SAMEA3504130, study PRJEB24116) | mouse gut metagenome | biome: mouse gut; feature: mouse-associated habitat; material: faeces | place: Denmark | collected 2011
CCGCGGCTTCCTCCGTTCCCGCCAACCTCTCTGCAGCTTCCTCCGTTCCCGCCGGCGTATCCAGAAATTCAAAGTATACCCTCATGACATCATTATTGGTGCGCAGCCGGGTCAGTGCCATCACCAGCCCCGTAAAACCGTCGGTGAACTTACTGATGCTCCCGATATAAAGCACCACCTGCCCCACGCCAATCATACCGGCAATGGCACGCAAGCCCACAAACAGATAGACAATCGTACTCAATACCACCGTGGAAAGGGCAACCGTGCCGGCATACTTTGCCTCATTCCTCGTCTGCCCCTTCACCATATCCACCCCGGTGTCAAACAATGCCTTCGTTTCTTCCCGCAGCATTCCCGCCTCATGATAAATCCGGACATCCTTTCCGGTATGATAGGTCATAATGTGATTTTCCAGATAATACATATAAACCCGGTTCGCATCTGTGGCCTGCCTCATCAGATTATGGCTGTTCTCCATCATCTTCCTGCCAACGCCCATCCCCGCAAAGGCATTGGCCAGAACCGCTGCCGCCAGCAGTACCGCTGCAGGCGGTGACACCGCAAATCGCAGAATCCCCGAAGCCTCCCCCTGAAAACGGGCCGTAAAAAGGCTCATTACAAAAGCTATGGAAAATATCACTGTAAGCGCCCTCTCCGCCAGTTCCCGGAACTGGTACAGCACATTTCCGATTCCCTCGCCCCCCACATTCGAGAAATCCTGTATCTGCTGCCGCAGCCGGTGGATTCTGGCGGACTCCACATCCGCATAGTCCATCTCCATCATCTTGCCGCTGAGTACCATCTCGCATCTTGACCAGAACCTTGCCTGCAGATAATTGATGTAATGGCGGAAGAAGCTGCCCGACAGATGCACCAGCAGCGAGGCCGTGATGGTAACCGCCGCCAGGACCAGCAGCTGCCCCAGTTCCATTCTGTCCTGGATCCCGTTAATCATCACTGACGACATATACATCGTAATAAACGGGGACAGCGATACCAGTGCAGACTGCAGCAGCATCATGCCCAGAATTCCGGCCGATATTTTATGTATCAGCCTCAACGACCTTGCAATCAGTGTAATGTCTTCTCTCCATTTCCTCATTTTCTCTCCTCCCGGTAATAACGGCTCTGAATTTCATACATGGCCGCGTATTTCCCGCCCAGCGCCATCAGCTCCTCGTGGGTGCCCTCCTCCGCAATCCGCCCATTCTCCAGATACAGGATTCTGTCGCAGAATCTGGTGCTGGATAGCCTGTGTGAGATAAACACGGAAGTCGCTCCCCTTGTCAGCTCATGATATCTCTGATAAATCTCATTCTCCGCCACCGGGTCCAGGGCGGCGGTGGGTTCATCCAGCACAATGATGCTGCCGCCCTTGTACAGGGCCCTTGCCAGTGCCAGCTTCTGCTTCTCTCCGCCTGAGAGGTCTGTTCCCTCCTCGCGGACGCCTTTCATCAGTATGGTTTTTTCCTTATTCGGAAAACTGTCTATTTTCGGCTTAATTCCCGATAATTCCAGCACTTTTTCCAGTTTCTTTTTATCTATGCTGTCCTCTTCACAGAGAGCGACGTTCTTCTCCACAGTGGCAGGCATGAGATGTATATCCTGAAAAACCGCCGAAAACAGCGTATAATATTCATCCCTGTCATAGCTGCCCACATCCTTCCCCGCCACCATAACCTGTCCCTTCGACGCATGGTACAGGCCGCACAGCAGCTTCACCAGCGTGGTCTTGCCGGCGCCGTTGGACCCCACCAGGGCAATCTTTTCCCCCTTCTTCACGGTAAATGTAATGTGGTCGATGGTGGGGACATCACTGCCCGGATAATAAAACGAGACATCCCTGAACGAAATTTCCGGCGCTTCCGCAGGCAGCTTTTCCCCCTTTCCCCTGCGGAAAGTATCCTTGATATCCAGGAACGCCCGTATGTCACCGAAGTTCAGGCAGGCGCGCTCCACTTCGCCGTAATACTGTATCAGCCCCAGCAGCCAGGAAGAATACTGGGAAATCATCCCGAAATAAAAGACAAAATCCGCTGCGGACATCCCCTCCTCCAGAATGCGGTAAATCAGGAAGCCGTAAGCAGCCCCGTCCCGGACAAAGGTGAGCAGCCCTGCGAACACATCCACCCCCATCCCTCTCGCCTCGCCCTTCTTATACCAGCCCATCCGCTCCTTCAGCAGACTCTCGAACAGGTCTTCCAGCCAGCCCCGCATACCGTACAGCCGAATGTCCTTGGCATACGCCGCCTCCCCCGCCTTGTTCCGAATATAGCCCAGCTTTCTGTCCAACGGCACCCAGTCATCCTTGTGGCGGTGATTCCAGGCATTGTTGGCCTTGTTTACAAAATAGGCTGCCAGGGTCATGACTGCCAGCAGCGCCACCAACCCGGGACTCAGAGCCGCAATCAACGCCGAATACGCCACAAGCCCCATAAGGTTGGACACCATGTTCACAAGCTGGCGAAACAGCTGCTGTGTTCCCACGTCGGAATTGTACAGGCAGCCAACGGCCTTCTCCATCTTCGTCTGTCCGTCCGGGCTTTCCAGGTTTTCATAATCCATATCCATGGCCTTTTCACCGCATATGGTAACATACTGAATCCGATTCAGCATGGAACCCCAGTTCACCTTTGCATCCATTACCTTGTTCGCCAGATGCAGCACCAGCAGCACTGCGGATGCTGCCAGAATATTCGCCGCCAGCCGACCCGGAGAGATATCACTGTTGACCCACCTCACCATATTGGAGGAGAGATAAGTGGTGCAGAGTGGCAGCAGCACCAGCACCGGCATCTGCAGGGCCGTCACCGTCATAAGCCATTTATCCAACTGCCAGGCTTTCCGCAGCATGAACGCAAGATTGCCTCTCAATGTATATTTTGCCGAATGTGAAGATTTCTTTTGCATGGCATTTTACCACCCTTTCCCGAAGCCGTCTTTCCTGCCGGAATCGTGCCCTGTACGGAAACACATCGTTTTCCGAAGCAGGAAGAACCCGTTGTTTTCCGGCGGTTCCTGACATCAGTATAGCTGAAAAAAGGGGGAAGTAAAGGGCTTTTGTGCATGAGGTTTGTATCGGGAGATAAGAGGTCAGATTCCGGTGCCGAACGTAGATGTTACGAAATTCCGCAAAACTCCAGAATCGAGCAGGGGAGATTTTATCCCCACTCGCCGCGCGGCCCGTGCGCCGCTTCCGCAGCAAACCCCCACTGCACGGGCCTGCGCATAAAAAAACAGAGCTGCCGAAGCACCTCCGTTTTCCATGTTCCTCCAAAACACCCGGACAGCCCGGGCGCACACCATTGCCCCAATGTGCAGGACCCTGGTAAGTGCTGATTGCCAAAGGATGAATGCAATGGGGGGCTAATCCGCTGCCGGCATGTACACCCCCTTAAAGGCACGGTAGGTCCTCGCCATGCCCTCCTCCAGGCTGATATAGGCGAGGCCCAGCTCCCGCCTGCCCTTTTCACCGGAAGACAGCTCCGACTCCTCCGGCGTAACCGGAAACGGCAGGGGAATTCCCATTCGCTGTGCCTCCGCAGCCGTAACGGGAAGCGTTTCCGCCTCCACGTCCGCAGCCGTCTTCAGCGCCCGGTAAAAGTCCTCATAGGTAACCGCCTCCCCGGGGCACAGATTATAGGCCTGCCCGTAAGCCGCCGGGTTCAGCAGGCACCTGACGGCTGCATCCGCCGCGTCCTTCACATATACAAGCTGAAAGGTTCCCGCCGCATCGGTGATACGGGGCAGCACATGATTCTGCACCATCAGCCGAATATATACCGATTCTCTGGGCGCATAGTTAAATGGCCCGTAGATAAATGCCGGACGCAATACCGTATATTCAATTCCTTTTTCCCTGCACGCTTCCCGCAGCTCCTGTTCCAGCGCCACCTTCCCGGTGATATAGGCTCCCGCCTCCCCGGGAAACTCCCTGGCCTCAAAAGGCGCCTCTTCCGTCTTCACGCCTCCCAGCCCCCGCCGATATACATCCAGCGTACTGATAAAAATATACTGTTTCACCGATCCCCCGATATTGCGGAGAACCCGGGCAATATCCCCTTTTTCATAGGCGCAGAAATCAACGACGGCATCTATGTCTTCGCAAATCTTCCCCCACAGTGCCGCATCCCTTCTGTCGCCTTTGATCTGTTTCGCCCCCAGGCTCTCCACAGACAGGCTCCCCCTGTTCACAACGGTAACGTCATGTTCCTTTCCCGCCTGCATCACGAATACCCTGCCCAGAAAATAGCTTCCTCCGATTACCAGCAATTTCATTTTGATACCTCCGTCCTGCTCTTTTTGCTTTCACTGTTTCAAGTTTACTTCATTATCGCTGCAAGAGCAACCTGTTTCTCCGGAGCAATCGTCCTAATTGTTGCCATAGCTACCGTTTGGATCGTCCGTGAAAACTCACAGAGTTGCGGCTATTGCTTTTTCAGCCAAACCATGCTATGATGAAAACGCCGTCGGCGCCTTTCCCGTGCGCCTGAAGGCAGACCCGGTTACAACAGGAAGAAACGGAAAGGAGCCTTCTATATGAGAAGATATGTTAAGTCTGCATAGCACTGGCTATTGCAGAAACAGTGACAGAACCCGCATCTTACGGGGCTGTCCCATGTGAAAATGTTATAGCCAATGCTTTCCTGAATTGTCACTTTCCGCTCCGTCACGGGACGGTGTGCGGATATTATGAGGAAACAATCTGTTTAGGAGGCAGACATGGGCTATATAAGAGCAGAAGAAATTCTGCCGGTTGAAATTATCGAATTGATTCAGCAATACGTTGACGGAACAAACATATATATTCCCCGAAAGCAGGAAAACAGGCAGGAATGGGGGACGAAAACCGCCTATCGCCTGGAACTCCGGGACAGGAACCGGCTGATTTACAGGGATTATCTGTCCGGCAGGCGCATTGATGAACTGGCTGAAGTTTATTTTTTATCTGAAAAAAGTATACAAAGAATTCTCAGACAGGAGAAACTCTCACATGGAGGGCTGGCCTAAGGCCGGCCCTCCGTTTCCTTCCGAAATTCCATCGGGCTGCATTTCACCGCTTTCCGGAAGACACGGTTAAAATAATAGATATCGTTGTACCCGGAGGAAAACGCAATCTCCGTCACGGAATCCGATGTGTTACGCAGCAGCTGTTGTCCAGTTCCATGAAAGTCTTGGAGATATAATCCAGCCCCCCAATCTCAGAGTCGCCTGCACATAGGAAAAGTTCTCAAAAAAAAGACAGCACAACGAACTGTATCTCCGGCTTCAACCCTTGGTGCCTCTTCCGATTTCACTGTTGATGGTCAGAATGGACTTTCCATGATAAAATCCTTCCAGGCAAAGGCGAACATACCACAGCCCGATACAGGCCGTATCCCCTTCCCCGTTATCCTCATAGCAGAAAGGGCGGTCCTCAGTCCCGTGCATCTGATTGCGGTACACGGGCCGCCCATTAGGACACAGGCGGCTCTCCCTCATCCCCCAGCGTCTCCCGCAGCTGCCCGAATGTCTTTTTCTCAAATTCCTGGACGGAGATGGACTTTTTGTTCGGATTTGCAAATACAAATATTTTGTCTACCGTTTCCAGATAGTTCTGGATTTTGTCGTTGGTGGCGCTGATGAGGGCCTGGAACCCCAATCCCCGTATCAGCTGGATACAGCTTGCCACCTTCTCCGCGTCCATCTTGGAGAAGGCCTCGTCCAGAACCACCAGGCGGATGGAAGGGTTCCGCAGCTGCCCCGGCTTCAGGTCAATCTTATAGGCCTGGGCAAAGCTGGCCAGCAGCGCTACGTAAAGGGGGTTCTGCCCCTCGCCGCCGGAATTTTTCTTAATCATCCTGCTTAAACGGATCTTGATGATTTCGTCTTCGTTCCGGATCAGCTGCTGCATGTCAAAGGAAAGGTAAGTACGGTAATCCGCGTACCGCTCCATATTCCGCCTGGCTTCCTCCAGCTCCTCCGCCCCGGCGTTCTCCGGTGGGATGAAGATGCTGATTAAGTCATTTATCATGGCCCCGTAGTGGTGTTCATGCTCTATGGTAAAGAGATTCAGCTGATTGTCCAGCCCGATATCCAGGTCCGAGGGATTGACCTCCAGGGACTCATCCATAAACATATCGTAATACCGGCCGTCCGGGCCTTTGTTTTTCCCGATGAAAAACTGGTACTTATCCTTTCCGAAATCCAGACGGCTGATAATCCGGTTCAGTTCGTCCTTCCGCTGCAGGGCTTCCTTGATGGCACTGCGGATTTTATACATAAAATCATCCTTGAAATGCTCCACCGCCGTCCTGGCCTGCTCCGCTGCCCGGCTTCGGAATTCCTCCAGGCGTTCATTGTCCAGATGCAGGAGAAGCTCCTCATAATCCCCGTTCTCCTCCGCAGTGGGTGAAAAATTCCGGTTCTGGTAAGTGCGCAGGTATTCGCTCCTCAAATCCACCAGGCGGTTCATCTCCCGCTGCCGCCTGTCACCGGCCCCGGCAAGCCGTTCCAGATAATCCTCCCGCAGGGAATCAAACCTCGGATTCTGCCGGGCGGACAGAATCGCTTTCAGCTCTTCCTCCAGCTCCGGCTTCACCGCAAGGCTCCGCTCCTTCTCCACCAGTGCCTCATTCAGCCTTACCAGATTGTCCTGCTCCTGCTTCCGGTTTCTTTCCAGGTCATAGGCCGTTCTCTGGAGCCGGTTCAAAACCTCCTTCCGCTGCTCGCACAGTTCAAGCAGGGATTCCCGTTCCTGTTTCCAGCGGCCTACATCCCGGGAAGACAATTCGGCCAGTTTTGCCTCCAGCTTCGCCCGCTCGGCCTGCTTTTCCCCGAGGGCTTCCATATCCCGCTTCCATTCCAGGTATACCTCCGGCTCCTGGCCCAGATGTTCCAGTCCCAGAAGCCCTTCCATCTCCCCTGCCGTGTCCTCCAGGGGCGTAACGGCCGCCTCCAGGTTTTTCAGGCTTTTTCTTATCAGCTGTATCCTCTGGTTCACGCTGCTCTTTCCGATATAGGCAGCTGTGGTGTACAGGGCGGGGTTGATATGCTGAATCCGGTAATTGTGGTAGGACACGCAGTTTTTCGTGACGGCAACGCGATAATTGCGCAGTTCGTCCACATCCCCGCACTTCATCACCTTCCCCAGAAGAAAATTCACATAGGCCTGCGCGTAAGGGTTTGCGGCCTTCACCTCCTCTGCCAGGGAGCCGGCTTCCACCTGTTGACGGCCTGCCGCCACCTGCTCCGTGTCCACCACGGCCACCCGGCAGAATTTCTCCCTGTCCATTTCCTCATAAATCTTCATAGCCAAACGCGCATACCCGGGTTCCACAATCACCGAGAGTTTGTTGTAGCCCAGGTAGCCCTCCACCGCATTGCGCCACGCCTCGTCCCGGATATCCAGAAGGTCCGCCAGGACGTCCACCCTGACGTTCTTCCCCGTCTCCTGGTGTATACGCTTCTGCAGGATGTCCCTGGCCTGCTCCAGTTCCCTGGGGTATGCCTTGTTTCCCGCCTTCAGCTGTGCCAGCTCCTCCCCGGCCCTCTTCATTTTCTTCCCCAGCTCCCGCAGTTCGCTCCGGGCATCCTGCTGCTGTTTGACGGCATCCCTGCGAACCTCCTCCAGGTCGCTTTTCAGCCGCCGAAGCCCTTCTTCCGTAATCTCGCCTTTCCCGAAAGCCTCAATGTCCCACAGTGTGCGATTGGGCACGCTGTCCACATCCTCCCAGGCTTTCAGGGCGGCTGCGGCCTGCCCCCACCTTTCCCGGCTGTTTTCCAGGCGCTCCGTCAGGGCGTTTAAAGCCAGAAGCTGCTCCCTCATCTGCTCATACCCGGTCATGGTGATGCGCTGCAGCAGCTCGTCTCCCTGCCCGGCCAGCTGTCCGATGCGCCCCTGCTCCTCTTCTATGGCCGCGGCCGCTTTCTTTCCGTCTTCTTCCAGCGCCAGAAGCTTTGCCCGGCACGCCTCCGCCTTCAGCCCGTCCTGCATGATGTCAAGCCTGGCGCCGTAATACCCGTAGGCTTCCATTTCCCGCCCAATGGCTGCCACTTCCCCATGCTGCCTGCAGATTTCCTTCAGCTTCCCGATTTCCCGGCAGGTATCCTCAATCTTCTGCCGCAGGCGCCCGTACTCCATAACGCTCTGCTGCATATCTTCTATATGGATATCCTGCTCCATACAGATATATTCCTTCACAAACTCTTCCAGCTTGATATTCATGCGGAAAGGAATGGCCCGCTTAAACAGCAGCGGGAATTTCTCGGAATCCAGGCCTCCCAGGTATACGTCGTAGAGCTGCTTGCGGAAGCGTTCGTTGTGAGAGCCGAAATAATATGCCTCCCTGGGAAAATTCTCCAGGAGCCACATTTTTACTTCCTCTATGGCCATGGCGCGCCCTGCCCCATTTTCGCTATTTCCCTTCACCCGGTACGCATGGTCCGGTATGGGTCCCTTATGCCAGAAAAACATTCTGGAGACCTCGTTGGAAGCCGCTTCCACGTCAAACACCACCCCGACGCACTGGCACTCCCCGGTATCCGTCCTGCGAAGCTCCAGCACGATGGCGGAGGAGAAATTGCTGTTCCGCAGATAGGAGAAGCTGTTGTCCTCCCCGATGTTCACCATGCCCCTCAAGTATTCAATAAGGCTTCTGTCCGAGTCGTCGGCGGCCGCCTTGTTAAAGAACCCCCTGCCGTCCGTATTTGCGTAGAGGACAATCTGCAGGGCGTCAATCACCGTGGATTTACCGCTTCCGGAATGGCCTGTAAAAAAATTAATCCCCTCATGGAACGACAGGGTTTTATGTCTTATGTAGTGCCAGTTGTTCAGGCATATTCTGGACAGCGCTTCAAAGCTCTGGTTCGTCATCCTCCTCATCCCCTTCCGTATATGTCTCTATCAGCGCCCTCACGTCATCCCCCATCAGCACTACATTCACCGTGGGATAGATGACCAGGCGGCTCTGCCCGTCCGTTTCCTCCAGGATGTCCATCGGCTCGATCAGCTGATACCGCTTCAGCAGCGCAAGGCAGCGCCGTATCTCCGTCATGGACGGCTGTTTCCGCAAAAGCCGGTAGGATCCCAGCTTCTCATGAATTTCCCCCAGGGAGGCCACCGCGTTGACGGAAGTGGATACCGCGGACATCCGCTCATCGTAGAGCAGCTTCAAAACCAGAATATACAGGGTAGCCAGCCTGGGCAGCTTCTCCCCCGCCACCTGTTCGCCGCGGATGTAGATGACCCCCATCTGGCTGTTTTCCATAACCTCTATATCCATGATGGCAAAATATGCCTTCACAAATTCCATATGCCTGGTACACTGGTAATAATCTTTGTTGATTTGATACCGCTTTGTTTTTCTGTCATATTGCCTCTCCAGCAGGAAGGTCTGCCTGTACAGCCGGCCGATTACCTCCGTTACCTTCCGCTGCTCTTCCGGCGGCAGTTCCTCGTAGTAATTTATCATATCTGCTCCCTTTCTCTGCGGTCCGGCGCGCTGTCATGCGCCGCAGGACTGTTTTTCCGCCTCCGCGGCTTTTCATCCCTTCGGCTCTTTTCGCCGGAACACCAGCGCCGGGTATCGGTACTTTCCGTTGTCGATTTCCTTCCCTTCCTGCTCTCCGGCCAGAAAAGGACTGTCTTTTCTGACAGAACTGTCATAAGCCAAAACCAGTTTCTCAAAGTCCTCCGGCGAGGCGATGGTATCCTCCGTCACCTTCAGGCACCCGTTCTCCATTTTCTCCAGAACGAAAGCCTCAATCTCCTTCCTGCTGTACCGGTTGCGAATCCGGTTCAGCCGCAGGATTTCTTCCCCTGACAGCTCCTCCGGCTCTTCCTCCGCAGTAAGCGCCTCCGCAAAATCCGGTCTGGGGCGCCGTCTCTTATAGAGGGACTTCTCCGATAGCAGCGCCGTCCGGGACAGATTGAGAATTGCACTGATCCGGTCCGTCTCCCGCTCCTGCGCCTCTTTTCCCGTTGTCTGGGACAGATGGTTCAGCAGCCGGATCACCAGCCCCTTCATATTGTCCTCCCTGTTCAGCAGATAAGTAAGCCTGGTAACCGTAGCCCGTATATACCGGGTGTGCTCCCTGTCCATATTCATAATCCGATGTTCGATGTCGTCAAATCCGCGCTCAATCATGTCCAGCTGTTTTTCCAGCTCTTCGGGACGGATATCCAGCCCCCGGAGCCGTTTGTTCCGCTCGCACACCTGCAGAAGCCACGGGGAATCCTGCCGCATCTCCCCCAGCCACTTCTTGATATCCGCCTTATAGAGGTAGAAATTATCCGATGTCTTCAGGATATGGTATTTTTTCCGGACAATCTCTTCCACATACCCGTCCAGATGCTCCTTCAGCAAGTCACCGTAAGCCTTTTGCTCCAGAAGGCTGGAGAAAAACCTGTCCATATTGTGAAGCATATCCTGCAGCGTCTTGTTCAGCCGCCTGGTATTCGCCAGGGCCGTTTTCAGCAGGGAAATATTGGAGCGCGGGTCATTCTTAAAGGCGAACAGAATCCCATAGACATTCTGGATATACACCTGGGCTTCATCCTCGTCCTCCCCGGCCAGGTGCGCGAACGCGTCCACGAACACCGCCGCATAATCGGGAATGACGATATTCACCGTCATGGTCCCGTAATCCTCCACCTTTCTCAGCCACCCCGCCCGCAGAAGCCAGTTGAGAATCCGTGTGGCCAGCGGCTCCAGCAGGTCCAGGTCATCCTCCGATTCCTCCTGCGCATAGTCCACTTTCTGCCGGGCAAAATAATCGCTTAATGCCTGGATGCAGATTTCCCTGCTGAGATAATAATTGCTGTACTGGTACTCCTCGTTCACCTGCAGGAGCGCCTCTATATAAATCTGCCGGTTCCGGGAGCGGAACAGCCCCCAAAATGACTCCGGTATCTCCGAAAAATGGTTTGTCATCTTTATGTACCCTTCCCGCCGTCAGGCGTTCCATACGGCCGCCTGTCTATTTTAGCACAAGCGCATCTGTTTTTCCATCGGCTTTTTCCGACTTCTTCCCCTGCGTACGGCATATGCACCGCCCCCAAGAAAAAGACGCCTGCATTTTACCTGCACGCGTCCTCTGTCCGATTCTTTTCTTCCTTTCAGCCCTTCCATTTCAGCCGGTGCAGCTCCCCTTCCTGCTGCATCCCGGCGAAGCCGTTCTGCCGCAGCGCCTCATACAATACGATAGACACCGCATTGGACAGATTCAGGGAACGGATGGCGGGCAGCATGGGAATCCGGATACAGCCCTCCTCATGCTCCACCAGGATTTCCTCCGGAATCCCGGCGCTCTCCTTGCCGAACATAATGAAGTCGTCCGCCCCGTAAGTCACTTCCGTGTAGGCATGCTGCGCCTTCGTGGTAGCCATCCAGATTTTCGCCCCGGGATGCCGCTCCATGAATTCACGGAAATTCGTATACCTGTGTACTTCCAGCTGATGCCAGTAATCCATCCCCGCCCGTCTGATGGATTTCTCGTCCAACCGAAAGCCCAGCGGCTCTATAAGATGAAGGGCCGTGCCTGTAGCCACACAGGTTCGCCCGATATTTCCGGTATTTCCCGGTATCTCCGGCTGATGTAATACGATATGCATTGCTTTTCCCTCTTTCCCGGCCTCCGAGCCGCCGCGGCACCTCTTCCCTCCGGAATCACCGGGAGCAATCCGGCCTTATTCCGCTGTCCGCCGCTCCGCCCGCAGCCGCCCGATAAATTTCTCCAGCCTTCCCATTGCAGTCTTCAGGTTCTCCAGGGAGGAGGCATAGGAAATCCTCAGATACCCTTCGCCGCAGTCCCCGAACGCATTCCCGGGTACCACAGCCACCTTCTCCTCCTTCAGGAACCTCATGGCAAAGTCATCGCTGGACATGCCGAATTCCTTAATACAGGGAAAAATATAAAAAGCGCCGTAAGGCTCAAAGCACGACAGCCCCATCTCTTTAAAGCAGTGTACCAGATACCTGCGCCTCTGGTTGTACGCGGTACACATCTCCGCCACATCCTCGTCGCCGTTCTTCAGCGCTTCGATGGCTGCATACTGGCTGGTGGTGGGAGCGCACATGATGGCAAACTGGTGAATCTTAGTCATCTGCTCAATAATATTCTCCGGGCCGCAGGCATAGCCCAGCCTCCAGCCGGTCATGGCAAAGGCCTTGGAGAAGCCGTTAATCAAAATAGTGCGCTCCTTCATCCCCGGAATCTGCGCTATGGACACATGTTTTTCCTTGTAGGAAAGCTCGGCATAAATCTCATCCGACATGACATATATGTCATTTTTTATCAATATCTCCGCGATTTCTTCCAGATCCTTCCGCTCCATAATCGCCCCCGTGGGGTTATTGGGGAAAGGCAGCACCAGAAGCTTCGTTTTCTCCGTAATTGCATCCTCCAGTTCCCTGGCCGTAAGCCGGAACTCATTTTCCGCCTTCAGGTTGATGATAACAGGCGTCGCCCCCGCCATCACCGCACAGGGTTCATAAGACACAAAGCTTGGCTGGGGAATCAGCACCTCATCCCCGGGATTGATCATGGCGCGAAACCCGATATCGATGGCTTCGGAGCCGCCCACGGTGATGAGGATTTCCTTCATGGGATGCTCATAGCGGATCCCCTGCTTTCTGTAAAGATAATTGGCGATCTCCTCCCGCAGTTCCTTCAGGCCCGCATTGGAGGTATAAAAGGTCTTCCCCTTCTCCAGGGAATAAATGCCCTCGTCACGGATATGCCATGGCGTATCGAAGTCCGGTTCACCCACCCCCAGGGAAATGGCGTCCTTCATCTCGCTGGCAATGTCGAAAAATTTCCGGATACCCGAAGGCTTGATTTTTACAACCTGTTCTGATAACGGATTTTTCATGGGGTAATCATCTCCCTTTCATCTTCTTTTTTCCTGTCCAGCACCGTGCCGTGGTCCTTATATTTCTTCATGATAAAATGGGTGGCTGCGCTGAGTACGGAATCCAGGGTGGAGAGCTTATCCGAAACAAACGCGGCCACTTCACGCATGGTCTTTCCCTCCAGGATAACCATCAGGTCATAGCTGCCGGAAATCAGGTATACACTCTGAACCTCGGGATATTTGTAAATCCGCTCCGCCACGCTGTCGAAGCCCTGGCCGCGCTGAGGCGTCACGCGCACCTCAATAAGGGCAGTCACCTTATCCTTGGAGGTCTTCTCCCAGTCAATCAGGGTGTGATAGCCGCAGATGATGCCCTCCGCTTCCATATCCGCCAGCTCCTGGGCGATCATTGCCTCTTCCGTTCCCAGAAGGACTGCCAGTTCCTTTAAGCCGATTCGGCTGTTCCTCTCGATTATCGCCAATAATTCTTCTCTCATTTTCCCATCCTCCCTTTTCAATAGGCCGTAAAAGCCGTTTCTTCCCGCCTCTCCTGTCTCGAATACGGTCTCATTTTACCACAGACGCAATGTCTCGGCAAGAAATTTCGCCTCCGGCAGCCCTTTTTCCCTCCCTCTCCTGGGGTTTTGCCCCGAAGCACATGCAAATGTGTCCTGCGGGATATGCGTCACGGCCCGGGGCAATTGCGGCGCAGAGAAAAAAGTCATGACCGTCAGCCGAACTGCCTGTGCAGCACCCTCATGCACAAAAGGGCTGTGTCACATGTATATCCCGTCTCTTGCCGGCCTGTTCATATACCTGATTTCTTCCCCGTTATGCAGAATTCTTTCCCTGCCTGCCGTAACCTTCCCCACAACTGTCGCGGGAATCCCCTCCGCCTTCAGTGCCGCCGCCAGCTCCCGGCCGTCCCGGCACGCCATAATCAGGCAGCCCCCCGACATCAATTCATAGGGATTCACATTGCAGCACTCACAGACCTCCACGGTCTCCTGGCGAAGCGGGAGGCTGCGCATATCCACGTCCAGCCCTACGCCGGATCCCTCCGCAAATTCCCACAGCGCCCCCAGAATTCCGCCCTCCGAGGCATCATGCATGGCGCGGACACCGTTTTTAACAGCCGTCTCCGCCTCCGGAAGAACCGACAGATACCTGCCGAATCCCGCCGCTTCCTCTACCAGATAAGCCGGATACCTGCCCGACAGCTTCTCCCGGCTGCGCTTCGCCAGCACCGCGGTTCCCTGAAGCCCAATCCACTTGCTGAGTACGATATCCTGGCCCGGAACTGCCTTTCTGCCCGCATGTTCTCTATCGTCGGCAGATGCCTTTCCCGGCAGTTCGGATACACCCTTTGCTAACGTATGCCCTGGACCGCTGGCAAATGCTCCCGGCAGTTCAGACACGCCGTTCTCGAACGCATGTTCCAGCCCGCCCACAGGTGCCTTTTCGGGCAGTTCGGACGCCCTGTCGTCGCTCCCCTCTATCGGCACGCCGTACCCCGTCACTACCGCCACCGGGGATACCACTGCGCCGCTGACCCGGCTCTGCCCCCCGGCAATCTCCAATCCCAGTTCCCTGCACTTCCCTGCCGCCTCTTCCGTCAGCCCCCGGAGTACGCTTTCCTCAGAATCCTCCGGCAGCAGCAATGTAAGCATAACTGCCCTGAGACGGGCGCCCCCGGCCGCTAAATTGTTTGCGCACTTCTGTATCAGATCTGCCAGCGTCATAAAGGCTTCCCCGTGCTGCGCCTGCGTCGTCTCGCTGCCTGTCAGCCCTCCTGCCAAAACCACGGCCTCCTGCACACAGCTCACCAGTTTTCCTTCTTGCGCAAAAAGGAAAGCGGCGCAGTCCTTCCCGATTCCTGCACCGCCCTCTCCTCTCTTACTTATCCCATTGACCTGCCTTAAAACAGAACGTTTCAGCACATTCTCCGGCACTTTTCCCGCTTTCATGCACCTTCCTCCATGCCGGGCTGCCCTCCCGGGCTTTTTTGCCCCGGCGGCTCTGATTCCTCCGCGCCAGGCAAGGCTTCCGTCCCCCTGCTCTCTGCTCTCTGCCCCGGCGGCTCTCATTTCCCCGCGCCAGGCCCCTTTGTCTTCCTGCGCAGCCTACTCGTCACCGCTCTCATCACTGTTCTCCTCCGGCGGAGCCGTCAGAATGGCAATCACATTTTTCACATGATCCAGATTGCCGGTGCCAATCGCCGCCATAATCTCCTCATATGCAGCCGGATCCTCTGTGGCCGTACCCACGGTACCGCTTCTGGGCACCATCTTGTAGCTGCTGCTGTTCACCTGGGTGCGGCTTACTTCCGTGCCGTTCTCCAGCACCACCTTCCACAGCCGCGCCTTATAGCCGATATGGGCGCTGTCGTACACCAGGTATCCGAGCGGCTTGGAGGCATCCGCATACAGCATGTCGGCAGGCGGCCTGTTCACCTCCAGCACCTCACTCTCATAACGCACCTCCCGGCCGGCATCCCGCGTCTCCTTACCGTAGATGGTAAAGGTAATGCGTTTATTCTGTGTAATCCCTTCAATATATACCGGATATTCCAGATTATTTACAAACTTAAAATCCTTTCCCGAACTCTCGGCAATCGCCGCGTCGGCAGAAGGGTCTACATAGGTCACAATCATGGAATGGTTGTTGCGTTCCGTCACCTCCAGCTCCGCCAGAAGCACCGCATTATAAAGTGTGGTAGATACCTGGCAGATACCGCCCCCCAGGCTGTCCACCACCTTGCCGTTCATATAGGAGCCTGCCATGTAATAGCCGTTTGCCTGGCTGAAAGGCGCCACACTCTCATAGGTGGAGAATTCCTCTCCCGGATACAGAAGCGTGCCGTTGATCAGCTCACAGCCGTTTGCAACATTGGCGCTTCTGTTGGAGCCTGAAGAACTGTAAGATGTGGTAAACGTTCCCAGCACATCCTTCACCTGTGCCAGTTCTTCCGCAGTCCCCCTCGGCTCCTCCACCTCCACATCCAGGGCGATGGTACAGGGCTGGCCGTCCCAGTCCTTCATCAACCGCTCGCTGACCCTGTCAACGGAAGTCTCCACATCCAGCGCATAGCCGGTGCGCCCGCCTACCACGCGGAATTCCCCGTTCTCCCTCACCAGCGTAGCGTCTTCCGCCTTCACATCGTACTGCGCGCATCTCTCCAGCAAAATATCACTGATTGCCTGTAAATCGAAGGAAATCTCTATCGGCAGCACCAGATTCTCTTTCTCCAGGTCCTTCAACAGCTTGTACCGCTCAATCACATTTCCCCTGCTTCCCACCTCTGCCGCTTCGGACACAAGCTCCGGGTTCGCCCAGTAGACCCCCAACTCCCCGGCCGTTACCGTCACTTCCGTATCGTCGGCCGCAAGAAGCGTGATTTCCGTGTCCTCCATGCCTTCCACATAGGACTCCACTGCCTGGGATGCCTCTGCGGCAGTCATGCCGGACAGGTCGATATCACCTGCAAAAATTCCTTTTTTAATGGTATCTTCGGCCTGTGCATCCACCTTCATCCCGAAGGCCGTCATGCAGCCCAGCAGCAGGACGGCAGCCTGCGCCCACCTTATGCCTCTCTTCATTTCCATACCTCCCGCCCGCTTCAGCGGGCCTCACCGTTCACCTTCAATAAAACATGGACGCCACCAGCGGCACCACCATTGCAAGCACCAGCAAAATGACAATAATAACGGAAATACGCTGATTTTTCTTCTTATTATTCATATTAAACATAATATACTCCTGACTGCTCCTTTCCGGCCCCCCGGCATACGGCATCCGCCTGCCGCAGAAGACATCCCCTGTCATTCATCAGCCTACGAAACAGATTATATATGAATTCGAGGTATTTGGCAAGCTTTATTCCTTTTTCCCCCTTCCCTTACGGCGTTTCCTTTGCTATACTGGAAACGGCGGGAATGGGCAGGCTTTCCCCCGGCAGTTCAGGCATGCCGCCCCCCGCAATGAAACACAGGAAAGGAAAACAACATGAATTTCGGATTTATCGGCGCATTTATTCTTTTTACCATAATCATTTCTTACAACCTGAAAAAACAGGCCCGGAAAAAGCGCAGGGACGAAGAAGACTTCTGGGCAAGGGAGTCCCGGGCAAATTCCGTCCGCCGCAAGTCCCTGGACGGCCTTGTCTACATCCCCGTGCCGCTGGAGCAGCTTCCCACCCACCTGCTAAACGACAATAGCACCGTGCTGGAATGCATCGAAACCCTGGAGGCCCTCTCCTCGCAGAAGATTGTCAATCTCACGGGATGGAGCAATACGGACCTGAAGCTGGAATACGGCACGGCAAATATCACGGCACTGTCCGAATACGACCAGAACTATACCCTCCTGGTCCGGACCCTGCAGAAATGGGCCGATGAACTGATTGCAGCCGGGCACGAGACGGAAGCCTCTGTTATTATGGAATTCGCTGTCAGCACCAATACCGACGTCAGCAGTACTTATTACCGTCTGGCGGATTACTGGATTTCCCTGGGAGAAAGCTTCCGGGTAGAACGCCTCATACACATTGCGGAAGGCCTGCGTTCCTCCAACCGCGACGCCATCATAAGGCATCTGAAGGAAAAATGCTGACACTGCAGCAGGCCCTTTTTACACTATGCCGCCAGCCCGAAGTACACAAGCACCACAATTCCCAGCACAATGCGGTACCATCCGAATATCTTAAAGTTATGTTTTTTGATATATCCCATGAGAAACCGGAGTACGAACAGGGATATGACAAAGGATACCACTGTCCCCGTTATCAGCAGCGCCAGTTCCGCAGACGTAAATTCGAAGCCGAACTTCACCACCTTCAGCAGGCTGGCGCCGAACATCACCGGAATTGCCAGAAAGAACGTATACTCCGCAGCCACGGTCCTGGATACGCCGATGAGCAGCGCGCCCACAATAGTTGCGCCGGAGCGGGAAGTACCGGGGAAAACGGCCGCCAGCAGCTGGAAGACACCGATGAGCAGCGCCGTCTGGTATGTAATCTGGGACAATTTCCTGATTGCGGGGCGCCGTCCCCTGTTCCAGTTCTCTATCACGATAAACGCCACACCGAATACAATCAGCGCTATGGCAACAGAGGTGGGATTATAAAAAAGCTCGTCAAAAACATCGTCAAACAAAATGCCGATGACGGCAGCCGGCACGCAGGAAATCAGAATTTTAAACCACAGAATCCAGATATCCTTTTTGAACCAGGCCATGATTCCCTTTCCGCCCTCTTTCTCCCTCTCTCTCTTTGTCAGGGCAAAGGGCCATATCTGATTCCAGAACAAAACCACCACCGCCAGAATCGCTCCCAGCTGGATCACTACCTCGAACATCCCGAAAAACTTCGTGCTGGTGCCCTCAAAGGGAATCAGCTGCTCCACCAGAATCAAATGCCCCGTGCTGCTGATGGGCAGCCATTCCGTAATTCCCTCCACTATACCATAGATAATCGCCTTTATGACTTCCAACATCTTGTTTCGCCTCCTATTCCGGTTCCGTCTCTTTTCCTAAAGGGCCGTTTCCGAGAAGGATTTCCCTCCCCTGCCCTATGTCCGGTATGGAACCTGCTTTTTATTGATCCGGCACATCCCCCAGAAACTGCATCATCTCTCCATAACAGCCCTTTGCGTCCTCATACCCCTGCCGATACAGCTCCATCAGCTTCTCCAAGTTCTTTTCCACTCTTCCCACGCCTATATCCTTTTTGGGGCGAATAACAAAAACCTGACCGCTCTTCCTCATCCGCTCTACATAAGCCGTCTGCGCGGCATAGTGGACATGACGCCAAGACATCAGCTCCGCCACCTTGGGATACTTCAGATACCTAAGCCCAAGCAGCAGCGACTGGGAGGAGGGCTTGCGCACAAACCCCTTTTCCTTGGTAAGAACCACCACATTCTTTCGATTGCCGTCCACCACCGATCTCAGCAGCGGAATGGAATCGCTGATGCCGCCGTCCAGATAGAGTCTGCCGCCTATCTTCACGTTTCTGGACACCAGCGGCAGGGAGGCCGAAGCCCTGAGCTTGTCAATGTCCTTCTTCATGTCCCGAATGCGAAAATACTCCGGTTTTCCCGTCACAATGTCCGTGGCGACGCTGAAGGCTCTGCCTCTGTATCGGTCAAAGGTTTCATAATCATAAGGGTTGAGATACTCCGGAATCAGATGATAGCACATCTGCACATTGAACAAATCCCCCGTGGTTATCAGACTCTCCCAGCTGCAGTACCTCTTGATGTCCAAATAGTCCAGCGTCACGTCACGGCTCCTGCCCCGCTGCTTCGACAGATAGCTGCACATATTCACGGCTCCCGCCGAAACGCCGTACACGCTGGAAAACTCAATCTCCTTATCCAGAAAGAAATCAAGCACTCCCGCGGTATAGACCCCTTTCATGCCGCCGCCCTCCAATATCAGTCCTGCCTGATACACGATTATCCCGCCTTTCTGACAATTCTGTCATTTTATTTCCGCGCAACTGTCTGCCGGAAGCACAGCGGCTTTCCTGGCTGGCGCCGATTCGTCTGCTGTGCAGGACCCGGCGGATGACAGCACGTTTGTTCTGCGGAGGCCTGGCTGTTACCAGTCCTCCTGCCCCTAGCGGTAGGTCTCCTCCACGAACCGCCGCAGGGCCTTTAACGACCGCTCTACCTTTTCGGTGGCGATGCAGTAGGCCATGCGGAAGTATCCCGGCGCGCCGAAGGTGTCCCCGGGCACCAGCACCAGGTCATAGTCCAGCGCCTTGCGGCAGAACGCCCTGGCATCCTCCTCCAGGGCTTTGGGGAAGATGTAGAAGGTTCCGCCGGGCTTCACGCAGGAAAAGCCCAAATCCACCAGTTCCTTGTAGAGGATTTCCATGTTGGTCTCATAGACGCTCAAGTCCGCCGTCCGGTCCAGCACTTTGGCCACGGCAAGCTGGATGATGGACGGCGGGCAGTTATGCCCGGTGCCCCTGGAAATCTGGCCGCACATGTTGACCATGGTCTCCGCGTCCCTGCATCTGGGGTTCACCGCCACATAGCCGATGCGCTCCCCGGGGATGGACAGGGACTTGGAGAAGGAATAGCACATGATGGTATCGTCGTAAAAGGCGGACACGCAGGGCGCCTCCACGCCGCTAAATACGATTTCACGATACGGTTCATCCGAAATCAGGTATATAGTGTGCCCGTATTCCGCCGATTTCTCCCGCAGGAGATCCGCCAGCTTCCTGAGGGTGGCCGCGGAATAGGCCACGCCGGAAGGATTGTTGGGCGTGTTGATCAGCACAGCCATCACCTTCCCGGTGAGCATCTCCTCGAATTTCCCGAAATAGATCTGGAAGCTCTCCGTGTCCGGGGGCACCACCTTCAGCACCGCTCCCGTCAGGTTCACGTAGGGGCCGTACTCCGGGAAATAGGGGGCAAAGACGATAAACTCATCCCCGGGACAGCTCAGGCCGTTGAGCACACCAGGCGGAAGGCGTGGGCCAGCGCCCCGGCCGCGCCGGAGGCCATGAAGATATGCTCCTTCCGGTAGGGCAGGCCGAACCGCTTCTCAAGGGATGCCGCCACCGCCTCCCTGACGCCGGTGATGCCCAGGCTGGGGCTGTAGCCGTGGAGCTCATTGCTCTCCCTGTCTGTCAGCATATGAATCATCTCGTCCGTAAATGCCTGGGGCACGGGCACGGAAGGGTTCCCCAGGCTGTAGTCGAACACGTTCTCATACCCGATTTCCCGGCCTCTGGCCGTGGCGAACTCCGACAGCTCCCGGATGACGGATTTTCCTGCCAGCATGTCTTTATATTTTTGCACTAGCATTTCATTCTCTTCCTTTCTTAAAATATTTCTTACCATTCTTCCATGTTAATAATCTGCCATGATTTCGTGCGCTCCGGCGTATACAATCCCGTGCGCTTCTGTGCGCCTGGAATTCAGAAGTTGACATGATATCCTTCCTTTTCAATATTTTACCACATTTCTCTCCCATTACAAGCAAAAAACGCAGCCGCCATGGCCGCAGCTGCATTTTCTGTCACCTTTTTCGTTTCCTTCATCCATTGCCATGCCAAATCCGTCAGGGTCTTCCTTGGGCAATCCGTCCATGTCCTTCATTCCGTGTCCTGCGCCCACATGAGGGCGCATTTCACGGCACGCTTCCAGCCCTTGAGCAGCTCCCCGCGCCGCTCTTCCTCCATGGACGGGCAGAACACCTTGCCAATCTGCCAGTTTGCCCTGATCTCCTCCTTGTCCTCCCAGTAGCCCACCGCCAGGCCTGCCAGATAGGCTGCCCCCAAAGCCGTGGTCTCGATGCACTCCGGCCTGTGAACCTGGGTGTCCACGATGTCCGCCTGGAACTGCATCAGGAAATCGTTGGCGCTGGCCCCGCCGTCCACCTTCAGGCCCTTCAGCCGGATACCGCTGTCCTCCTCCATGGCCCGGAGCACGTCCGCGGTCTGGTAGGCGACAGACTCCAGGGTGGCGCGGATGAAGTGCTCCTTCGTGCAGCCCCTGGTCAGCCCCACCACGGTGCCCCTGGCGTACTGGTTCCAGTAAGGCGCCCCTAACCCTGCAAAGGCAGGCACCGGGTAGACCCCGGCGGTATCCTCCACCGCTTCGCAGTACTGCTCGGACTGGGCGGCGCTTTTCAGCATGCGCATGCTGTCCCGCAGCCACTGGACGCCCGCTCCCGCCACGAACACGCTGCCCTCCAGCGCGTACTCCGGCTCTTCACAGGTCCCGGCAGCGATGGTGGTCAGCAGCCCTGACCTCGAGGCGATGGCGTCCTTTCCGGTGTTCATCAGCAGGAAACAGCCTGTGCCATAGGTATTCTTTACCTCACCCCGCTGGAAGCAGCACTGGCCGAACAGGGCCGCCTGCTGATCCCCTGCCGCGCCCGCGATGGCGATCCGTCCGCCCAGCACGGAGGCGTCCGTATGCCCATAGACATAGCTGGAGGGCCGAACCTCAGGCAGGATTCCCGCCGGGATGCGGAAACGCTCCATAATCTCCTCGTCCCAGACCAGCCTGTGGATGTCGAACAGCATGGTGCGGGAAGCATTGGTATAGTCCGTCACATGCACCGCACCCTTTGTCAGATTCCAGATGAGCCAGGTCTCCACCGTGCCGAAGAGCAGCTCCCCTTTTTCCGCCCTTTTCCTGGCCCCGGGCACATGCTCCAGAATCCAGGCAATCTTGGAGGCGCTGAAATAGGCATCCGGCACCAGGCCGGTCTTCTCCCGGATTTTCTCGTCAAAGCCGTCCTCTTTCAATTTCTCGATCATGTCCGAGGTGCGGCGGCACTGCCACACGATGGCATTGTATACCGGCTCTCCGGTATTCCTGTCCCACAAAACCGTAGTCTCCCGCTGGTTGGTGATGCCGATGGCGGCTATCTGCTCCGCGCCCACGCCTGCCATGGCCATGCACTCCGTGGCCACCGATAGCTGGGAAGACCAGATCTCCTTGGGATTGTGCTCCACCCAGCCGGGCTTGGGATAAATTTGCGTGAATTCCTTCTGGGACATGGAATGGATGCTCCCCGCCTTGTCGAACAAAATGCACCTGGAGCTTGTGGTGCCCTGGTCCAGGGCCATGATATATTTTTTCATATGCGCTCTCCTTTCTCTCGGTATATGCTGATTTTCAAAGGATGGCAGGCATGGGGCCCGCCTGGCCTGCCCGTCAGGCCTCCACGTCATAGCTTCTTTCCGGCAGGTACAGGATCCTGTACCCGGCCTCCCGCAGGGCCCGGCCCAATTCCAGGCTGATCCTGCCTATGTCGCAGCCCTCGGGCAGGGTGGAGGCGTCGAACCTGTCGGTCCCCGGCGCCGTCCGGTAAGGGACTCCCGTCACCTGCGAAAACAGCTCCCGGCACTCCGGGCGCACCCGGATGTTCCGGATATCCGCCGCAGCGGCATCGTG
>OFHN01000980.1_pt1 | contig 22496 bp, 22 predicted proteins | sample 1521321 | NCBI WGS metagenome assembly OFHN01 (sample SAMEA3504130, study PRJEB24116) | mouse gut metagenome | biome: mouse gut; feature: mouse-associated habitat; material: faeces | place: Denmark | collected 2011
TTATTGCTGACGGGAAAAAGAACAAGGTTGTGAAAATCAACAAATATAGAAAGAAACTAGAAAAGAAAGGATTGGTGAAAGCAGCATGAAAGATTTAGGAATCAGACAGGGAAGCGCCGCCTTTGCCGTGCCGGTGGTAGTTATGCCGGATGCGGTGTATGTCCATGAGGATATACAGAAGGTGGAGCCACAGGAAGGAATGGAGAACGCCGGGGACACATACCAGTATCACGAATATGTGTATACACCTGACGAATACATTCAGCTGATCGGGAGTGAGAACGACACCTTGAAAAAGGAACTGGCTGGAATGTCTGACGAACTGACCAGCACACAGATGGCATTGACAGAAGTATTTGAGTTGATAGGGGGTGCAGAATAATGAGCATGATGGCAAAGGTTTATGCTGACCTGATCCGCAAAGGGAAAAAGACGATCAAGGACGTTCCCAAAAATTTGCAGAAGGAAGTCAAGGCGCTGCTGGCAGGTGACGAAAAATGATCCTGCTGGAAGTCCTGCTTTATTTCATACTGGGGAAGGGGGTGAAAGATATGGCAATCGTTTATGCGCTGCTGATCATCAAGGGCAAGAAAGCCTTTGCTGACGTTCCGGCAAAGCTGAAAGAACAGGTCAGGGAAGTTCTGGTTGACATGGAAGTTCCTGAACTGGCCGCAGAATAGGCTTTTTTTTTCTTTCACATGAACAAATTATCAAAGGCACACAGTAAAGTACCTATATGGCGTTATATGAGCGTCAGACGGGTGCTTTTTTCGTGTGCGGAAAGGATGGAGAACATGAAAATGAAACTTTTAACTTTTATCGGTCTGATCGGAAGCTGGATCGCTTCCCTGTTTGGCGGCTGGGATGCCGCACTGGTTACGCTGATTATTTTCATGGGTATTGATTATGTGACCGGCCTGATCGTGGCTGGCGTGTTCCATACCAGTGAAAAGACACAGAACGGCGCACTGGAAAGCCGGGCCGGATGGAAAGGCTTATGCAGAAAAGGCGTGACCTTGCTTGTGGTACTGGTGGCCTGTAGGCTGGATCTGATCATGGGTTCCAATTTTATCAGGGATGCCGTGGTGATTGCCTTTATTGCCAATGAAACCATATCCATTATTGAAAACGCTGGACTAATGGGGATCCCCATTCCGGCAGTTATCATCAAGGCTATTGAAGTGCTGAAAAATAAGGCAGAAAGTGAAGGTGCAGGGCATGAGGATCATTGAATCATTCTTGAAAAGTAACCGCTGCTATCAAAAAGCAGAACAGAACACAAGGGGCGGTCTTATGCTGCATAGCGTAGGCTGCCCGCAGCCTTCCGCACAGGCATTTGTGGGAAGCTGGAACAATGCTGAAAAGGCCGCTTGTGTCCATGCGTTCATTGATGCCAATACCGGGGACATATACCAAACTTTACCGTGGGAATACCGGGGATGGCATTGTGGATCCGGGGCGAAGGGTTCCGGGAATGATACACATATAGGTGTTGAAATGTGTGAACCTTCCTGTATCAAGTACACAGGCGGGGCCACGTTCACCTGTTCCAACATACCGGCAGCACAGGAAGCAGTCAGGCGCACATATGAAAGCGCTGTTCAGCTGTTCGCTGAACTGTGCAAAAAGTTCAGGCTTGATCCGCTGGCTGATGGGGTTATCCTATCCCATGAAGAAGGTCACAGGCGTGGTATTGCCAGCAATCACGGCGATCCTGTCCATTTATGGAATCAGTTGAAAATGGGTTATACTATGGACGGGTTCAGAAAAGCAGTCAAGGCCGCTATGGGTTCCGCAACGGTTCCGGCTGCAAGTTCCGGGACACGGATCACAGGGACGGCACAGGCTACAGCTGACCAGATGCGGGCATACATTAAAGCAAAGAACCCGAATGTGGCACAGTCTGTCATTGACATGATCCCCCTGTACCTGTCAGAAGGTGCGGCAGAAGGGATCCGGGGTGATATTGCTTTTTCGCAGTCATGCCTTGAAACTGGGAACTTTACTTTCAAGGGTTCCGCTGTTACGCTGGATCAGAATAATTTCTGCGGCATGGGTGTGACCAGCAACGGCATGAAGGGAAATTCTTTTGACACGCCGCAGATCGGCATCCGGGCACAGATCCAGCACTTGAAAGCATACGCCAATAGTGAACAGCTGGTGAACCCGGTTGTGGATCCCCGGTTCAAATATGTGGCCCGTGGTTCAGCTGAATTTGTGGAATGGCTGGGTATTCAGGAAAACCCGCAGCGCAAGGGTTGGGCCGCTGGTGCTGAATATGGTGAAAAGATCCTGACCATACTGACGGCGATTACAGGCGCACAGGCCGCCACACCTGCACCGGCCCCGGCTTCCCCCTTCCCTGCGGTTCCTTTTCTGATCAAGGTCATTATACCTGATCTGAATATCAGGAAAAGCCCCGGTTCAGCAGATAACACGAACCTGACCGGGAAGTTTACAGGGATCGGAACCTTCACTATTGTGGAAGTTTCCGGTAGCTGGGGACTGCTGAAAAGTTATCAGAAAAACCGCAACGGCTGGATCTATTTGGGGAACCCTGAATACTGTGAAATTTGTTTCTAATTTGTTACTAATTGACGGTATTTTAGCAGCTTTCAGCAGATTGTAAAAACTGAACTTTTCCTGTAAATGCCGTATTTGCGGCATATTGTACTGAACCTTTATTTGTGATAAAATGACCGCAGAACCAACCTCGCGGGAAAAAGAAGTTTACAAAATGGTTGTAAATGCATAAGATAGCGTTTGCTGACTGAGCAACAGGGCGTCATATAGGACAGCCACTAATAGCCAGAGCAGATTATTGGGACAGGGCATAGACTCTGCCAGATAATTTGTTCTGGCTATTTTATGTTTGTGAACAGTACATGGGACAAACCATGTAGATGATATTTAATTATTATGGAAAGGATGGAATGGATATGGTAAACTACATTATTCGATTATTGGGAGGGATTGATAAATTCCTATCTGCACTGATTGTATTTATGGTGATAAGTTACATAGCAGAAATACTTCTTGTGATTGTAGGGGAGGAGAAGCAATCCAATGTGTTTTTGCTAAAGAATATGTTTAAGAAAGTAGCGATATTTATTCCAGTGATTGTTTCAAATATAATAGGTACAATCATAGAAAGTAATTGCGCAATTCGGACAACGGTTATTTTGTTTTACATCTCCAATGAGGGGCTTGCCATTTTAAAGAATATAAACCAGCTTGGAGTGCCGCTTCCTCAAACATTGGTAAAGATGCTAAATCAGATAGGGGATAGAAAATAACATTATTCTGATGCGGAAAAATTTCATGGAGCAGGGAGGGGTCTCTTAATTACAGAAAAAGTACATTTATGAAAAAAGTATTTTCAATTTTGATTGTTTTGTGCTTTTCGTTCCCGGAAAATAGTCTTTTCATGCCATTAGGCAAAAAACAGGAAAATCTCGTGGTATAACCAACAGAGGATTTTACTTTAGCGGGAACGGTATTCTGCCGAAGTAATAGGAAGGAGTCGAATCCGTCAATAGCTCGTGAGGCTTATCGGCAAAGCACTGAAAATGTGAAATCGCCAGTGGAGCCTTGTGGGAGGAATGACTGGCACGTTCAGGGAGATGGAATGATGGTTTGATACCTGCTGCCCTGTCCCAAAACGGAATCAGGGCATAAAAACAGGGAATGACACGCCAAATTGACAGGATGACACGCTAAGGTGGTGGTATTTAGACAGCTTTGATTCTATAATCCAGACAGAAAAAACAGAAAGCGAGGTTGTTTAAGATGACTTTTGGAGAAAAATTAAAGGCTATCCGCAAAGAGAAAGGATATTCTCAGGAGGAGATGGCGGGACTGTTGGATGTGTCACGTCATGAACCTGCTATAATAAGACTAAATCAAGAGAAGCCCACAAAATCAAGGGTTTGCACTGATTCAGTCCTATTTATTTAAGCCCATTGGTGGAGATTTAGGACAGCGCTGGACAAAATCATAAACCTACATCAAAGAAGTCAGAAATGCCCATCCATGATGCGGTCATCTTGTGGCTTTTAAGAAATGCGAGGTGAAACAGAATAATTTTGAGTTAGACGCAGTATTTTATTGCGTGATAAGGACTATTCAAGTGTATGTGCTTGGGTAGTCCTTATATTTTTGCAACAAAACCAGTAGAGGAAAAGGAGAAGATTATGGAACAGGTTTACAGGATCGGGATTGACCATGGGTACGGTAATATCAAGACCGCCCACCACATTTTTGAATCCGGCATTATCCAGAGGGAAAGCGTATCGGAACTTGCAGGGATGGTAGTAGAGTACGAAGGGAAATTTTACGAGATCGGCTCCACGCACAAGGAGTACCAGATGGATAAAGTGTGGGATGAAGATTATTATATCCTTACGCTGGCGGCTCTGGCAAAGGAACTGAGGGAAAGGGGATTGTGTTACGCTTCCGTCATTCTGGCGGTGGGGCTTCCTATCAAATGGCTTGGGGAGCAGGCGGAGAGTTTTAAGAAATATTTATTAAAGAATAAGGAAGTGACCTTCCGGTGCAATGACACCAGATACCATGTGAAAATTGAGGATGTGGAAGTCTATGCACAGGGATTTGCGGCTGTTGCGGCAGACCTGCCCAGCTATCAGGGATTTAACATTGTGGCGGATATCGGAAATGGTACAATGAACTCCACAATCATTTCGCACTGACTGACAATTTTACTTTTCGCAGAAAGGCCGGGAGATGCTATGCCCAACGAGTATGACAACGAGGAGTTCTTTGCTCAATACGCCCAGATGGATCGAAGCAAAGGAGGATTGGAGGCCGCCGGGGAATGGCATCAGCTGAGGCCGCTGTTTCCCCCTCTGGAGGGCATGGCCGTGCTGGACCTGGGATGCGGCTACGGCTGGCACTGCAAATACGCCGCGGACCATGGGGCGGCCAGAGTGCTCGGCATTGACCTGAGTGAGAAAATGCTGGCAGAGGCAGCGCGGAGAAACCGTGCTGAGAAGATCCAGTACCGGCACTGCGGAATTGAGGCCTATGAGTACCCAGAAAGGGCCTGGGATGTGGTGGTGTCCAATCTGGCGCTGCACTACATTGGGGATCTGGACCAAGTGTTCCGGAATGTCTGGCAGACACTGCGGCCCGGCGGCACCTTCCTGTTCAATATCGAGCATCCCGTCTTTACGTCCGGCGTCCAACAGGACTGGATCTACAGGGAAGATGGAACCCCTAAGTATTGGCCTGTGGATGATTATTTCCGCCCCGGACAGCGGGAAACCTGGTTTCTGGGCTGTAAAGTGATCAAGCAGCACCATACCCTGACGCAGATCCTCATGGGGCTTCTCAGCTGCGGATTTACCCTGGAGGTGGTGGAAGAGGCTCAGCCATCAGAGAAAATGTTGGAGATCCCGGGCATGAAGGATGAGCTGCGGCGGCCTATGATGCTGCTGGTGCGGGGGAAAAAGGAAGGGACCGGGGCGAATTGATTCCGGCCCCAGAAAGAACAGACCTTGCGGCTATGCTGCAAGGTCTGTCGTCTCTTTGAGGAACCGTCCCCCACTGCCGCGGCGCGTCTGGACGGCTTCTTCGTGATGCGGGCGTATCAAAGTTTAGCACGCTATCTTCAAAGAATAGGTTAATACCGAATACGGAAATAATCCAAATATTTTTTGAAACGGTCCTGAGCAGTCAGGATTGTATCTGTGAGGTAACCGTTTTCATGTCCCCATTCCTTCAGGCCACGATAATAAAACAGCTTCAAATCGTCCTCAATGATAAATGGGACGATTCCATACTTCAGGCATTCCTTGAAAAGGATCAAACGCCCGACTCTGCCGTTGCCGTCCTGGAACGGGTGAATCCGCTCAAAACGGACATGGAAATCAATCAAGTCACACAGCGTTTTTGCGTGACCGCTGTTGTACTCCGCCAGCAAATCCCGCATCCTGTCTGCTATCTCCTCCGGCGGTGCGGTTTCCATACCGCCCACTTCGTTGGGCATTTTTTTGTAATTACCCACAGCGAACCAGCTCTGGCGGCTGTCGCTGGTACCGGCTTTTAGGGTGGCATGCAGTTCCTTGATGAACTTTTCTGCCAGGGGCGCTTTCGCCGCATCAATCACCAGATCGACACAGCGGAAATGATTCGCAGTCTCGATCACGTCATCCACGTTGACGCTTTTACCCATAAGGCCGATCGTGTTGGTTTCGTAAATGTAACGGGTCTGGTCATGGGTCAGGCGGTTGCCCTCCATGTGATTGGAGTTGTAGGTCAGGTCAATCTGGATTTTGTGGTAGATTCCGCCCGTCCGCTTTGCAGACCGTTCCTCCTTCAGAATATCCAGCAGCATCGCGGGAGCGGCGTCCTTCCTCTTTGCGCGGCCAGGCTTCTCTGCATCGGCGGGAATATTCCAGGTTTTTCCGGTGAGGAACGCGCCCGGCACACGACCTTTGGCACAGTAGTTACGCACACTGCGCTGTGAAATGTTCCATTTTTCTGCTGTTTTGGCGACAGAGAGATATTCCATAGTATCGCCTCCAAGGATCATGGTAGCTATATTATACCTCGCTATCGGCAAAAATACAACAGAATATCCTCGTCAATGATTTGAGGTATTTTGCCGATATTGGCAAAGGGAAACTTCTGGTAAGAGCGCATGATCTGTTCAGAAGCTATGCAATACCGGCAGCGGTACGTTCCGCTTCGTAGTCATAATGTCATGGTTCCAGTCTAAATCACTGTTAGCCATCAAATTAAATGATGGGTAACCAGCAATCCACACCACTTGAAACACCTGGCGGCCTTCGTCGGAATAGACATTGCGATAAATCACAGGAACGCCAGATTCGGCACCGGGAAAAACGGATACTTTATTTACCGTCCATTATAAATTCATACATAGATCTACCGGCTCCTGTTTGGGCACTGCTGGCTCAATTCATCGTCATCCTCATTGTAGCGAAGTAAGAGAATTTCCGCAGGATAATACACCACCCGGCCCAAAGCACTTGCGTCCTGTGGAAAAACCATGTATAATGAAAAAAACACCCCGGAAGGAGGCTTGCCCCATGCTCCATCCTGGCCTATACGAACAAGTTGTTAATCATACCCTCAACAGCGAATTTGCGGAGATCCCGGAGGCCCGCAAGTCTCTTGTGCCCATTGATCAGGCGGAGGCCTCTAAGGTTCTGGCGCAGTATCTCTCCGACGTGGTACAGAGAGGCCTGGAAAACGTGTTGGACAACGGAGGGGATATATCTGCTCAGATTGAGCTAACCAACCAGATTGTGGATCTCATTTAACATACAACAAAAGAAGCCGATTTTGCCGCAATGGGTGTTGATCGGCGGGCAGGGCAGCTTCTTGCTCTTTTGCGGGAGGCAGATCCCCGACTGGTCGTTGGCAAAACTGCGGCTGACTTGAGCCGCCCAGAGAGTTCCATTGCGCAGAGTTCATTATTCACCGGTGCAACCCATGAACCGCAGTTGTATTCTGAGCTCAAGAAAGAAATCGCCTCTGCTGACCGCATCGATATGCTGGTGTCCTTTATCAAGTGGAGCGGCCTGCGGCTTCTGATGGACGAGCTTCGGGAGTTTACCGAAAATGGCGGTGAACTCCGCATCATTACTACTTCCTATATGGGGGCCACCGATGTGAAGGCAATCGAGGAGCTTTGGAAGCTCCCCAATGCCAAAATTAAGGTTAGCTATAACACTAAGATGACCCGTCTTCATGCCAAGGCATATATTTTCTATCGCAACACAGGCTTCACAACCACCTATGTTGGCTCTTCCAACCTCTCCAATGTGGCTCTGACCAGCGGCTTGGAGTGGAACACTAAAGTGACCAGGCGTGATCTGCCAGAAACTATTGATAAAATCACTGCCACCTTCGAGTATTACTGGAACGACCGCGAGTTTGAGTATTACGACGCAGGCCAGAAAGAGCGTCTGGCCTGCGCGTTGAAGGCGGAAAAATACTTCGACGCTAACAATGCCGAGGTGTACACCATGGACATCATGCCTTACGCCTACCAGCAGGAGATTTTGGATCGGCTGGAGGCAGAGCGCACGATTCGGGGCTACACCCGAAATTTGGTGGTGGCTGCCACTGGTACTGGCAAGACGGTGATCTCCGCACTGGATTACAAACGCTTCCGAAGACATAATCCGGATAAGCCCTGTCGGTTACTCTTTGTGGCACAACGGGAAGAAATCCTCAAACAGAGTCTGTATACCTTCCGCGCCGTGCTCAAGGATGCCAATTTTGGAGAGATGTTTGTAGGTAGCTATAAGCCCGAGAGCATCAATAATTTGTTTATTTCCATCCAGGCATTTAACTCATAGAACTTTGCCGCAAGAACTGCTCCAGAGTTTTATGACTTCATTATTGTGGACGAGTTCCATCACGCGGCGGCTCCAACCTACCAAAAATTGCTGGCCTACTATCAGCCCCGTATTCTGCTAGGCCTGACCGCTACTCCGGAACGTATGGATGGCAAGAGCGTTCTGCCCTATTTCAACAATCGTATTGCCGCGGAAATCCGCCTGCCGGAAGCCATTGACCGGAAACTTCTGTGCCCGTTCCAGTATTTCGGCGTCACTGACACCGTGGATTTAGACGCCTTGAAGTGGAGCGCCGGCGGTTACGATAAGGGTGAGCTGTCCAGAGTCTATACCCTCAGCGGAGCGGTAGCTGTCCGCCGGGCCGACCATGTTGTGTCCTCTCTGCTGAAGTATGTAACGGACATCAACGACGTGAAAGGCCTCGGATTTTGTGTAACGGTAGATCACGCGGAGTTTATGTGCCGCTATTTCAACGACCACAAGATCCCCGCTATGTTCCTGACGGGGCAATCATCTAACGAGGAAAGAATGACCGCCAAGCAGCGTTTGGTGACTGGTGAGGTGCGCTTCATTTTCGTTGTGGACATCTACAACGAGGGTGTGGATATCCCGGAGGTCAACACGGTGCTGTTTCTCCGTCCCACGGAGTCCCTGGCCGTGTTCCTCCAGCAGTTGGGCCGTGGTCTGCGTTTGGCTGAGGATAAGGAATGCCTGATCGTTTTGGACTTTATCGGTCAGGCAAATCGAAAATACAATTTTGAAGATAAGTTTGTGGCACTGCTCAGTAATACGACTCGGAGCATCAGCCGAGAAGTCAAGGACGGTTTCGTTTCTGTCCCTAAAGGGTGCTATATCCAGCTGGAAAAGAAAGCGGCCAAGTATATACTGGACAATATCCGTGCGGCCTACGGGAATACCGCCGGATTGGTATCTTGTGCTTCATCCTTTGCCGAAGAGAGCGGTTTGGAGTTGACACTGGTAAACTTCCTGGACTATTATCACCTGGATCCCAGGGCAATCTATAAGTTTTCATCCTTCTTCCGTATTTGCGCCAGAGCCGATGTGACCGAGGACTTTGCGGAACCATTGGAAGATATGATGACCAAAGCCTTTGCCCGCCTCGCGGTGATTGACTCCCGGCGCTGGATCCTGTTCCTGCTGGATGTTCTGCCACGACTGGACGACATTGATTTTGCCGCCATGACGAATGTTGAAAAGCGGATGATGCAGATGTTTTACATCACCGTGTGGGGAAAGGCGGCAGAAGATTGGAGCAGTGAAGAGGTGCTGGATAATCTCTACGCCTTGTCCGGCAGCCCGGTGTTGCTGAGAGAGCTTTTGGAGCTGCTTTGCTATCAGTATGAGCAAATCGGCTTCATTGACGAGCCGGTGGATTTGGGCTTTGATTGTCCTCTGGACCTCCACTGTACCTACACCCGGGATCAGCTGCTGGTGGCCCTGGACTTTATGAGGCCGGCCACCGTGCGGGAGGGCGTCAAGTGGCTGCCGGAGAAGCAGTTGGACGTGTTCTTCGTGACGCTGAACAAGGCGGACAAGGACTACTCTCCCACCACCATGTACAACGACTATTCCATCAACGAGTGGCTGTTCCACTGGCAGAGTCAGAGTACTACGGCGGCAGACTCTCCCACTGGTCAGCGCTACATCCACCACCGGGAACGGGGAAGTAAGGTTCTGCTGTTCGTCCGTGAGTTTAAAGCGGATCGTGTGACTGGCGGCGCCGAGGCGTACACCTATCTGGGTACGGCCAGCTATGTGAAGCACGAAGGTTCCCGACCGATGAATATCACATGGCGGTTGGATCGTCCAATCCCGGCGAAGTTCTTGAAGAAAACAAACAAACTGGTCGTAGGATAAAGGGGAATTGGCAGTGAATAAATTTGAGCTTCAATTTGAAAATGAACTCAGAGATAAAATGTTGCGTGCAAAAAGAGAATGTAAATATAACCCAACCAGATTTAATCAAATGCTTGCGCAATATGGTGGAGTAGGGACTGCAAAACGTTTAATTGCCGGCGGAATAGCTACTGGTACTACATCAGACGGGTATGCCACCCTTTATCTTTGTGGCCGTTTAGATTTGACCATGGAACATTCCGTATGCAAGCCTGAATATCGGGATTTATTTACAGTGGAAGAGGTACATTATTGCAATAGTCTTTTGGGGGCAAAATAATGGAATATACAATAACCGAAGTGGTCGTAGCACTCATATGAGACTGCAATAAGTTTATGATCTGCCAACGCCCGGCCCACAAGGCCCGGGGCTACTTTGGGAGTTTGTAGGTGGCAAAGTAGAGCCCGGCGAAACAAAAGAGCAGGCCCTCTTCTGGGAGAGTCGGAAGGAACTGGCCATTTCCCTGAACGTGGGGGAGGTATTTATGGATGTGGTTCATGAGTATCCGGACCTGACACTGTTCGATGCTGCAATTTTAGAGAGGGGCTCCTCAAATACTGGAGCATAACGACATTCGGTGGATCACTGTAGATGAGATCGACCAGTATTCTTTCTGTCCAGCGGATGAAGAGATATTGAAAAGACTGAAAAACGCCAATTAAAACCTGCCACAAGCCGAACATCCAAACCGCATAATACTCGTGGTGCAAACCCGGAATGGAAACTGCATAAGAAAGTAAACGACTGCTTGGGGGTAAGAAGATGAAAGGCTCGGAATGCAAATTCGTCAAGTACATGGAGGGAGCAGACAAGCGCTTTGTCATCCCCGTTTATCAACGCAATTACGACTGGAAGATGGAGAACTGCAAACAGCTTTACGACGATTTGGTAAAGATCGTTCGGAACGGCAGGAGGAGCCACTTCTTTGGCAGTCTGGTGTCCGTCTACAACCCGGAGGGGAACCATGAGGAATTCCTGGTTATCGACGGACAGCAGCGCCTGACCACAGTTTCGCTGCTGTTTCTGGCAATGTACAACCTCATACGTGAAGGGATCGTCGTGCCGGAGTCCTCTAATCTCATGCAGAGAATTTACGAGGAATACCTGGTAGATAAGTGGCAGCCGGAGGATACCCGCATTAAGCTCAAACCGGTAAAAAATGACCAGACGGCCTTCGGCAGGCTCTTCTCGGAAACTTCGGAACACATTCGGGAATCGAACCTTACTGTAAACTATGAATATTTTTACGATAGGATTCAGAAGCAGGAAATCACAATTGACCAACTGTACGCTGGGATTTGCCGCCTGGAGATCATCAATATTCGTCTTGACAAGGACGACGATCCTCAACTGATCTTTGAGAGCTTGAACTCCACTGGGCTGGACCTGAGCGAGGGCGATAAGATCCGCAACTTTATCCTGATGGGTCTTCCCACCAAGACGCAGGAGGCCTATTACGAAAAGTATTGGAATCCCATTGATCTGTGTACCCATTACGATGTGAGCGCCTTTATCCGGGACTACCTGAGTGTGAAGCAATATGTGACCCCGCAGCAGAGCAAGGTATATGTCGCGTTTAAGGACTATGTGGAACTCGCCAGGATTGAGGCGGAACCGCTCTTGACCGATCTGCTGTGCTATGCCAGGAGATACCAGATTCTATTGGATGGAGGCACGGCTGATAAGGCGTTGAATAGCTGCATTATGCGGCTAAATCGGCTGGAGACCACCGTCACACGGCCTTTCTTCCTGGAAGTGCTGCGGCTTCTAGATGAGAATATGTTGACGCTTCCCCAGGTGACAGAGGTGTTCCGCTGTACGGAAGTCTACCTCTTCCGAAGAAGTATCTGCGACCTGCCTACGAACGCCCTGAATAAAATATTCCTGTTGCTTCACCGGGAGATCGTCAGATACGATGGCAGTGAGACGGACTATGTGGAGAAGTTCAAATATGCGTTGCTGTCTAAAAGAGAGCGTGCCCGGTTTCCGGAAGATCACGAGTTTATTGAGATGTTTTCCCACAAGCAGGTCTATCTGATGAACAGCAAGAACAAGCTCTATATGCTGGAACGCTTCGAGAATTTCGGGACGGCGGAGGATAAAGATGTATACCGCCACTGCGATGAGGGTACATACTCCATTGAGCATATCATGCCCCAGCATCTTACTCCTGTGTGGCAGCAGGAATTGGGTGCGGACTATGAGCAGATTCACGAGCAGTGGCTCCATCGGATTGCCAATCTCACCCTTACCGCTTACAATTCCAGATACAGCAACTGCTCTTTTACAGAGAAAAAGACCATGGAACACGGGTTTCAAGACAGCGGTATTCGTATGAATATGTGGATCGCTCAGAAAGACCAGTGGACACAGGAGGAATTAAAGGAGCGCAGCGACTACCTGATGGGGCGGGCCGTGAAAATCTGGGCCGCGCCTGAGAGTAGCTTCAAACCGGCACAGAAGCAGCTGGACGCCTACACCCTGGAGGACGACGCGGAATTGACAGGCCGTCAGATCGCCAGGTTCAGCTTCAAAAACGCCGAACAGCCTGTGACAAGCTGGGTCGAAATGTTTTGGAAGGTGATCCAGACTCTGTATACTGAGGATAAAACCATCATAGCAAAACTTGCGGTGTCAAGTGATAACGACACTGCCTATCACTTCTCTGTCGGACCAAATGCCTTTACCAAAAGCCTGGAGGTAGGCGACGGCATCTATGTCTGGACTAACACCAGCACCCAGAGTAAGCTGTCGGTTTTGAGCAGGCTGTTTACGCTCTATCACGTGAGCCCGGTGGAGCTGGTATTCTATCTCCGGGACGAGAACGAAACCGCGGAGGACACGCCGGGCAGCCGGCAGGAGCTCCGGCGGCGGTATTGGACCTTCGCTCTGCCGATGATCCGAGAGCGCTGTGAGGAGGGTGGACCGTTCTCCAATGTCAGTCCGTCTAAGGACAACTGGATCAATGGATATTTCGGTGTCAGCGGCTGTTACCTCTGCTGTGTGGCCAATTACGACGAGGCCCGAGTGGAACTCGTCTTTGCAAAGGCGGACAAGACGGCCAACAAGCAGGCCTATGACAAGGTGCTGGCCCGCCAGGCCGATATTGAGTCTGCGCTGGGAGCGGCTCTTATTTGGGACAAGGGAGAAAACAAGACCTCTTCCAAAATCTATTTGCGGCTTCCCAACATCAGCATTGAGAATGAGGTTGACTGGCGGCAGATGGCTCAGTTTCACAGTAACTGGATAAAACGGTTTTATGATGTGATTGTCCCTTATGTCACAGGGACGTAGTTCTTCATTAGGTTGTGGATGGAGGAGATATAGCATGAACGTCATCTGCTTTGGCGACTCCAACACCTACGGCTACGATCCCCGCTCCTGGCTGGGCGGACGCTATGACGCAGACAGCCGCTGGGTGGATATTTTGGCAGTGGAAACCGGCTGGACTGTCCGCAACATGGGGGTCCATGGCCGGGAGATTCCCCGAACTGCGCCCGACCTTCCGCCGGACACGGATCTGCTGATTGTCATGCTGGGCAGCAATGATCTGCTTCAAGGTCATAGCCCGGAGGAGGCTGCCGGGAAGCTGGAGTGCTTTCTCTCCAGCCTGTCCCTGCCACGGGATCAGATTTTGTTGATTGCCACGCTTCCGATGCACCGCGGGGAGTGGGTGCCGAGCCAGCAACTCATCGATGACTCCCGCACGTTTGCCCAATGCTGTCGGAGTTTGGCCGAACGGCTGGGCGTCCGCTTTGCTGACGCCGGGGGCTGGGACATCCCAATGGCATACGACGGTGTACATTTCACAGAGCAGGGCCACCGGGCCTTTGCCGCCGGACTTTTGGAGGTGCTCAAATGAGACGAATGATCCCTGTCCTGCTCGCCCTCCTGCTGCTGGCCGGATGCGGCGGAGGTGAAAGAGAGGCCTCCTACCAGCAGATCAGCCAGGAGGAGGCCAAGGAGATGATGGACACCCAGGAGGTCATCATTTTGGACGTGCGGGAGCAGGACGAGTACGACAGCGGACACATTCCAGACTCTGTTCTGCTGCCAGTGGGGACCATCGACGGGGACGCCGCAGCCGCGGTGATCCCGGAGAAAGATTCGACGGTCCTGGTGTATTGCCGCAGCGGAAACCGCAGCAAGACGGCCTCCTTCACCCTGGCGGAGCTGGGGTATACCAACATCTACGAATTCGGCGGCATCAAGACCTGGCCCTACGAGACGGAGGCGTAAAGCGGCGACAAGGCAGACGCCCTATGTCAAATAGGATGTTCCGGCTGTTTGAGAAATACAAAGTGGTTTTCCTCAGACAACTCCCCATGGAAACAATAGCCCAGCTGGTCAAAGGCTCGGAGATTCGACCGGTCTTCGATTTTATGTTCCGCCATCCAGCGCACCATCTGCCCCCGGGCCATCTTGCACTGAGTGCCTTTCTCGATGACCTTGCTACCTTTCCACTCGCCGAAGGTGCAGGTGACAAAGCGGACACTCCCGGGTAGATAGGGCTCCACCGCTTTGCTGTACTCCTTGGAGGCCAGGTTCAGTACGAAATCTGTCTTGGCCGCCAACTGCCGGGCCAGACGGTCTCCCCAGAACTGGTACAGATCCCGGCAGCCGTCCACTTTCAGCTGTGCCTGCATCTCCAGCCGGTAGGGGGTCACGCCGTCAAAGGGCCGCAGCAGTCCGTAGAAGCCGGAGAGGATGCGCAGATGCTCTTGAAGGTAGTCTAAGTGGGATGTCTCCATTACACCGGGGGCCATGTAGCGGTACTGGATACCCTCGTAGGCGATGATGGCAGGAGTGAGATTCCGGCGCAGGGCCATGTACTCCAGCCGCTCCACGTTCAGCTTGGCAATAGCGTCGTTGCACTTCCAGAGGCTCTGCAATTCCTTGGGAGACATGGTTTGCAGAACAGCTTTCAGCCGTTCCGCCTGCTCCAGAAACTGAGGTAGGTCATCCACGGCAAAGCTGTCCGTGTCCACGATCATTTTCTTCGCCGGGGCAATGATGATGCGCATAGGTTTACTCCTCGATTCTCTGCAGAGCTGCCACGATGTCCTTCAAAATCAGAGGCTGCATACTGTCCGGATATCCGCTCAAATCGGCTTGCTTCAGCGCCGCCTGGATGCGGGGGATTAATTCCGGTTTTGCTTCCGCCACCTCCGGCAGCGCCGCCACGCATTGACGGGTTGTGATTGGTTTCACATCAGTCACATGGGATAGAAATTCATCCAGCAGTGCGTCAAATTTCCCCTCCCTGTCCCAGCGGGCGTTAGCGGCCAGAATGGCAATCGCCCGGTTGCGGATCAGGGAGTTTTTATGCCGCAAAAGCTCTGCGAAGCGGTCAAAGCAGGGATACCAGGCGTCGGAGGTCCGGCTCTCCTCTACGATCTGCTGAGTGAACGCATAAGCGTCCTTGGCGTCTTTTCCCGTCAGACGGGTGATACAAGCGTCGAAACCCATATCAGATCAGCACCCCCTCGCAGTGGTCGATTTCGTGCTGGATGATCTGGGCCGTCCAGCCGGTGAAGGTCTTGAAGCGGGTCTGAAACTGCTCGTTCTAATACCGCACCTTGATGGACTGCCAGCGCCTGGCCTTCCGGGTTCCGGTGAGGGAGAGACAGCCCTCCTCCGCCTCGTAAGGCCCGGACTTCTTGATGATCTCCGGATTGAACATGACCATGTACTTGCCCCCGTTGTCAAAGATGATGATCCGCTTGTTGACGCCGATCATGTTGGCCGCTATGCCCACGCAGCCGTCCTTGTGGGCGGTCAGGGTGTCCAGCAGGTCCTGAGCGACGGGCAAATCGTCAGGCGTGGAGGGCTCTGCTTTTTGGGAGAGGAAGTCTTCGTCTTTCATAATATCTCGAATCATGATATGTGCCTCCGGTACCTGCTTCCCATGACGGGAACAGTGTGGTATAATCAATAAAATAGCACAAATATGGAAAAAGCGCAAATGCGGAACTGCAGCCCGTAGGGGAATTAGCATTTCTCTCGTAGAAACAGACCAATGACAAGGGGGAGAAACATGTCTTTGATTCGTTGCCCGGAATGTGGAAAATCGATTTCCGATAAGGCAGAAAAGTGCCCTTACTGCGGACTTCCTGCGTCATACTTTTCCACCTCGAGTCAAGACCTAAATGGGAGAGAGGCAGAAGACATGGACTATCAGGATCTGTCTAACGTTCTGCTATCTTTCCAGCGGGATCATGCCGCCTTTTTCTCGCCGGAACACTATATCTCCCATCGTGATGAGCAGAGGCTGCGGGAAATATATGAAAAATATAGCGCCAGCCTCAGCAACAAACTGATTTTCCAATATGTTTGCAATAACGCCTCCGCCTTGCGGATAGACATTGACGTACTCCGGCGGTTTTTGCGGCAGATGGAGACCTTGGACGCCGATGTGACCGCGCACAATAACGCCTATGTAGACCGAATCCTCCAGCAGGACAAGGGGTATTTTGACAACATCCTAAAACAGATCGACCCAAAGATACAGCTGGATGAGGAACAGCGCCGCGCGGTGATCACAGATGACGACTACTGCCTTTTGGTGGCTGGCGCTGGTGCGGGAAAGACGACGACCATGGCCGCGAAGGTAAAGTATCTGGTGGATAAAAAGCACATCGACCCCAGCGAGATTATCGTGATCTCCTACACCAAAAAGGCGATTGGAGAGTTGAGGGAGCGAATCAATACGGGCCTGGGAATTTCGGCTAAGATCTGCACCTTCCACGCTTTTTCGTATGATATTGTGAAGCAGTTTTCCGCGGAGCCTCCGGAGATCAACTTTTCCTCCCAACAAATTATCTTTGATATGCTGGAGAAAGCTATCTTTCATAATAAGCAGCTCATGCGCAATCTCGTGTTGTTTTTGGGGTATTATTTCGACTTGGCTGAAGATGCATTCGAATTCCCTGACTTGAACCAGTACCATCTCTATCGGGCGGCCCAGGACTTTGAGACACTGAAAAGCGGCTTGGGGCAATACATCAAAAAGGTGGAACAGCAGCGAACAAAGCGCACAAGGACGATTACGGGCGAATACCTGCGCTCCATGCAGGAGGTGCAGATCGCAAACTTTCTCTATTTGAACGGGCTGGACTACGAGTATGAGCGGGTATATCCCTTCGGCTCGCCCTCCCGGAACAAAAAGTACACGCCGGATTTCTACATCTCACAGGGGGAGCACAGCGCTTGGCTGGAGCACTATGCTCTTAGCGAAAGCGGCTACAACAGCATGTTTGATTCGCAGCAGCGCAGCCGCTATCTCCGGGCTATCAGCGACAAACGGCGTCTGCACAAGGCCAATCGAACGACGCTGCTGGAGACATGGTCGTTTTACTCGGACAGGCGTTCGTTGTTGGAGCACCTGAAAGAGGTTCTGGAGAGGGAAGGATTTATTCTGAAGCCCCGGAATCCGGAAGAGGTTTATAAGAAGATCGTAGAAACCGGCAAAGATAAGTACATCTACAAGCTGATTCTCTTTATGAGGGAGTTTATCGAACAGTATAAGACCACCGGATACGATGAGGGCGGCTTCTCCATTTTGCGGGAAAAAACAGATAATCCAAGAACACTCCTCTTCCTGGAAATTGCGGAACAGGTCTATCACCACTACCAGTCCGTCCTAAAGCAGCGAAACCAAATCGATTTTGCTGATATGATCAATGATGCCCATTTTTATTTGCAGGAGATTGAGCGGCAGAACATTCCGCTTCCATACAGGTACATCATCATTGACGAGTTTCAGGATATCGCAAGGCAGCGGTTTAATTTGACCAAACGGCTGTCCCAGATTACCCAAGCGAAAGCTGTGGCTGTGGGAGATGACTGGCAGTCCATCTATGCCTTTTCAGGCTCCGACATCACCCTGTTTACCCGCTTCTTAGAACTGATGGGCGCCGGAACGGAGTTGAAGATCACGCATACTTATCGCAATTCCCAGGAGTTGATCGATATTGCCGGCGGGTTCGTGCAGAAAAACTCCACGCAGATCCGCAAGCAGCTCATCTCGCCCAAGCGTCTTGAAAATCCCATTGTGGTTGAGGTGTTTGATGACAGCTTCAAACCCATGGTACAGCTTGCCAATACGGTTGAACGAATCATCGGCGAGATTTTATCAGAGTACGGGGAGAAGAGTTCTATCCTAATCATTGGACGATATAGCTTTGATATGTATAATCTTTACCGGACAAAACGTTTTAATGAGTTGCCCGCTGGTCGAGTCAAAAGCGAAAAATATCCGAATGCAAACATCACATTCATGACGGCCCACAGTTCCAAAGGCCTGGGATACGACAATGTCATTCTGATCAATATGTTTGAAGGGAAGTTCGGGTTTCCCTGCCAGATCGAAGACGACCCGATCATGAAGCTGGTCACATACGAGGACTACAGTATGCCCTTTGCCGAGGAACGCCGTCTCTTTTATGTGGCAATGACACGGACAAAAAACCGGGTCTATATTGCAGCACCAAAGGTAAGACCCTCCAGATTTCTTGTGGAGCTCATCCGGGATTTCAAAATCCCGCACAGTGAGGAACTCAATATGCAGGTGGTAGATTTGTTTAATCTGCGCTGTCCGATCTGTGGATTCCCTCTGAAATATGAGTTCAACAAAAATTATGGCCTAAATCTCTGGATCTGTACCAACGAGGCAGAGCTCTGTGACTTCATGACCAATGATAAAGTGCATATGCATGACATCCTGAAATGCCCCAAATGTGCCGATGGTTATTTGATTGTGAGGAAGAATCTGAAAAACGGTGATGTCTTCTACGGTTGCACGAATTACCACAATGAGAAAAAACGATGCACAAACATGATACCTTTGGAAAAGGACAGTCCGCCACAACAAGGGAGATAATTTATGAGAGAAACAAAGTACAATAAGCTGGTCCGTGACTGTATCCCTGAAATTATCAAAGCCGACGGCAAGACCTGCGTCTGCGAAACCCTCTCCGACGAAGACTACCTCCGCCTGCTGGATGCTAAGCTGACCGAAGAACTCTCCGAGTACCAGGAAAGCCACTCCCTGGAGGAACTGGCGGATCTTCTGGAGGTCCTGCGGGCCGTGGTGAAGGCCCGAGGCTGGACGTGGGAAGAGTTGGAGCGGGTGCGGCAAGACAAGGCCACCAAGCGGGGTGGCTTCGAGAAGAAGATCCTTCTGAAGGAAGTCCGTGAGAATTGAGGTGACCGGGATGCCAGCGTATCATTCCGCCTCCGGCAGCATGGCGGAGGACCTGTTCATCCGCCTGTTCAGCGAGACCTTTGGGGCGGAGAAGGCTGGGTACCTCTACTCCCAATATCACTTCTACGACATCTACCAGAACAGCCGCTACGCCGACTTTATGCTGGAGAACCAGGGACGCCGGGTGGCCATTGAGATCGATGACGAGGGCTCCCATCACAAGGGCCTGGTTGCCTCCGGGAAATTTTACGACGACCTCCTCAAGCAGAACAGCATGGTCTACCTGGGGTGGGACGTGTACCGCTGGGCCGTGCGGCAGATGCAGCTCCAGCCGGAGACGGTGAAGGACGAGCTGCGGGTGTTCCTCGGTACTCACCCCCGGTTTCGGGAGATTGAGGACTACCTGCCTACCCGGCGGGGCAAGGCGCTGGACGGGGCGGAGCTGGAATTAAAGGAGCACCAACTGACGGCGCTCAAATCCCTGGAAGAGATGCGCGGCAGAGGGGAGACTATTGCACTGTTGTACCACGCCACCGGAACCGGCAAGACGGTGACGGCCGTTATGGATGCCAAGCGCTGCGGCGGCAGAGTGCTGTTCCTGGCCCACACCCAGGAGCTGGTGGGCCAGGCCGCGGAGACCTTCCAAAAGCTCTGGCCCGGCGTCACCGTGGGGCGTTACATGGAGAACGTGAAGGAGCCGGACGCCCATGTGGTCTGCGGCAGTGTGCAGAGCGTGGCGCTGCACCTGGACTGCCTCCGGGAGGACGCCTTTGACTACCTCATCGTGGACGAGGCCCACCATGCGGCGGCGGATACCTACCAGAAGGTCCTGGCCTTCTTCCAGCCCGCCTTTACCTTGGGTCTCACCGCCACGCCGGAGCGGAGCGACGGGAAGAGCATCCTGGACATCTTCAAGAACACCGCCCACCGCCTGGACCTGAAGACCGCTGTGGAGCTGGGAGAGCTGGTGCCGGTGCGGTGCATCCGGATCCACACCAACATCGACCTGACCAAGGTGCGGTTCAACAGCGTCCGCTACAACATCCGGGATTTGAAGAGCAAGATCTATGTGCCGGAGCGGAATCGCCTCATTGTGGACACCTGGCTCCGGTATGTCCAGAATAAGCGTACGGTGGTTTTCTGTGCCTCCGTGTGGCATGCGGAGGAAATCGCGGAGCTGTTCCGACAGGCGGGCGTCTCCGCCGCCGCGGTGTCCGGCAATATGAAGCGGTCGGAGCGGGAGGAGTTCCAGGACCGGTTCATCTGCCGGGAAATTCAGGTGCTCTGCGCCTGCGATCTTCTGAACGAGGGCTGGGACTGCCCGGAGATCGAGGTGCTGTTCATGGCCCGGCCCACCATGTCCCGTGTCCTCTACACCCAGCAGCTGGGCCGGGGAATGCGGCTGTACCAGGGCAAGGAGAGTCTGATGGTCTTCGACTTCGTGGACAACGCCAGCCAGTACAACCTCCCCATGTCCCTTCACCGGCTCTTCAAGCTGAGGAAGTACCGGGCCGGGGAGCTGGTGCTGTCCCCCTGGGACAAGCGCATGGCGGAGAACGCCCTCTATGACCGCCGGGAAAAGCCCGCCGCCCTGCTGGACTGGCCCGTGGACGCCACGGACTACGAGCTGGTGGACCTCTTTGACTGGCAGGAGGAGGCCCGGGGGATGATCTCCCAGATGGAGTTCGTCCGCCGGGTGGACGTGCAGGCGGAGACCATCGAGCGTTACGTCCGGGAGGGCAGGCTGGTCCCCGACCTGGCGGTCCCCATGAGCGAACACCGGACCTTCAAGTATTTCAAAGAGGAGACGGTTCAGGCCTATGCCCGTCAGTACGGCTGGACGCTGATCGATGACCGCAACCGGAAGGACCTGTTCCTGGAGATGATACGGAGGATGGATATGAGCTACTCCTACAAGCCGGTGCTGATCCAGGCGATTCTGCGCCACGCCGATGAGAAGGGCCGTGTGAAGCTCTCGAACATCTCGGACTACTTCCGCACCTACTACGAATGCCGCCGTGCCGCCGGGCTGGTGGTGGAGAAGCCGGACAGCATCTTTGCCAAGGGAAGCTACACCGACAGCGAGGCCCAGCGGAACATTCTGGCTAATCCCTTCAAGCGGTTTGAGGATATGCAGATGCTGCGGCACACCAGGACGCTGGGAATCATCCAGGTGGATGAGGCGGTTTGGAAGAGACTGACGGAGGGAGAGAAGGCGGAGATGGGGCGGATCTGTGAGGAAAAGCTGGAGGCGTACTATCAGCGGTTTGCGAAGAAACCCTGATCTGTGTGGGGACAAGAAACTACCTCGCCATATACAAAGAGGTCAACAAAGATTTTTTAGACAATATTTGCTGGTTTATAGCCGTTTTTGCTCTGTTCCATTTGTTCTCTGGTACTCTTTGAAACCAGTGTTTCCACGTGTTCCACGTCTGTCTGTGGCTGTTTATGTGGTCAGACACCTCTGCAACACTTATTCAGGATTGGCACAGCCTCAGTCTAAGAAAACGGTCAATGTTAAATCGGTCTGCCTTAACCGTCTCCAATCCAACATAAATCTCAGGCGATGGATTGCACCTCTGTCTACAACGAGAAGGAAATTTTATAATCCAAGCCACAAGACGGCATTGTGTAGTTCGCTTAATTTTTACCTCTGCCTTTCTCCGTTTTAGATTGGAGTTTCCTCTCGACTTTGGACTGGTTTTTCGATATTGTGTTGGTTGCAAAAGCCACATAAATGTTGAAAACAGGAGGGAACATATGACTAACACGAAAAAATGTAGCGCTGCCGTACTGACAGCAGCCATCCTCACATCCACTCTTGTTGTCCCCGCTATAGCAGTGGAGGCCCCGGCCATCCGGGTGAGCAGCTACAAGGGCAGTATCCTGGAGGTGGGAGAGCGAAGCGGCCTCATCATCGGCCCCAGCGGTACAGACTATATCGTTACCTCCAGCGCCCCGGACACAGTGGCGGTGGAGCAGGTGCTGACCTTCTGGGTCGCCGTCGCCAAAGCGGAGGGGA
>OFHN01000998.1_pt1 | contig 22261 bp, 20 predicted proteins | sample 1521321 | NCBI WGS metagenome assembly OFHN01 (sample SAMEA3504130, study PRJEB24116) | mouse gut metagenome | biome: mouse gut; feature: mouse-associated habitat; material: faeces | place: Denmark | collected 2011
GCGGGCTTGTCCTCCTTCTTGGGGGCCGGGGCTTCCTTCTTCTCGCCTGTGGGCGGCTCGGGGCCCTTGGGGTCCTCGGGGGGCTTGGCCTCCTTGGGCTTCTCACCAGTGACAGGGGCGGCGGGCTTGTCCTCCTTCTTGGGGGCCGGGGCCTCCTTCTTCTCGCTTGTGGGCGGTTCGGGGGCCTTGGGGCCCTCGGGAGGCTTGACTTCCTTGGGCTTTTCACCAGTGGTCGGTTTTCCCGGCTCCTTGATGTCGGCCTTTTCCTCCTTTTTGTCCTTGCTCCCAGGCTCCACCAGCTTGCCGGGGATAGGGGGAGTGGGCTTCCCATTTGCTAGTCCGTGATACCGGATGGCCTCCTGCAAGTTCATTTCGTAGACCAAGGCGGGAATCTCCTGCTTCTTCGTGAGCTCACAGGCCCGCTTGCGCCGGTATCCGGTCACAAGCTGGTACTCGCCGTCCTCCCGGAGCCGAAGGATCACAGGCTCCTTGACGCCGCCAGACTGGATGCTGGTGACGAGGCCGCCGTAGTTTTTGTCCGGCTGCCTGATAAGGGGGATGCCGGGCAGGTCGTGGATCTTCGCCAGGGGGATGCTCTGGGGCTTGGGGGGCGTGGGGTCTCTGCTGTTTTCGTTTGCCATAAATACCTCCGTTTTGAAATATATTTGCTAAAAATCGCGTCTCACCGTGAGATTTGATTTTCAACAGAAAGTTGAGGATTCCGGCTGATTTGCGTCTCCCCGTGGGATTTATTTCTCCCGGAATTGCGTATCACGGTGGGATTTATTTCAGCGGAAGTCGTGCCGCACAGCGGCGGAATAGTAAGGGCCTATCGTCACCAGCGCGTTGTAGAGCGCCGTCAACAGATAGGCCCGGATGTTATTGATTTTTGTGGTGGTCTGTTTCAGCGCGTCGATCACATACTGGATATGCTCGCTGTCAAGCTGGAGGAAGCGGTCACGGACCGCCTCCGTGGGAATGTCGCTGCCCCCGATCCGTATGGCCGGGGCGGTGCTGCATACCGTGTCCAGCATCAGCTCCAAAAGATCGTCTATGTCATCGTAGGGATTCTCCCTCCGCAAACGCTCGTAATCAATATTCGCTTTCAGCTCTTCTCTCCGCTCGTATCGGTCTATCCTCAATCCCGATGCCGGGGGCTTTCGGGGGGAGATGGATGGATCAGGCTGGATAAGCTCTGTCTGGTTTCTCTTAGTATGATTAGGGTCGGGTTTTTCGACTTCTGGAAGTCGATTTTTCCGACCTCTTGAAGTCGGAATTTCCGACTTCTGCAAGTCGGGAAAACCGACCTCTGAAATGGGCGCAAAAGGCTCCGGGGGAGGCGGGGCTGATTTGGGTGGCGTGGTCCGGGTAGTGAATCGCTTGACGTATATTTTCGTGGGCTTCCCCTGGCCCTGCTTGATCCGTTCAATCAGGCCGATACCCTTCTTCGTGTCCAGCTCGGCCAGTAGCTTCATGGCCTTGTCCCGCCCGCAGGTCATGTCGCCGCATATCTCGTCCACGGAGTAGTAGATGTAGACCCGCCCGGTGTCATCGTACCAGCCGTTCCGGGCGGACAGGCTCATGCGGTCCAGCAGCATCCCATACAGCAGTTTGGCGTCCGTGGAGACGTGCTTGAATTTCGGGTTGGTGATCAGCTGGCGGGGGATTTTGAAAAAGACAAATTCCTCCGATTCATCGCCGTAGAAATAATCTGACAAAATGACTTCCGGCATGGTCAGGGCCTCCTTTTGGGCACAAAAAACAGGAGGCTCATTTGCCTCCTGCTTAAAAATGTTATAGAGGGGAATGACTTCTTTTGTTTTTCCCTGTATTTTCAAGGGTTTCCTTAGTTGTGTATATATGATTGGCCCGGTAGGACCGGCGGGACCCTGAGCACCCGTTGCACCCGTTGCGCCCGTCGCGCCCGTTGCGCCGGCAGCACCCTCAGGCCCGGCAGGACCGGTGGGGCCAGTGGGACCGGCGGGGCCCTGAGCACCCGTAGCGCCAGTCGCACCCGTTGCGCCGGCAGCACCCTCAGGTCCGGTAGGTCCGGTGGGACCGGTGGGTGCAGTCATTTATGCACAACGGTTCAGACAGCTTTTCCGCTGGTCATGCAGAGCTCCTTTTGGTTGTTCTCCACATACTCTGCAATGCGGCGGTATTGATCTGCAAAATTAAACTCAATTTCGATACTCTTGTCCTCGTGGACATAAATTGCGTTGACAAGCTCCACCAGAAGCCCGCGGGACAGGCTTTGAATGTTGCGATGCTTCAAAAAGGCTGTCAGGTAGGGGTTGTCGTCATCAATGCCCTGGGCGATGGTCTCGCATTCCTGCCGGATATGGTCAATCGTCTCTTGAAGCTGTTGGGCCTGTTCCTCAAATCGCACTTTCATGCGGCGGTACTGGTCACGCGTAATATCGCCGTTTTTCCAGTCCATATAGAGGCCGTCCAGAACACCCGCCACTTTTTCAAACTCCCTGGTTCTCTGCTCCAACAGAGCATTCAGCCGGAGGGATTCAGTATGTACTACCGGGGCATCGTTGATTTCTTTGATGATTTCGGAAAGAGAATCCACAAACTCAATCTGCTTTTGAACAGCAGCCAAAACAGCCTGTTCCAAAACGTCCAATCGGATGCTGTGTTTGGTACACTTGGCTTTGGATTTATCTCGATTGGTTCTGCATTGGTAGTACACAAGATTTTTGGATGTATGCCGCACCATGCTTTTCCGGCAATCAGCACAGCGGATAAAACCGGCAAACAGATATACCTCCTGTTTGCCCGGCGCGGTCCGGGTGTCCCGCCTGTGCAGGCTCTGTGCCGCCTCAAAGGTATCCTTGTCGATGATGGCCGGTACAGCGTTCTCCACGATGAACCATTCCTCTTCCGGTACGGCTGCTCGCTTGTGGACCTTATAACTGATAACCTTTTGCCGTCCCTGGCGCATTACGCCAATGTACAAAGGATTCTGGAGCATACGCGCAACCGTTGACGGGGACCATAGTCCGTCATTGTTTTTGCAATGCGGATTTTCGTAATGGAATCCTTTTGAACGCTTATAAGCCGCGGGGTTCGGGATTCCATATTCATTCAGCCGCTTGGCAATACCGGCCTTGCTCATGCCCTCCAGAATGAACCAGTTGAAGATGTCCCGGACTACCTGGGCGGCATCTTCGTCAACGACCAGCGCATTTTTGTCATCGGGGTCCTTGGCGTAGCCATAGGGAGCGAAGGCGCCAATAAATTCCCCGTTTTCCCGCTTGTGCTTGAATGTCCGGCGCACGTCGGCGGAAGTCTTATAAGCGTACTGCTCATTTATAAAGCCCGTAATGCTGACTTCCAGGCTGTGTACGATTTCCGGGTCCAGAAATGTGTCGATCCTCGGCTGGTAAAGGGAAATGAACCGGGTGTTGTAAAGGGGGATGAACTCTTCCAGAAAGTGGCCTTGGTTTGCGCTGTTCCGAAACGCCCGGGACAGATTCTTTACAATGATGCAGTTGATCCGTCCGCATTTCATATCCTGAACCATGCGCTGAAAATCCCGCCGTTCCAGGTCTGTCGTGCCGCTGGTCCCGTCATCAATATAGGTGTCCACCACTTCATAAAGGCCGTCCTCAAAGAAGCCGGGAATTTCATCGTTCAAGATTTTGTCCTGATTGACAACGGATTCCGAGACAACATTTCCATCGTCACGGGAGAGCCGGATATATTTCCCAATCTTCCAAATGATTTGCCTGGACATGGTTTTGCTGGCTTCTGATTTCCTGATTCTTGCCATACTGGGGAGCCTCCTTTTCTCCCCTCTATAACAATATTATTTTACCATACATGAGGAACAATATCAAATTTTCAAGCCCGAAAAGTAGGCTTTTATCTTCTTGTCAAGTGTTTCTTCGCAGGATTTGAATGAAATTTTTACGGGAGTTTTTCCCACGCGAAAGCAGTACGGATTACCAACCTGGGCCATATAGTTTTCAAGCCGCTGGGCGGCGGTTTCTCCGCTGATCTCTACTTCAAGAATATCCTGCAAAAGAGAGGGAGCAACATCATGGATGCTGATACGCGACATATCTTCCAGAAGGTTTTTATCAATCATGCAAAGCACCTCCTTCTGATTTTATGAGCAAAAGTTAGACCATATCACTTAAACGGCCTAACTTTGGTTAAAATCGTGCCCTTTCTGGAGATGATTTGTGTTCATATTTGTGTCCCACGGTGAGACTTAATTACAGGAACCTCCGTTTCCTATGGATTTGCGTCTCACCGTGAGATTTATTTGTTGGCAGGGACTACCGTACAAACAGTGTACGGTTTTATGGGCATAAATCGGACGGCTGTTGGCACAGCTCCACGGGCCTTTCACCCCCGCGTGGTTCTCACGCGGCCCTACCCGTTGCCTGCGACGCTTTCAACGCTCGGACTGTGGCTGTAAGGGAGTCTCAATGTCCTGTCCGCGTGTCGTTGCCCGCAAGGTGCCGCCCTTGCTTTCCGGCGTGATGGGTGTCGCTCGGCTTTTCCCCGTAGGGGAAAAGTGTCATGGCGCGTCCGCCGTGTAGCTCGGCGCGAACAGATCGTATCCGTTGCCCTATGCTGCACCGCCGTTATCTTGCGGGCTTTCTTTGTCAAGGTTCAGCAGATCGGGCGGTCAGAACGGGGAAAGGGTAAGCCGTTCCAACTGCCCGCCTCGTCAGCTCGTGGTGACGATGGCTTGAATGAGCTTGATCTCCAGACGGCGCTTCATGTACTCGTCCAGGCACTCGTGGGGATAACCGCCCTCGTCATAGAGTTTCCGGGTACAGAGCTTGTTTATGTAGCCTCCGTAGTACCTCAGAATCTGCTCCATGGCCTCGGCGTCTCCGGCCTGGGCCGCATGGATCACCGAAAGGGGCAGTAGCTCTCTACCCTTGTGATGGGGCCGTTTCATTTGCTTTCAACCTCCCTTCGGCATCAACGCCGTCAATTTTGCCCGAAGTTCCTCCAGGGTTTTCGTCCTGCGCCGCTGTACGGCGCTTCTGGACATTCCCAGGAGGCCGCCGATCTTCTCGTCCGTCAGGTCCAGCACACAGCGCAAAATCAAAATGCTCTGCTCCGTGGCGGGCAGACCGGCGAAGGCGTCGGCCACAAGCTCGTTGTCGATCAGCAGGTCATACCCATGCGAGGAAAACACGAAGCTGTCGCTGGCGTAGTGGTCCGCCGTGGAGAGCTTGTCCATTTCCGCCTGCGGAACGGCGTCCAGTGAAGTCTCGTGCCTCCGCTGGCGGCGCAGATCCCGCATGTGGTTCCGGGCCTCGTTTCGCAGGACCGCCTTGCAGAAAGCGTCAAAGCGGACCCGCTCGTCATGGTCGCGGGGGATCGATCCCATTTTCTCACCCCCTTTCGTTGGGGGATAAGGTGGTCCTCTCCCTTTCCGCTACCAAGACACCGCCGCTGTCCTTCGCTGCCCGCTAAATGGGCCTTTTTTGAAAAAAATTTTTGGAAATTTTTAGACGGCGGCGAAATTCGACAAAAAATGCCCGGCTGGTCATAGACCTGCCGGGTGAAATACCGTGTATTGTTTACCGAAACTGCACTGTATAGTATAACCTCATAGCCGCAATTCTCCCAGGCGGGGAACGGGCTTTTTTTGACGGTTCAAACGCTGTCAAACTGTGTCGAACGGCTATGTACTTCATGGCGGCTGTCTCCTTGTCAGCCGCCGGATTTGTCAGCGTTACCGCGTCATTCTTTTGGGGATAAAAAGAACGGCGGCTTCGATTTCAAAAGCCACCGTTCTCCAAATGGGCATGACTATAGACTGCTGTACGACGGCTTTTTTTCTTTTGCCGTCGTGCGGCAGATTATTAAAAATATTGTGGTTATTTGGCTGTCTTGTTCAGTCCTTTCAAAATGAACAGCGAAAGAACAACACAGGTCAGCAGAACTATGACACCGATTAAAGTCTGAATGACGCTTGCATGGTAATAACCAGAAAGGTTAAAAACGGCTGTCATAGGATAGACCGTTTTTAATGTGTTGGACATACTTGCAAACAATCCAGCGAAAGAATAGATTTCAGCAAATACCAGCGCCAACCAGTAGCCCTTTTTCATCCGGGAAACCAAAGCGATAATCGGAGAAATGGCAAAAAAAACGCCAGCTCCATCCAGAAAATATGTTTTCAGGTTCTCTAAAACAAGGCTAATAGGCAGAGCTTCAAGGTGGAGAACGGCCTCAATGAGAAAGGTAATAACAAAAAGCAGGAGATAGATCAGGACGCTGAACACAAGGGTAAGCACCATCTTGGCAAGTGTCAGTTTCATTTCATCCACGGGAATAAGGCGCAGGGATTTTAGGGTGTCCTCCTGTTCCTCCCGACAGATCATATAACTGCCCAGCAGGGCAATCACCGCAGGCAATACATAAAAGGTAGCAAGGGATTGGGTCGCTGTCATAAACCATCCTGCCTTGTCGATATAGCGGCTTCCATAGAACATGAATTGCCCCTGTGCAAAGACAATCAACGCCACCATAACCGTTGCAAAACCGGCAATCCACAGGATTTTGGAGCGGCGGAGTTTCCAGCGCTCCGCCCAAAGCAAAAGTTTCATTTCAGATGCACCTCACTTTCTCTTTTTCAAAACAGCCCCGGCCAGCATTACAGAAGCTACGCTCCACACACCTATGCAAAGGAACGCCCCCGGAATATTAAGCGGCTGGGTAATCACGACACCTGGAATATCCCGCATAACAATGGCTGTCATGCTGGAGAGCGGATGCAGGTACATATTTACCATTAAGAGGATAAAGCCAAGAAATGTATAAACCAGCGTCAAACAGACGGGAAGAATATAGCCCTTTTGCACCGCAGCAACCGCCAGCACCGGCAACACCGCAAAAGCGGTCAGCAGGGAGATTTCCATGCACTTTCGCAGAAGATAAAGGGTGCTTGCGCTGTCAAAGGCGATATAGCCAGGCAGTACGCCGGTAAGAATGGACGCGGCTGCAATAATCAGCATAAAGCAGATCGAGTATGTCAGCACCACAACGAATTTGCTGAAAAAGTACGCCACTTTATTGACCGGCACAATCCAGAGTTGTTTAAGTATATCATACTGGTTTTCGTTATACATCAGCATGGTACAAAGCATCCCCAGCACCACCGGCAGGATAATCCACGGGGTATAGCTAAACGCCGTCCACTTGTAGAACTCGATGGGTTCCACGCCGGTTCCCTTGATATTTGCAAAGTAGAACACAGCGGCAAGAGGCATAAAGAGCGCCGCCAGCAGCATGAGCCAGATAAACTTTCTCCGCCGCAGCTTTAGAAATTCAACCTGTATCAGTTTAAGCAATGCCCTCTCCTCCCGTAATCTGCTTGAAATAATCCTCAAGGGTATCATTGCAGATTTGGGAGCTGATAACAGCCACGTCCTGCACCACAAGAGCCTTGTTGATTGCTGCCATATCCAGTGCGGTATCATAGAGCCGCAGGTTATGTTCGTCCTGCACCGCATAATCAGTCACACGGAACTGCTGTTCCAAAATCAAAGAGGTTTTGTGGACATCCGAAACCTGAAGCTGGATGTATTTCCGATTTTTCTTTTCCAAATCCTCCATGCTGTTTTCTTCCAACAGTACGCCGTGGTCGATGATGCCAATATCGTCCGCCAGAAGTGCGATTTCAGAAAGGATGTGGCTGGAAATCAGAATAGTTTTACCGCGCTCCGCGCTTAAACCCTTGATAAAGTTTCGTACTTCGGCAATGCCGATGGGGTCAAGCCCATTGGTCGGTTCGTCGAGTATCAAAAGCTCCGGGTCATGCAGGATGACATTAGCAATGCCGAGGCGCTGCTTCATACCGAGAGAATACTTGCTGAACAGCTTTTTGTCCCGATAAGGAAGCCCCACAACTTCCAGCGCTTTCTTGACGGCATTGGACCGGGGTGTCCCGCGCAGCTTCGCAAAGATTTCAAGATTTTCTGTGCCGGTCAGGTTGGGATAAAATCCAGGAGTTTCGATAATGGCCCCAATGCGGGGATAAATGCGCTTCTCGTGGCCTTTGATGTTCTGGCTGAACACATCCACTTCGCCGGAAGTGATCGGCGTAAGGCCCAAAATCATTTTCATAATGGTGGTTTTACCGGCTCCATTTCGCCCCAAAAGCCCGTAAATTCGGCCCAGCTTCACATGAATATCCACGGAGTTGACAGCGGTTTGCTCCCCGTAAATTTTCGTCAGCTTTTTGGTTTCAATTACAAAATCGCTCATAGAGATGCCTCACTTTCTTACTATGTTTCATTTTTCCAACAATATAGTTGTAAAGGCTCATAGGTCTTTTCTTTCAGTAAGATTGCTTTTTTAGAGCCATTACGGATGCAGCAGCAGATGCGGCGCCGATCAGGAGCAGCGAACCGGCACAAATAAACGGTGAAGTGTCCGGCAAAACGCCTTGCATCAGGATTTCTACCATAGCTTCGGTTGCTTCGGAAATGTGAGAGTAAATTCCCATCACGCTTGCCAGCGGGTGTATTCCCATAAAATGGGCCGGAGCAATGACTACGGGAACCAGATAAAGCAGCGTTGCGCCAATAGGCAGGATATATCCTTTTGACAGCGTGGCAAGAAACACAATCGGAAGCATGGCTATGGGGATTAGAAGTCCGCTCACCAGATACAAGAGGCCAGCATCTATAAGTGTTTCTGCGTTCAAATCAGGAAAGCCCCCGGCAATCAACCCGCCGACAACACATAAAAGAAAAGTAATCAAACACAGTCCCACGGACATCAGGATCATTACAGCGACTTTTGAAAAGTATAGCTGTACTTTCGTGATGGGGATGATAAGAAGTTCTTTCAGCGTGTCGTTCTTATGCTCGTCAAAAAACAAGGTTGTGGCGAACATTCCCAGCACAATAGGCAGGAACAGACTGGACAAGTTCTTAAACGCCATCGTGTAGAGGTCGCCAAAGTTATCCATATATGGACTGCTCCTTGCAATGCTGCAAGCCCTCTCAATCGCAAGCGCCCCCAACAGCAGCGTCAAGGCCAAAATACACCAGACAATCTTATTCCGCTTCCATTTCTGCATTTCAGTTGCAATGATTGTCATGCGGTTTCCTCCTTTCATGGTTCCCATTATAAGGGACGAACCTTGCCATAACCTTGCCGAAATCTTGTTTTAACCTTGTTTTGAACGAAAGAAAGCCCTGCACGCTCACAGGGCTTTCGGAAGTATGATGGTAAAGGTTGTACCTGCTCCGGGAACACTGGCTGCCGTGATGGTTCCTTTATGAATGCTCACCAGCTCTTTTGCAATGGAGAGGCCCAGCCCGTTCCCTTTGGCAGATCGGGAGTGATCGCATTGATACATCCGTTCAAAGATATGGGGGAGATCAGAGGCAGAAATTCCTTTCCCATTATCGGCAACAACGATTTTTGCCTGCTGCTCCGTTTCGGTTACAGTAAGGGACACTTGGCTTGCGGCACTATGCGTCAGGATATTTTGCAGCAGATTATTGAGAATACGGGTGTAGGCGGTGGGGTCAACTCTTGTCATGTATTCTGCTTCAGGTATCTCTATCTCATAGGTAAAACTGTGGTTTTCCAGCAACAGCACCCAGTCAGCCATAATGTTGCGGGAAAGCTCGTTCAGATCGCAAAGCTCAAAATGAAAAACTTGTTCCCCTGCGTCCAGCTTCACCCATTCAAACAAGGCGGTCACAAAGTCTTTCAGATGATGGGCTTTTTCCGTAGCAACCTGAATGTATTCTTCCTGTTCGGCTCCTGTCACCATTTTGCTTTCCACGGCCTCCAAATACCCCACCAGAGAGGCGAGAGGGGTCTTTACATCATGGGAAAGGCTTGTCATGAGCCGTTTATATGCCTGCTCGGATTGCTTTTGTTGGATAAGCTGGGATTGGCTGCTCATAGCGATCTCGTTGATGTCATAACAGATTTGCTTCGTCAGGTCGCTCTCCCGCGACAATACACGGCGGTTCAGGTTCCCGTTCTTTATATCCGTCAGGGCATCTTTGATAAGAGAAAGCTGACCCCGGACACGGTGAAGTCTGGCCCAAAGGCAGGTAATTACCAGCAGGGCAACCAATAGGGACAGCAACAGATAAAGGTTCATGCTCATGCCTCCTTGTTGAACCGATACCCCACGCCCCGGACGGTCTGGATGTAAAACGGATGCTCTGGATTTGGCTCGATTTTCTTCCTCAATTTGCTGATAAAGGACATGATATTGCTGTCGTCAAAGGCGTATTCCTCTGCCCATACCTGTGTGTATATCTGCTTTTTGGTGAATACCCGGCCCTTATTGGATGCCAGAAACACAAGCAGATCAAATTCCTTGCCGGTTAGCTCTACCGGGAGATTTTGGACAGTGACCGTCCGATTGACTTTATCAATCACCATATCTTTCAGCAGCATTGTGGCGGCCACATTCCCAGCTATGGGGTTTAAGGTGGTATAGCGCCGAACCAGGGAATGGATGCGGGCCATCAGCTCGTTAATGCTGAAAGGCTTTGTCAGGTAATCGTCTGCCCCAAGCCGTAGACCGGAAACCTTATCTTCCTCGTCACTTTTGGCGGTCAGCATCAGCACCGGCACATTATTTTTCTCCCGGATTTTCTGCAATACCTGAAAACCGTCCATATCCGGCATCATCACATCCAGAATAATCAGGGAACAGGCATCTTTGTTTTCTTCCAGCAGCCGCAGACCCTCTAAGCCGCCATGCGCCACCACCGCAGACAAGTTTTCCTGCTCCACGCATTTTTTCATTAAGGCACATAGTTCCTTGTCATCGTCTATAATTAAAACGCTATTCATGCTTCAAAGCCCTCCCTTGTTTTGTACGACCGTCAATCGGCTTCGCTGCATCCTTTGGCAAAAGCCAGATCGTTGCTACTTTCAAGGCACCAGGGATGCGCCCCGCAACGCAGTAATAGTTTATCCGTCGTGGGGTGACACCCCATTTTTCGCTCGCTTCTTTCAAAGTCATATAGTCCATGCTGCACCTCCGATATTGGTATTTTACTTCTTTTGCTCGAATAAAACAAGCGCCAAAATGTAAATAATAAAGATTAGAACCTGCTCTGTATACTTTGTTTTCAAGTCGAAAAGTAAAGTATACAATATAGATGGGTGATACAATATGGCTAACATTCAGGATTGCCCCGGTTTTGAACCCTTTGGGGAGGATGTCAAGGCGGCGAGGAAAAAGCGGCGGCTGTCCAGGCAAAAGGCCGCTGAAATGGCGAATATTTCCGTGGTCTACCTTATCAACATTGAAAATAACCATGTCCTGCCAAGCCTGCCGGTTATCATACAGCTTATTCAAATCTTTGGCCTGCCATCGGAAAAGTATTTCAATCCACTTTTGGCAGGAGATGAAAACGATCAGCGCCAGCGCATCAGCCGCAAGGTGATGATATGTCCAGAAGTATACCTCCCTGTGATTGAGGGAGCGTTAGATGGAGCTATTGAGGAAAACAGGATTCCCTAATCAAGATATTTTTGCATCAAAATAAATCTCACGGTGGGATTTGATTCTTAAATGGAATCGCGTCTCACCGTGAGATTTGTTTTTCAGCCGTAGTAGTCCGGCCTGCCTATGCTGGTAAACCCGGCCTTCCCGGTAATGACCACATTGTTTTGCCCGCTGGCACAGTGGATGATTTGGATATTGCCGCTCTCGTCCCAGCCGCCCACGATGCCCACATGAGTATCCTCCGGGTAAAATACCAAGTCGCCGGGCTGGGCCTGGGACCAGGAGATCGGTGTGCAGTAGCTATGCTGCATCCGGGCCCCTCCGCCGTGGCCGATTACATAGCTCCCACCAGACATATTGTAAAAGGTCCAGTCCACAAAGCCGGAACAATCCATACCGTAGGGCCGATAGGTTCCCGTGGAGGGACTGCCAGACGCCCAAACCTTTTGAATGGTCCCCCATCGGGAGTCCCAGCCAAGGACCAGAGATTTCCCGCCCCAAAAGTAATTCACCTTGCCCACCAGCTTGCAGGCCGTCTCCACTACGGCCCGGCGCTCCGGCGACAAGTTTTCCGGCAAGCGGCGCAGCAGCTCGGCGGCGTCCTCCTGGGTGATGCCCAGGTCCCCCAGCAGCGTACCGATCCCGTTCAGCTCCGCCAGGAGCTCCGTCAAGGCGCGGTTCTGTTCTGGGGTAAACAGATAGGCCGTCCGCATTTCATCGGCGGTTTTTGCGGTGATGGTGATATGTAAAATCTTCTCCGTCCACGCCTCCGCAGAGCCGCTGGCAGGGTGGTCTATGGTCTCTACGCTGGTGGCAATCTCGCACATATCCCAAAAGACAGCTTTCAGCCGGTCCACCCGGTCCGGGGTCAGCGCGGCCACGTCTACGCCGCCCGCGCCCAAGGCAGTCTTGCAGGCGAACACCGCCGCCACTTCCCGCCAATCCGGGCCTGTGCCCTGGATGTCGATGCTGTCATAGTCCCCGGCTTGCAGCAGAGCCAGCTTGTCCGTCAGCTCTATGTTGATCTGCGTGACTGCGGCGTTCAGCGGGACGGCTCCGGGAGATGGTTCGTTGGAAAAGAGAAGGCCGAAGGGTGACGCGATCACGGCGGCGATCAGGAAGATCACGCAGAGGGCGGCGGCGAGGCTGGCCCCGCCTACCAGGGCGGAGAGAGCGCCGATCAGGGCCTTCACCGCCTTAGTGGTGGCTGTGGCCGCCTTCCGGGAGAGGTCCGCGGCGGCCCTGGCCGTCTTTTTCGTGCCCTGGGTCATGGTTCGCTGGGCCTCCGCTTTCGCCTTTTGGCGCATCCGCTCCGCGAGGCGCTTTGCGGTACTTTTCCTCCCTGCGGGGGCTGGGGTTCTTGGAGGGACCGCCGTACCCCCGGTGGCCTGTTCCATGCTCCGACGGGTCCTGGGGGTGATCGTCCAGCCCTGGGCCTTCTCTTTCAGAATGGCGGAGGGTCGGGGCCGTTCCTTGATGGATGGATAGATGGATTGATTTTCAAAAGAAGGGGTTTCTTTCGGAGGAACGGAGCTGCCGGGGGCGGCGGGAGATTTCCCGTAATGACTGGCCAGGGGCGGCTCCCCGTACTCCGGCGGGGCGGGGGCCTGTCTATGCTCCTGGGTCTGTTTCCTCCGCTTGTCCACGGCCCATTCCCGCATACGCTCCCCCGGCGTTGGCGGGGCGGGCGGCTTGTCCGCCGTCCAGGGTTCAGCAGGCGGCACTATGGGCCGCGCTTTCTCCGTCCGCGTCCTGGAGACCGGAGGATCTGCCGGTGTCCCTGCCGGACGTATTTTCGGAACGGCTGGAGCTTCCGGGTTACTGGCGGACCGTGTTCCTGGCGCTCTGGAGCGGACAGACGGAGCGGGCTTCTCCTTCAGGTCCGCTGGTCTTGTGCCGGTCCTTCCGTGTAGCTGGGGCTTGGAGCGCGGCGTCCGCCTGGCTTGTTCCCTGGGGGCCGGGCGGTCCGGCCTGGGGGCAGGAACATCCGGCATCTCCGGGGTAGGGGCCTCCGGGGTCTCCGGGGCCGGAGGTTCTGGGGGCTGATCCTTCTCCTTCGGCTGGTCCTGCCGCTCTTTGATCTTCCGGCGCTCCTGCCTCGCCTTGGTGACAGCCTTGGAAATACCCTGCTTTGTCTGATGGTTTGTTTCACGAACAGCGGCCCCGGCGGTCTGTTCCACCTGTTCCACAGCTTCGGTAGTCGGACTGGTCTCTCGGGCCGTCTCGCTGGTGGAGCCGCTGGCGAGACGCTTCTGCCGCTCCTTCCGCATCTTCGCCGTCATGACGCGGCGGGCCTGATCCTGGGTCGGCTTGCTGCCTTTGCGCTTGCCCTGGTTCTTGATCTTATCGTCTGGTTTTCGTTCTTTTGCTTTGGGCATGGCGTCGCCTCCTTCATCAAAAATAGGACGCGCCCCGCAAGAGACGCGTCCGGTCATTGGTTCAATACTTCACTGATCCCCGCCATGATATACCCGGCGCAGGGCAGAGCAATAGAATTTCCCAGGGCTCGGTAACGCTGAACCCCGCTAATCTCCCGCCCGTCCGCTCCGTACTTTGTCCAGCCGTCAGGCAGGCCCATGAGCCGTTCGCTCTCCAGTTCCGTGGGGTAACGGATACAGCCGCCCATGGGATCGTCCTCATACCAGAAGGCGAACGGAGCCACGCCGCCCGCTAAAAGAGTGGGAAAAGGGTCATCTGCGAATCCGAAGCTGTCCCGGAATTGGACGTGGTATCGGTCATTCGCAGCGCCGCGCATACGGAACATTTGAAAGGGTCGGACGACGGGTACTCGCCCCCCTGCTTCAATAACAGGGCCTCGATGATCCTGGGCGGCGGGCATCCCGCCTTCTCCGCGAGACGGAGGAATCTGGAACATTGGGCGGGGCTTAAACAGTATTTCGTGAGCACGCCGCCCTCCAAAATCGGCCACGATAAAAATACGCTGCCGTCGTGCCAGCCTGGGGACTGCCCAATATTGGGCGTCCATAAGCCGCCAGCACAGGTCAACCCCAGGGCCTCGCACCATTCCGGCGTTTGCCCACCGTCCAGAAGCAGGAATTGGAATGTCGGTATCTGTGAACGCCCGGAGTACTTCCGCATAGTCCAGCCGGTCATTTGACGAAAGGCTTCCCATGACGTTCTCCCAAACAGCGATAATTGGATATTGTTTGTCAGTAGCATCCCTCATTTCTTTTATGATCCGTATTGCGTGAAAAAACAGGCTTGATTTTACCCCGGCCAGCCCTGTCCTGTTGCCAATTTGGGAAAGATTCTGGCAGGGCGAGCCGAAGGTAAGCACATGGACGGGGGGTATCTTCCCCCCGTCCAGCTTGGTGATGTCCCCCAAATGCTCCATGTCCGGGAAGTGGCGCCGGGTGATGGAAATGGGGGCCTTTACGATCTCGCTGGCCCAAACCGGCACGATCCCATGGCGGCGGGCCGCCAGCGGGAATACGCCGATGCCGTCAAATAAGCTGCCCAATGTAATTTTGCCCATGTCGAAAAATGCGTCTCATGGTGAGATTTAATTCTCGCCGGGGGTGGTGGACATGAGGCGGTAGAGCTCGGTGTCCCTGGGGATGGTATTGGAGAACGGCACCAAGGAGCCGCCGATCCGTAACAGGCCGTGGCCCGCCTCTGCGTTGGTGATGTAGCCCATCTGTGTGTCGGAGATATGCAGCAGCTTTGCCAGCTCCACCCGGTCGGTGGCCGCCTGGTTGAACAGCAGCAGAAACTCCGAGTTTGCCAGCATAAGCCGCGCCGTCTCGGATTTCAAACATTCCTCCACGTTCTGCGTGGCCGCCGTCATGATCCCGGCATACTTTCGGAACCGCTTCCATGCCCGGTACAAAAACTCCCCGGAATAGTGGTATTTGAAGTACAAATATACTTCATCCAGGAACACCCACGTATACTTGCCCCGCTTGCGGTTCTCCATGACGCGGTTCTGGATGGCCTCCAATGTAACAACCAGGGCGGTGGGGCGAAGCTGCTCCCCCATCTCGTAAAGGTCCAGTACCACGATCCGATTGTCCATATTGACATTTCCGGGGTGGGCGAACACATTCAAACTGCCCTCGGTGATGAGCTCGGCGGCCAGGGCGATTTCACGGGCCTCCGGGTCTACCTGCCGCATGACTTCATTGCGCCAGTCGGTCAGGAGGGGCATGGGGGCTTTGCCCCGGTTGCTGAAATAGTTTTGGTACACATTGGCGGTACAGCGGTCAATGATGGATTTATGGCTGCCGGACAGCCGCCCAACCCCCATTTGCTGTTCCAAAATGCTGGTGATGATTTCGGACTTCATGGCAATGGGATTTTCGCCGTCCCCGTAGCCCTCGGTCACTTCCAGGGGGTTGATGTGGTGCCTGCTGTTGGGGGAGATTTCAATGACTTCCCCGCCCAGGGCGCGGGCCAGGGGCCCATACTCACGCTCGGCGTCGATGATGATAATATCGTCCCCGGTGGCGAGGGCCACATTCTGAATCGTGGACTTCATCGCCATAGACTTACCGGAACCGGACACGCCCAGATAGAAGGCGTGGGGGGAAATCAGCCGTTTGCGGTCACAGATCAGCAGATTTTTGCTAATGGCGTTCACTCCGTAGGACAGGCCGCCCGCGTCCTGGATTTCCTGGACGCGGAACGGCATGAGGACAGCGGTGCTCTCGGTGGTCAGGGTGCGCAGGGCCTTCACCCGGCGCAGGCCGTAGGGCAGGACGGTGTTCAGCCCGTCCTCCTGCTGGTAGCGCAAGACGGAAAACTGGCAAAGGCTCTCGTTGCCGATGGCCTGTAAAGTTTCCGTGTCCGCGTCCAACTGCTCCAACGTGTCGGCCATGTGGACCAAGGTGACATTGGCGAAGATCATGCGCTGGTCGCGGGTGCTGAGGTCGTCCAGGAACTCCTTATTCTCTGCCCGGAGCTGTTCCAGCTCATAGGGGACGGTGGCGGTAAAGTTGTTGTTGGCGTTCTGCTTCTGCTGCCAGCGGGTGATGTCGCTCTCCACGCCCAGGATGCGGGCCTGCATTTCCTTGACGGCCTCGTTGGTGGGAATGGGCAGAATGTCGATGGACAGCATGAGGTTCCGGGAGAAGTCGGACAGGTCGGTAATCATGCGGTCCTTGATGTAGCTGGCGTACTCCCGGAGGAACAGGACGCGGCCCACCTTGCCGCCCAGCTCGAAGTGGTCCGCTTTGAACTGCATCCCGTCCGGGGCGATGGCGTCCTTGAAGTGATGGCCCCGGCGCATGGCGGCGGAGAGGTCGAATTGAAAGTCCCGTTCCTCGCTGGGCCGGAAGAAGTCATGGAAGATCCGCAGGCGCTCATGGTTGTCCAGGGGCTTGGCCCCGCTGTCCAGCTTGCCAAAGCTCTTGGACAGGTCAATATCCACCCGCTTGAAAAAGGTACGGGCCTCGTCGATGCTTTTCCGGGCAACGGAGATTGTGATGTACTTGTCCTGAATGAGATTGTTGCTCTCCAGCGCCTTCTCGGTGAGGATGCCGTTATACTCCTGGCGGTAGCGGTCCAGCTCGTCCCCCTTCAAGCGCATGAGGACACTGTGCTGGAAGTCAGTGCCATTGAGACGGCGGTTGTTGATGGTGATTTTGGCGGTGGCCCCGGTGGGCAGGCTGTTGAGCACGCCGCAGTAGGCCAGAAACATTTCCTGCTGGTCCTCATGGGACGCCACGGAGTAGTTGATGTCCGCAAAGCGCCACGTCCGGCTGTACCGGCTGCGGCCCGTCTGCCAGATGCCGTCCCGGAACACCCGCTGGATGGGAATGGACTGCTGCACGCTGCGAGGGATTCTGAACGGCTCCCGTTCGCTCTTGTTGGCGGCGGCCAGGGTTTTAATCATAGTCTTGTACCCCCTTTTTCGTCAGCGCCGCGCCGTAGAGGTTTTCCGACTGGAACACCCTGGGCCCGGCGCAGAGGAATTGAGATTTCAAAAAGGCCCATAGGAATTGCTCAAAAGTCATGCCGTTGTACTGGAAAAAGCCGGTGACGGCCACGGGAGCCGCCGCCACGATGCAGGCCCAGCTTGCGGTCTCCGGGCCGGTGATGGTTTTCAGAAGGAAGTACACGCCCACGGCCATGCCGACGGCCAGCATCGCGCAAACGAACTGCCGAACGGACAGGCCGAAGAAGATGGTCTCCTTATGCTGGCGTACTTCCTTGGGGATTTTGATTTCCATATAGTCGCTCCTTTTCTGAAATGCGTCTCAACTTGAGCAATGTCATTAAGTTGGCCGCGAAGGAAGAAACGGCGGAAGACCACAGGATTCCGGAGGAAATCCAAAAGGAACTTATCTGAAAGAAGAGGCCGCAAAAGCAGACGGAGGCAGCTCCGTCAGAAAAGGGATATAGAAAAGGTCAGCGAGCGGAGGCATAGCAGGCGGAAATGCGGTTACCTGTGATTTTTGGTCTTGGGGCGGTGCGCCCAGGGCGAAGCGGGAGCAGTCTTCGCTGGAGGAGCGGGAGCGGATCAGCGGCGGAGCGGCGCAGGAAAGCGCAGCAGGCAAAGACAGCGTCGGAGAAATTGACATGGGGCTTGTATTTGGCTGTGCCCTGAGACGCGTCCACAGCCCAGGCAGCGGCCTGGGTGAAATTAAAGATGAGGAAACTGGCGAAAACCTCCTGGAGGACAAGGTCCGGCTTCTTTGCGTGAAGATGGATGAGGCCCACGGCGTATTTTAGGCTGCGGAAGGAGGTCTCAATACCCCAGCGTCTGGCGTAGAGGGCCTTGAGAGCGGCGAGGGGGAACCGGTCCGGGTCGAGATTGGTGATAAGGGTTTCCGTATTGCCGCTGTTGGTCTGCAAACGGACAATACGGAAGGATATTTCGTAGAAATCCGGGCTGTTCGACTCTAAAAAGTCAAACGTCATTGTGGGCGGGATACGGTAATAGGACTTGGGGACGGCAAGCCCCCGTGCCACCAGCTGCCGCGGCGTCAGCCGGCCCAGGGTGAGCTTGAGGGGAATGTCGAACTCCGGCTGGTCGGGCAGAGGCATACCGTATGCAATGCCTCGAGCCTTGTCCCGAATACGGATCAGGTAATTCCAGTTCCGCTTCTCCAGGTGGGCCAGATTGTTGCAGGATTCGTAATTCCGGTCAGCCAGCAGGATCACCTTCCCGGAAATGCGGGAGCGGTCTGCCATCTGGCACAGGGCTCTGCACTCGTTCTTTTCGTGCTCCTTCTGCACGATCAGGTCGGTATAAATGCCGTTTTCCAGGTCAAAGAGCGCATTCATGTGCCAGAGGTTCCAGCCGTGCTGCCTGGGCGTGCCGGGGCGGTAGGAGGCCGGGTCCTCCGGGTAGGCGGCGGATTTCAGCGATGAACCGTCCACCGCCAGCAGGCGGCAGCCGCAAAAGGTTTTTTCCGGGCGCAGCAGGGCCGTGAAGCGGTGAAACAGCGTTTCCAGCGCCGCGGGCAGCAGCTTCTGCCGCTGCTGGACAAAGGCCGAAGCCGACGGTGTTTTTTCGCTGTTTTGAAACCGTCCGATGAGTACCTTCCCGATGCTGTTTTCGCTCATGGTCAGCAGCAGGGATATGACCGTTTCGAAGGTCAGCGTCCGGGGACGGGTAAAATCCCGCCCCGGCTGCCTGACGTATTGTTCTGGGTGCTCCCCCATTTTCCGGATCATAGAAAGCAGCATTCCCCGCAAAAATTTTGGTGTATATTTCATGTGCGCCCCCCCGAAAAGCAAGTTTACTTTTCAGGGCTTCGCCGCATATTTTTTCTCTTTTGTCAACCCCTTTTTACATCTTTTTTGACTTTATTCTCTCCCTATTCCAAACTTAATGACATTACTCACCGTGAGACGCATTTCCCCGTTTTGAAAGGAGGCGAACAGTTTGCCCGAAGTACGGGAGCGAAAAAACAGCGATAAAATCAAGGGGAAAAGTGACAAGAAAAGCGGTTCTGTGAAAAAGGACGTGCGCCGCCAGATGACGGCTAAATATGTGAAAGAGCTGACCCAGCGGCAGAAGAACCGGGGCACGAGCGGCAGTACGGATACGGCCCCGGAAGTCCAGGCGGCGGAGCAGGTGGAGGAAATGATCTACACCACCGCCGACAGCCTCCGGGATCGCACCGCCACCGCTGTTTCAAAATCCATTTCCCGCCATAAGCGGAAGCAGCAGAAGAAACAGGAACACAGGGAGCAGCCACCCGGCGAAGCGCCCCCAGCTGGTACGGAGGCCCCGCCGCCCCCGGCAGGGGAACATTCACGGGAGCAGCCACAAGAGCATCCACGGGAGAGGCCCACCGGCGATATGCGGACGCGCCCCCCAAAGGACAGCCATCACCCCGCCCCCATGCGGGAGCGCCGGCCTGATACCGTCCGTGAGCGGCCAGCGGCCTCCCGCCCCGGCCCGGATCGTGCCCCGGCAGGGCCAACCCCGAAAGAGCGGATGCGGCATACTGCCATTAAGGAGAAGCGGAACCGACAGACGGACATCCGGCGCAGGCCCGCCGGTCCCCCAGGCCAGCGGCAGACCAGCCCACCGGGACGAAAACCTGCAGCGGCCCAGCCGAAGCCCCAGGAGCGCATGAGGCAAAAGGCCAAGGCAGAGGCGCAGACCCGGCGGGCACAGGCGGGGCGCGTTCCCACCCCGCCCCGCACGGAACGCCAGCCAGCGCCCAGGCACATCGCGGGGAGTACCCCTGCCTCTCCCGGCAATCAATCTATCAATCCAATCAAAGAGCGCCCCCGGCGCTCTTTTGCGCCGAAAGAGAAGCCCACTGGCGGCTCTTTTATCCCAAAGACCCGGCAGACTGCTGCGGCGTCCAAGTCCACCGCAAAGGCGGCATCGGCGGCGAAGAAGAAAACGACGGCGCGGCCTTTAGAACTGGCAAAGCGGCGTGTCCAGCGCAACGCCCAGCGCAAGCTGCTCCGGCAGTCCACGGCCAAGGCAAAGACCGCGCTGGATCTGTCCCGGAAAGCCGCCGTTGTGACGGCCAAGGCCGTGTCCTCCCTGATCAGCGCCATCGCCGGACTTTTGGGCGGCGCGTTCCTGATCCCGATTATCTGCCTGATTGTTTTAGTTGCGGCGATTATCGCCTCACCATTCGGCATCCTCTTTGCCAATGAACCGACGCCGGGGGCCATGCCCCTCAATGTGGCTGTGGGACAGCTCAACATGGAGCTGGCCAACACACTGGAGACAATGCAGACCGGCGACTATGACAGCATTGACATCCAGGGCCAAGGCCCGGACTGGCGGGAGGTTATCGCCGTGTTTGCCGCGAGGACGGCGGGGGCCGATGACGGCATAGACGTTGCCGCCCTGACCCCCGACCGGGTGGACCGGCTGAAGGCCGTCTTTTGGGATATGTGCGCCATTTCCTCGGAGGTGGAGACAATATCCCACCCGGACAGCGACCCGGACGATGATACGGACGATAGCTGGACGGAGCGTATTCTGCATATCACCATCACGGCCAAAACCGCCGAGGATATGCGGACAGAGTATGCCTTTACCGAGTATCAGAACCAGGCGTTGACGGAGCTGCTGGCCGAGCTTGCCACAATGGATCTGCTGCTTACCGACCTGTCCGCGTCCCAGGAGCAGGCCCGGAACATCCTGCGGAACCTCCCTGCCGACCTTGCCCCGGAACGGCGGGCCGTGGTGGAGACTGCCTGTAAGCTGGTGGGGAAAGTCAATTACTTCTGGGGCGGTAAAAGCCGGGTGATCGGCTGGGACAACCGCTGGGGGACCATTCAAAAGGTATGGGCGGACGGCAGCAGCACAACCGGAACCTACCGGCCCTACGGCCTCGACTGCTCCGGTTTTGTGGATTGGGTATTTTACAATATCTCCGATGGGGCCTACACCATAGGCCACGGCGGGGGCGCTCACGCCCAGCATACTTACTGCACAGCAATTACCTGGACTGAAGCGCAGCCGGGCGATTTGGTTTTCTACCCGGAGGACACCCACGTTGGCATCGTGGGCGGCTGGGACGAGAGCGGCAATATCCTGATTATCCACTGCGCCAGCGGCTATAACAATGTAGTCGTTACAAAGCAGGAGGGCTTTACCACCATAGGCAGACCGTTGTATTACTCTGAATAAAGGAACGTCTCACGGCGCGGCGCGTTTCCCACGGGAAATGCGTCTCACCGTGAGACGTATTTTTTTGCTGAACGGCTAACGGTAATACCTGCGGCCCCGGTCACTCAGTTCCGCAAGGGCCTCAAAGAGCTGATCCTGCAATTCCTTTTTGGACAGGCTTTTCACATAGGAACGCAGCGCCTCATAGTGATTTTCCATGCGTTGTTCTTCCTCCCGTTCGTATTCCTCTACTTCCTCCATGTACTGCTCCGCTTCCTCCGGGAACGCCGAGAAGAACAGGGCGACCATGTGCTTGCAGATCACCCGCCGCCCGTCCGCATGGGGGCAGTTGCATTTGGACTGCCGGGGATGGGCGGTATTGATTTTCACCTGATAGGGGGCGGAGCCGCTCCCGGCCACCTGACCCGTGTACTCGTCCTCACCCGTTTGGGAAAAGGAAAACACCTTTTTCCCCTCAAAGTATTCATAGCCCCGCCATGCGGACGCACCGCTGGCCAACGTGCGGATGCTCATAGTAGCCCCCCTTTTTGGCTGGTACATCCATAATACCACAGGGCCACGCCCCAAACAAGGGATTTGACAAAATGCGTCTCACGGTGAGACGCATTTTCAATCCCTCAGATAATAGACATCAATGCCCTTTGACGGAAACACCGAAAACTGCTATAATGATACAAACAATTCCGCAGGGAGGTGACTGCCCATGT
>OFHN01000999.1_pt1 | contig 22256 bp, 17 predicted proteins | sample 1521321 | NCBI WGS metagenome assembly OFHN01 (sample SAMEA3504130, study PRJEB24116) | mouse gut metagenome | biome: mouse gut; feature: mouse-associated habitat; material: faeces | place: Denmark | collected 2011
ATCATGGCGTGCTGTTTCTGGATGAACTGCCGGAATTTCAACGGAACGCACTGGAGGTCATGCGGCAGCCATTAGAGGACGGGAAAGTAACGATTTCGCGGGTCAACGGCACACTGACATTCCCTTCCGATTTTATGCTTGCAGCGGCAATGAACCCCTGCCCCTGCGGGTATTTGGGCAACGGCGAGAAATGCCATTGCTCCGCCAATGAAATCGCGAAATACCATAGGAAAATCAGTGGCCCTCTGCTTGACCGTATCGACCTGATGATAGAGATGCCGCCCGTGGCTTATGACGATTTAGAAAATACCGCACCCGCAGAAACCTCCGCCGCTGTCAGGGAACGCGTTGTCCGCGCCCATGCCATACAGCTGGAGCGTTTCCGGGGCGAAGGGATTTATTTCAATTCCCAGATGAACGCCGCTCAAGTGGAAAAATACTGCCCGCTTGCCGCAAAGGACAGAGATGTTCTGCGTTCCGCCTTTGAACGGCTGGATTTGAGCGCGCGTGCGTACCATAAAATACTTAAGCTTGCACGTACCGCCGCCGATTTGGACGGTGTGGAACAGATTACCCTGCGGAACCTTCTGGAGGTCCTCCAGTATCGTTCCTTAGACAGGAAATATATGCTTTGAAGCAGAAATATAAGGAGTTTTCCATGAAATTATATTCCAAACAACAAATGTCAGAATCCTTTCTGATTGGCACGCTGCTGGCAGTTGTCGGCGGCTTTCTGGACGCTTATACATACATCGCAAGGGGCGGCGTATTTGCCAACGCCCAGACAGGCAATATCGTGCTGATGGGCATGAATCTGGCAGAAGGGCGGTGGCTGGATGCCTTTGCGTGCTTTATCCCGATTTTCGCTTTTGCCTGCGGCGTATTTGTAGATGAATGGATACGCAGGTTTTTCCTGCCGAAGCCGGTGATACACTGGCGGCAGATTGTCATTCTTTCCGAAATGCTCCTGCTGTTCATAGTGGCGTTCCTGCCTCTTGGCGGAAAATACGACCTTGTTGCCAATGTTCTGGTGTCCTTCGTCTGCTCCCTTCAGGCGCAGAGCTTCCGTAAGCTGCACGGGCTGCCCTATGCAACGACTATGTGTACCGGCAATCTCCGCAGCGGCACGGAACACCTTTTCTGTTTTTCACAGAATAAAAACATTGCCGAATGTAAAAAAGCCGCCAGCTATTACGGAGTCATTTTGTTTTTTATATTTGGCGCGGGAATCGGAGCTGTGCTGGCAAAGCAGTTCGGGCAGCTTTCTGTCGCATTCGGCAATATCCTTCTGCTTTTGGTCTGCATACTGCTCTCTATCCGCAGTAAAGAAAACGCGGAATAAATCCGTCCATTTCCGGTTACGCTAACCGTAATGCAAAATCAGAAAGGCGGTTATTTTATGCGGCTGACAGAACTGGAAAGCGGAATCCCTTCTTCGGAAGCGTTCCGGGAAAGCACACGCGTTTTTATCCGTTGTACGCACGGTGGGAGCCAGCAATTTTGCGACAGGGGCTTCGGGAAAATGCGCAACACAGATTTTGAACCTCTGCACTACAAAGATATCTGACAAAAAGGAGGGTATTTTCCATACCCTCCTTTTTGCTCACATCATTTTATTGATTTCCTTTTTCAGTCGGCTGATAATTTTTTTCTCCAAACGTGAAATATATGACTGCGATATCCCCAAAATATCCGCAACCTCCTTCTGCGTCCTTTCCTCCGTTTCCGGCAGAAGCCCGAACCGCATTTCTACAATGCGCCGTTCCCGTCCGGAAAGCTTCTGCATTGCGTTATTAAGCAGCTCTCTGTCCACTTCGTCCTCGATATTTTTATAAATCACATCTCCATCTACGCCCAGAATATCCGAAAGCAGAAGCTCATTGCCCTCCCAATCTACATTCAACGGTTCGTCAATGGAAACCTCTGATTTCGTCTTGCTGTTGCGCCGCAGATACATTAAAATTTCGTTCTCAATGCAGCGGGATGCGTATGTTGCCAGTTTAATTTTTTTGTCCGTTTTGAAGGTATTGATTGCTTTAATCAACCCAATCGTACCAATGGAAATCAAATCCTCCACGTTGATTCCCGTATTTTCAAACTTCCTCGCGATATAGACGACAAGCCGCAGATTCCGTTCAATCAGGACGGATTTCACCTTGACGTCGTCCTCCCCGCCCAGCTGCTGCAAAAGCACAGCCTCCTCCTCCGGCTTCAGGGGCGGCGGAAACACATCGCTGCCGCCAATATAAAAAACGCCCTCCGCCTTGCCGAACAGCTTGCGCAAAAATACGCCTCCATGATATTTTGCCAAAAATACAAGATATTTCCATTCCTTCATGCTTATTCCTCCTTCAATAAACAGGGTGGGAGCAAGCCCTCATATGCCCCTGTAAATGCTTCAAATGTAATGCCCACAAAAATATCACTGTATCGGACTGACGTTTCGCCGAAGCTGATTTCCAGCTGTTCCGCGCGCACGCCCCAGAGTCTGCCGTCCGGATTTCCAAGGCTGGAATATGGCAAAGCGCAAAGCCCAAGCCCTTCTCTGACGCCCTGCAAAAGCGCGACACTTTCCTCCGGCGTGAAAAGCGGCTGCAAAGCGGCAAATTCCAGCACAGCAACGCCCCTGCCGTCCTCCTGCCGCAGTCCGTTCCCCGTGTCAATCAATGCTCTGCCTTCCGTCCTCCTGCCGCGCCAAAGCACAGAAATCGTACAAAATTCCCGCCGCCGCTGGATATGCGATTCTATCCACTTTCCTCCCAGCTTCAGCAAAGCGTACGCCATGCCGACCGACCAGACCAGCATCTGCCAGGGATAAAGCCCCGCATTCCGCCGCAGAATCAGCCCATGGCCGAACAGTGTCTGCACGTTTGTCAGCGTAAGCAATGCCGCCGCCGCACCGCCCATCAAAAACGAAACTGCCCAGGCCGCAGCAAACAGCCGCAGCAGGCTTTTTCCACGTTTCGGCAGATACGCCGCTGCAATGCCCGCCGCCATCAGCAGGAGCGAAAACAGAAGTCCGCCATTTCTTCGGAAAAAATACAGCCACAGGCAATAAAGCAGGGCGGAAACGAAACCGCCAAGCAGTATCCGCGCTTTGCCTGCCCGAAAGCCCGCAAGCCTTCCGGCACACCAGAGCAGAAAGCTGTTCATGCCCCAATTCGTAAAAAATAATACGTCTATGTAAATAGTTGCTTCCATCTTTTCCCTCCATGCCTCTATTATAGACGGGCGGGACGAAAAAACTTGTCACTTCTGCTGAATCATGCCAAAAACCACCCGACAAAAAACGCAAAAAAAAGACCCTCAGCATTATGATCTGAGAGTCTTTTTATGGTTATCGTTCCGTTTTTTCGTTCTTTTTGGGATAACGTGAAATATTCAGCAAGATACCGACCATTGCCATCAGGAACATCAGCGACGAGCCGCCGTAACTGATGAACGGCAGGGGCTGGCCTGTGTTCGGAATGGTATTCGTTACAACGCCGATGTTGATAATGGACTGGAACGCAATGACCGCGATAATGCCCGTCGCCACAAGCATCCCATATGTATCTTTGGCATTCATCGCAATTTTTATGCCCCGCCAGATCAGCACAGTAAACAGCAGTATAACGAAGCCCGCACCGATGATACCCAGTTCTTCGCAAATGATTGCAAAAATGATATCATTATACGCCTCCGGCACGAATGTTTTCTGCCGGCTCTGCCCCAGCCCCAGCCCGAACAGCCCGCCAGAAGCAATGGCATACAGGGACTGTATGGTCTGGAATCCTTTATCAATCGGGTCGCTCCACGGGTCCAGCCATATCATGATACGTCCCAGACGGTACCGGAACTTTTTCGGTATAATCAGGATTGCGCCAACCGGTATCAGCGCGCCCGCCGCTGCCACGAAATACCATATCCGCGGGCTGGCGATAAACAATATCGTCGCACCCATCAGCAGTATCAATAGGGCAGAAGAAAAGTTGGAAAGTGCAATCAGCATAACAGGGAAAAACAATATTGCTGACGCCCTGCAAAAGCCCTTCAAATTCCCCAGTTCCTTCCGATGCTCACTGACGTAGAGGGAAAGAAACAGCGCAATCGCAATTTTCGTAAACTCCGAAGGCTGGAACTGTATCGGTCCCAACTTCAGCCAGCGCGTCTGCCCGCCAATTTCCTGCCCAAGCGGCGTCAGCAACAGGAGAAGGAACACATTGGAAAGCCAATATGCCAGTGCGGAAAAACGCCTCCAGAACGTATAGGGTATGTTCATGCAGAAAATCATCGCGGCAAAGCCAACGACAGCCCATACTCCCTGCCTTTTCAGGAAATAAAACATATCGTAGCCGAATTTTTCCGTCGTCATCGTCTTATAGTAGCTGGAACTGAACACCATTACAACGCCAAACAGAACCAGAGTCAGCACCACAAACAGCACCGTAAAATCATACCCCAGCGGCTTGATATATTTTCGCCTGCCCTGCTTTTTTTTCGTTTTGCCCCTCTGCTCTTTCTCCATCTTTCCACCTCTTTTTTTGCCGCTATTTTAATCCAGGTAGCCCCTCACCTGCTGTTTGAACAGCTCCCCGCGCTGTTCGTAATTATCAAACATTCCCCAGCTTGCACATGCGGGGGAAAGCAGTACGCAGTCACCCGAAGCGGCTTTTTTCCTGCAAAGGTCTATTGCCTCCGCAAAGGTTTCGCAATCGGAAATTGCTGCAAAACCGAATTTCTCTGCCGATGCACGAATCTGCGGCGCAGTCGCTCCAATCAGCACCAGATGCTTCACCCTTTCGGGGAACAGCTTTGTCCAATCGTCAAAAGAAACCTTTTTATCATATCCGCCGCCAATCAACACAATTGGCTTTTTCATTGCCAGCACCGCGCGGGCAGACGCATCCGTATTCGTCCCTTTTGAGTCGTTATAATAGTCTACGCCGTCAACCGTCGCAACATACTCGATTCTATGCTCCACGCCGGGAAAATTTCGCAGAATCTCCCGGATCGTATCCAGAGGTACACCGGCACAGATGCCCGCCGCCGCCGCCGCCATAGCGTTTTCGTAATTATGCACGCCTAAAATCTGCAAATCGTTCACAGAAAGCAGACATTCGTCCACGCCATTCCAGCGCACCCGAATATCCTCTCCTTCGAGGAAAATACCCTCATCCAGCGTTTCCTGTGAACTGAAAAAAAACCCCCTTGCTTTTGTTTTCCCTGCCATTTTCCGGCAATAAGGGTCACTGTAATTCAATATGCAAAAGTCCTCTGCGCTCTGCTTTGCAAATACACGTTCTTTCATGCTGACGTAGGTTTCCATTGTTTTATGGCGGTCCAAATGATCCGGCGTGATATTCAACACTGCACTGATATGTGGACGGAACAGTTCTGCCTTTTCCATCTGAAAGCTGCTGATTTCCGCGACCACCCAATCCCGCTCTGTCAGCCGTTCCACCTCCTGACAGTAGGAAATGCCGATATTCCCCACCACAGCCGTATGCGGGCGCACCGCCTTCATGATTTCACCCACAAGTGTTGTCGTAGTCGTTTTGCCGTTCGTGCCGGTAATCGCCGTTATCTGGCAGGGCGTCAGGCGGTACGCCAGTTCTACTTCACTCAGTACAGCCCCGCCAGCCGCCTCCGCCGCCTGTATAAAGGGCAAATCGCAGGGAATTCCCGGACTAAGTACAATCATATCCTGCTCACAGGCGATATCGTCGGGATTTTTCCCCGTGCAGAGCCGGAAACCCTCCTGTTCCAGCTGTTCCGCATTGGGAATGCTTTCCCGTTTTTTTATATCCTGCAGCGTAACTTCTGCGCCAAGCTGTTTCAGCAATGCCGCAGCCGCAATGCCGCTTTTTGCCATACCACAGACCAGCGCTTTTTTCCCGTTGTATTCCATTCCGATTCCTTCTTTCCGTTAAAACATATATTTGCAGCCCAAAAACCCAATCAGGCAGAACATTGCTGTCGCCACATAAAACAGCGTTACAACCTTTGTTTCCCGCCAGCCGCATTTTTCCAGATGGTGATGGAACGGCGCCATTTTGAACAGCCGCCTGCCCTCGCCATATTTCCGCTTTGTCAGCTTAAACCAGCCGACCTGAAGCATGACTGTAATGGATTCCCAGAGATAGATAAATCCCACAATCGCAATGAATATCGGCATTTTCAGCACGAACGCGGTCGATGCCACAAAGCCGCCCAGCGCAAGCGAACCTGTATCCCCCATGAATACTTTCGCAGGGTAAGCATTAAAAATCAGAAATGCCAGCAGGCCGCCGATAATCGCACCGCAGACGGGCGAAACCGTACTTCCCGCCGCCCATGCAACGATGGCGAAAAACGAAGCCACCAAAAGCGTCACGCCGCTGGAAAGACCGTCCAGACCATCTGTCAGATTGACACCATTGACCGTACCCAGCATGGCAATGAACACAAACGGAATAAACAGTATGCCAAGGTCAAGCAGCATACCGTTCGTAAACGGAATATATACCGCGGTTCCTGTTCCGCCCGCGTGCAGATACCAGCAGAAGCACCCTGTCACAATCAGCTGCAAAAGCAGCTTTTGATACGCCCGCAGACCCAGGGAGCGTTTTTTTACGACCTTGATATAATCATCCAGAAAACCAATCACACCATAACCCAGCGTTACCAACAGGATTGCCGCATTATCCGTGTATCCCTTCATGAAAAACACGCCTGTCACCACAAATGCAATCAGGAACGATATGCCGCCCATTGTCGGCGTACCCTGCTTCTGTAAATGCGTTTCCGGTCCGTCATCACGCACATTCTGCCCGAATTTCAGCTTATGCAGAAGAGGAATCATAATTGGACAGAGTATGACCCCTATGATAAATGATATGAGTATGGCATAGACCGTTTGTTCCAAAGAACCCACTTTAGTTCACTCCTTGTATTTTTTCCACCGTTTTTTCCAGCTCCATACTGCGGGACGCTTTTACCAGAACGGTATCGCCCTTTTGCAGCAGGGGAAGCCCTTTTTCCAAAAATTCAGCCTGTTCCGCAAAATGGAACACTTTTTCACAGCCAGACATTTTCGCACCGGCTGCCATTTCATCTGTATACCGCCCGATGCAGAACAGCAGGTCCACGCCGCATTTTGCCGCGTATTCGCCGACCTCTCGATGCATGGCGGGTGCAAATTCACCCAATTCGCCCATAAAGCCCAGTACAGCCGCTTTCCTGCCCTTTGCCGCCGAAAGAATATCCAGCGATGCTTTCATGGAAACAGGATTCGCATTATACACATCATTCAATATTGTGATGCCGTTTTCACCATAAATCACATTCATGCGGTTTTTTGTTGGCGTAAAGCATTCAATGCCTGCCCTGATTTCCTCCAGCGTCAGCCCCAGCTCCAACCCGACCGCTGCCGCCGAAAGCGCATTCAGCACCATATGCTCGCCCGGCATGGGGACCGTCACAGCAATCTGTCCCTTCGGCGTATGGATGACACAGGCGGTCTGTTCCAGCCCTTTCCGGCAGATCTCGTCCGCGTAAATATCCGGTTTTCTGCCGTCCATGTTTTCCAGCCCAAACCAGACGATTTTCTGCGTCAGCTTACCTTCCAATGTCCGCAGCATATCGTTATCGGCATTGAGAATGGCTGTTCCGTCCTCTGCCATGCCATCAAACAACTCACATTTTGCCCGCAGTATGCCTTCGCGGCTGCCGAGATTTTCAATATGCGCCACGCCTACATTAGAAATCACGCCAATATCCGGGCGCACTATCCCCGACAGCAAGGCAATCTCTCCGAAATGGTTCATGCCCATCTCAATCACTGCCGCCTGGTGGTTTTCTTCCAGCCGCAGGAGCGTCAGAGGCACGCCAATATCATTGTTATAATTCCCCTGTGTCCAAAGCGTTTGATATTTCTGCGAAAGCACAGATGCCGCCATATCCTTCGTGGTCGTTTTGCCTACGCTGCCCGTAATGCCAACCACCGGGATCCGGAACTGATTTCTGTGATATTCCGCCAGATCCAACAGGGCTTTTTTTGTATTTTCCACCAAAAGCAACGCTCCATTTTCCGGCGGGATGATTTCTTTTTCCGATAAGCATGCCGCAGCTCCCTGTGCAAAGCACTGGGCAATGAAATCATGCCCGTCACGTTTTTCTCCCTTCATCGGCACAAACAGGCTGCCCTGCCGCACCTCGCGGGAATCCTGCGTTACATGAGAAACTGTCCGCTCCAAAACCCGCTCCGCCTCTCCCGGGGTGATTAGGCGCGCGTTTGCCGCTTTTTGCAGTTCCCTGATTGTTAATTCCCTCATATACTGTCCTTTCCAATGCAGTCCGCCCCAAATGCGTCCCGCACTTCCTCCACATCGTCAAAATGAATCGTACGGTCTGGAAAAATCTGATAGGTTTCATGTCCTTTTCCAGCTACCAGAATTACGTCACCGCTCTCGGCAAGTGCGGCTGCATGGCGGATTGCCTCCCGCCTGTCGGGAATTTTTTCATAGGGGCAGCCCGTTTTCCTTATGCCCGCCTCCACTTCCGCTATAATCTGCAAGGGATCCTCCGTGCGTGGGTTATCCGAGGTAATCAGGCAGTAATCGGAAAGCCTGCCTGCTGTTTCGCCCATGATAGGGCGTTTGGTTTTATCCCTGTCGCCACCGCATCCAAAGACTGTTATGATTTTTCCTTCCGCAAATTCCTTTGCTGTTTTCAAAACGTTTTCCAATCCGTCCGGCGTATGGGCATAATCCACCACAGCCTGATATCCTTTCCGGCTGCGAATAGTCTGGAATCTGCCGGAAACGCCGCTGTTTTCCGAAAGCCCTTCCGCAATGGTTTCCAGCGGCACACCCAACGCAATGCATGCACCTGCCGCCCCCAATGCGTTATATACGCTGAAACGCCCCGGTGTATGCAGCTTGACTGGCAGCCGCTTTCCCTGCCAGAGCAATTCAAAGGAACAACCCTCCGCAGAAATTTGGATATTTTCCGCCGTCAATGCCGTATCGCCCTCTATGCCGAAGGACAGGATTTCGCCGCCGCTTCGCCCTGCCATATATTCCCCGGCCGCGTCATCCATATTGATGATACTCTTTTCCGCGCGTTCAAAAAGCAATCCCTTTGCTGTGCGGTAGTTTTCCATCGTTTTATGGTAATCCAGATGGTCCTGTGTCAGATTGGTAAAAACCGCTGCATCAAACGCAATGCCGTCCACCCTGCAGAGGTCCAGCGAATGGGAGGAAACCTCCATCACTACATCCATTACGCCCTCCATCCGCATTTGTTCCAAAAGCGCCTGTAACTCCCGTGATTCCGGCGTTGTGCGGCTGGAAGGAAGCACCCTGTCCCCAATGCGGTTTTCTATCGTGCCAATGACGCCAACCTTCCGCCCCGCTTTATCCAAAATGGATTTTATGAGATATGTTGTTGTTGTTTTGCCATTCGTACCCGTTACGCCAATCATGCGCAGCTTTCGTGACGGATAGCCATAAAAATGAGCGGAAACCATTGCCAGAGCCTTTCTGGTATTTTCCGCCAGAATCACCGCCGTATGTTCGGGGACGTCCTGCACCCGATGCGTGCAGAGGATAGCCGCCGCACCTTTTCCCAGCGCAGACGGAATATATTTATGCCCGTCCGTCTGGAAGCCTTCTATACAGACAAACAGCCCTCCCCGCTCCACAGCGCGGGAATCATAGGCTATATTTGTAATCTCCTGATTTGCATTTCCTTGTATCAGTTCGCAGGGAACGCCTTCCAACAGCTTTTTTAATTCCATGCAGAAAATCTCCTTCCCAGCCGCAGCCCACAGCCCTCTAAAGCAGTATAATATGCTGAAAAACCTTAGTTTTCCAGCTTTTTTATTCTTCTCCATTCTTCCATATGCAAACCATTATACCATATTTAACCGCCACTACCAAACCTTTTTACAGGATTTCTCAGAAAAAAGCCTGCAAAATATCTTTTATTTCCGCATGGGCTGCCTGTCCAAACGCCCATAAAGGCTGGAAGGGCTTACCCCGAAAGCCTCATTCCAGCCTGTCAAACGCCCCCGTTCTATACACTCTATCTTGTGTCATACAGCCGCGCTATCAGATCCCAGGTTTCCCCGTCCACCGCGCCGGTTGCCGTGATGCCGTTCTGCTGCTGCAAGGCTGCCACAGCCGCCGCCGTTGCTTCGTCATACACCCCCGTTTGCGCCATCTGTGGTATTGTGCCATAATAGAGTGAAATACCGTCCAGATACTTTTGCAGACGCCCCACATCTGAATTTTCCATCCCTTTGGACAGCACATACCCCGGATACGCAGCCGCCCTGTTTTCCGCATAGCCAGCGGGAAAACACCCATTTACACACCCCATGATGTTCCCGCATGATACACCCATGCTGTGCCATGTATTTTGTCCCACAATGCCATCCTCCACCAGATATGACAGCTTCTGAAACGCTTTCACCGCCGCCGCTGTTTTAGGGCCATAAAACTCATCCAGTGCAACACTCGGCACCTGTGGATAAAAATAAGATACAACATTGATATGATACTGTGTTTCTCCCACACTCTGCCCGAAAGCCCCGTCTTTCAGCGAACCTGTGAAAGAATGGTCCGAAGCCTGCAATATTTTCCCGTCATAGAGCAGACCGCTGAACCGCCGTACCCCTTCATAAACATGCCGCAGCTTATACCATGTATCCCTGCCGACTACACCATTCGGCACGATTCCCGAAATCCGCTGAAACTGGCGCACCGCCTCCTCCGTATCCGTTCCGAATACACCGTTCGGAAGGGCAATCGGCGCAATCGACGGGTAATTTTCCGCAATCCTGTTTAATTCCAGCTGCACAGCCTGCACCGCCGCACCGCTGCTCCCTGCCTTGAGCGGATAACCCGGGTAAACCTGACCGGAAACAGGCGCGGCTTTTTCCTCCCCCTCCATTCGTTCCGAGCCGTGGAGCGGCGTCCCTGTGATGCCGTCCAAAATTTCGTTTACAATCCGGTTCACGTTTTCATACGTTCTGCCATGTCCACTGAATTTCCTATCATACTGCGGTAAAGCCGTCACATCGAATGGATAGCCCCTGTTCCTGTAAAAACGCCCACCGATACGCCCCAGCGCAAACTGCAAAAGCAGAGAAACACGTCTGCGAATCGTTTTTTCCGGAAGTGTCGGGTCAATCTCAGATGAAGCCGTATTTTTCATATATTCCGGAAAGGAAACCGTTTTGTTTTCTGCCGTTTCGTCCGGCTTTCCCATATGTACCGTTACGCTCTGCGGCAGTATGTACCATTTCTGTACCGCCATACTATTTCCCCCTTCCGCCTGCGCCTATTCCGAAAAACTCCGCATCAGCGTTGGCTGCAGCTCCACAGGCTGCTGTGAAGTGATTCCCTCAATAATTGCCACGTCCGTCAGCCTTTTCGTCAGATATTCCGGCGCGCTAACCTGCACGTCATACGCCGTATAGGGGCGCGCCGCTCTGGTAGCGCGGCTGGGCGCAGGCAACCGCAGCTTTCCTACATTCCCGTTCTCATCGCTCTCCACTGTCATGGAAAGCCCGTAGCCGTCCCCTAAATCCTTTGTCACCGTGACCCTTGCAGCTTTCACAGGCAATGCTCCCTGTGCCGTTGAGATCTGGAACGAAAGATACCCTTCGCCCTCGTTTTCCTCCCAAAAACGCTGGAGCCGCTTCAATATCATTTCCCTGTCAGAGTGCCCCGTGCTTTCCGCCGAAAAAATGTTTTCCTTGCCGAACCGATAGGGATACAATGCTGTCCCCTCCCCTGAATACAGAATACCACAGATATTCTATTCATATAGAACTTGTTTTTTGACAAAAAAATAGCGGAATACAATTCGCTTTTCAATTCCATTCCAGTTCCATCTGTTTTTGTAATATATTATATGAGAAACATTCGCTTTTCTTCTTCTATTTTCTATGGTAAACTATGGAAAATCTTACAGAAACGGGGTGTTTACTTATGAATCAGCCTTTTCCCAAATATATATTCGCTTTGCTTTTATTCGGCTCCAATGGGGTTGTTGCCAGTATGATTGCCCTGAGCAGCTATGAAATCGTACTTTTGCGCTCTCTGCTCGGGTGCCTGTTTGTTGTTTCCATATTTTTTATTGGGAAAAACAAGCTAACATTTCCCGCACACAAAAAATCCTTTATACTGCTTTGCGTCGCCGGATGCGCTACAGGCGCAACGTGGATTCTGCTGTATGAAGCCTACCAGAGAATCAGTGTGAGCATTGCCACGCTCTGCATGTATTTTGGTCCCGCCATCGTAATGGCTCTTTCCCCCTTCCTGTTCAGGGAGAGGCTGACCCGCCGGAAGGCTGTCAGTTTTCTGCTTGTTCTTTTTGGAATGGTACTGATAAACGGGCAGCTTGCTGGAAACAACTGTGATATTTTTGGCCTTTTCTGCGGAATCCTCTCTGCCATTACTTATGCAGCAGCAATTTCCTGTAATAAATGCGCGAAAGAAATCGGGGGACTGGAAAATACTGTCATACAGATGGTATTTACACTTTTCACAGCCGCACTATTTGTCGGCATCACGAGAGGCTACTCCATAAAAATTGCCTCGTCCGATATTTTCCCCATACTTATGCTGGGGCTGATAAATACAGGTATCGGCAGCTATTTTTTCCTGTCCTCCATGAATGTCCTGCCTGTGCAGACCGTTGCTATCTGCGGCTATCTGGAACCGCTTGCCGCTGTCATTTTTTCGATGCTGTTCCTGCATGAAACGCTTATGCCCATTCAGGCTATCGGCGCAGTGCTGATTCTTGGCGGCGCAGTTTTTGGAGAATTGCGGCAAAAGCAGCCATCAAAGGAAACGGCTCAGTCTGTATAAGCCTTCCCTGCCTCCGTCTGTCAGGACATTCCTTTCGGGCGGAGGTATTCTTTTATAACAACGCTGTGACTGATTAAAAAATATAAAAACGCCTGAAAGTATACATTTTCAGGCGTTTCTTGTGTTCATTTGACGGCGCACATCTCCCCATTTTCCGGAAAGCCTTTGTCCGCTATTTCATTCATAAAGCGTCATTAAAAATCCATTTCCAAATCCTTCTGTCTGGATACCTGTGAAAATGAAATCACAGCATCAGTCTTTTTCATAAACAGCAGACCAAACGAACGCTTGCCACAGTTGCAGGCAATGGCAGAAGACGCCTTCTGGAGGTAAATCCGTTCAAACGGGCAATATTGAAGCACCAAATCCTGAATATATTGCAGGCTTTTTTCGTCCATACCGGCATATGTAATGAAAAGCACCCGCCGGTCTATATTTCTGCTGTCCATAAGCACCCTGCGTACATAGCGCCTTGCCACATGCTGGAAATCGCCCCAGAGCATCCCCCCGACAGTCATCCGGCTCTTTTTCATCACAATAATAGGATGCAGGAGCAATGCGTCACAGAGGATTTGTGTACGTTTGGAAATCTGTCCCGCCCGACACATCATATGCGTATTGTCGATGATAAAAGCTGAAGAAACATAGTTCTTCAGTATCTCCACAGCTTTCACAATATCGTCCTTCGCCATGTGGTTTTCTGCCATAGACGCGGCAAACATCACCACCAGGCCCATACTGCTGGAAAGGTGCCCTGAGTCTATTACCGTAACATTTTCAAACGACCTTGCCGCCTCAAGCGCGTTATTATAGCCCTCGCTGGCATGCTTTGCCATCGCAATATGCAGCACGTTTTGGGCTTCGGTCAGTTTTCCCGCAAAGAAGCGTTCGTAATCCTCCACCTCCGGCGGCTGTGACCTGCCATCCCAGCCCGCCGCCATATGCATCAGCAGTTCATCTGGCTGTATCTCGACTTCATCCAGAAAACGCCCGCGTTCTGTGCAGACATAATATGAACATACCGCTATGTTAAATTCCCTGAGCAGGGTTTCCGGAAGGTCGCACACACTGTCTGTCGTAACCAGAAGCGGAATCCGTTTTGCCTGTTCAAAAATCAGGACATCTTTCCCGATTTCAGACTGTGCGGCATTCTCGCTCAGCGTTACCAGCTCCTTGGGCAGCACGCTCAGCACCGAAGCCTCCAAAAGCGCGCCACTTACAGGCTTTGCAAGATAACCGCTGAAGCCTTCTTTCCGATAAAGCAGCTGGTTATCGCTCCCTGCATTAGCCGTCAACGCGATAACAGGTACGTCCTGACAGAGCCCTCCCGGCTGTGAACGCAGTGCGTGAAGGCATTGTATGCCGTCCATCTCCGGCATGAGGTGGTCCATCAGGATAGCATCATAATGCTGGTTCTGCGTCAGCTTCAAACATTCTGCGCCGCTCCGCGCCATATCCAGCTGTATCTTTGTAGCGGAAAGCAGCTTACGCACCACCATCAGGTTCATGTCGTTATCGTCCACGACAAGGATACGGGCATTCGGGGCTTCAAAGCTCTGCTGATACTGCTCACCCTGGTGCAGCTTTGTGCGGGAGGCAAGCGTAAACGTCCCCAGCTCCTTATCATCCACAATATCCTGTTCCAGCATGACGATAAACGTAGAACCTTTTGTATACACGCTGTTGACGCTGATTTCGCCGCCCATCAGATGCACAAGCTGCTGCACAATGCTCAGGCCCAGCCCTGTACCCTCGATGTGGCGGTTGCGCTCCTCGTCCACACGCTTAAACGCGTTAAAGATATATGGTATGTTTTCCTTTTTCACGCCTAGCCCCGTATCTTCTACCGTATACCAGACGCGTACACGGTTGAGCGTCAGCCGCTCACAGCGGATGGACAGCGTAACAGAGCCTTCGCTCGTATATTTTATAGCGTTGTTCAGCAGGTTGATTAAAACCTGCTTGATACGCACCTCATCGCCGCAAAGCATACTGGGAATAGAGGAATCCACATGCAGACGGAAATTCAGCCCTTTTTCCTGCGCTTTGATCCATATCATATTTACAATTTCCGAAAAAAGCGCGCCCGTTTCATACGAAACGTTTACAATTTCCATTTTCTTCGACTTTATTTTTGACAAATCCAAAATGTCATTGATAATGGTAAGCAGCATTTTGCTGGCGCCCTGAATATTTCTCGCATTCTCTGCCACATCTTCAGGGATATCGCCCCGCAGTATAATCTCGTTCAGGCCGATAATGGTGTTAATCGGCGTACGGATTTCATGGCTCATGCTGGAAAAGAAATGATTTTCCGCCTTATTCAGCTCCTCGATCTCCTTTTTCTGCTGTTTGGAAAGTTCATTTTCTTTCTCATAAAGCATATTCAGGAACATCAGCAGGACACTTGTCAGCACGCCCACCAGCACAACGGACGCCGCAGAATCGAAAAACGAACGCTCCTGCGTATTCTGCAAAACCAATTCCGGAAAGTTGAAAGCAATATAGTAGCAAAGCAGTGTTTCTATGGTACAGAGGACAAAAAAGAATGCCTTCCGTTTCCCCACCAGCGTAATGCTGATATAGATAAAGCACAGCACGAACCACTCCGGCATGCCGCTGTAAAACCCGCCTGCCGTAAAAAAGCTGAAAGGAAAAATCAGCAGCAGCAGTATCGTGATGATGGTTGCTCCGCAGTTGATACAGCCTTTTTTAATGCTGAACTGCGAAACAGCCGTAATCACCAGCAGGCTCACCGCCAGCAGAGGCAGGTTGTACCAAGTCCTGCCCAAAGACAGTATGAAAATCAACGCAAGCACACAGGTGCCTGTCGCCACACGGAACATGCGTTCCCGCAGACCAATTCTGTGGTCAAATATAATTTCCAGCCATTTCTTTAGCACACCCATGCTCCTCCTATTCCAGTTTTGCAATGCTCTTGCAGACTTCCTCATACAGAAGCAGCAGCTTCAAATGATTCCGGTGGACAAAATCCATGTTTCCAGCTTTCCCCGCCTGTTCGATAGCCCTTGCCAGCTCCGAAAGCCCCTCCGCGCCAATGGTCAGGGACGTGCTTTTCAGCGCGTGGACTTTTATGATATAGTCCTCCCAATTGCCCGTTTTATAGAGGGTCAGCAATTCGACTTCCTTCTCCCTGCTGTGTTTTTGGAAAGTATCCAACATTTCCTTATAAAAATCTTCCTCACCACAGCAGTAGTCCATGCCCAGCTTTACATTCAGCCCTGCCTGTTTCAGGGGCGCAAAGCGGGGAAATTCTTCATCTTCTTCCGGCTCAATTGCTTCCAGCTCAGGTTCTGTTTCCGTTTCCTCAAGCTGGATTTCCTCCGGCTCGGGTTCAATTTCTGTTTCCTCAAGCCGGACTTCTTCCGGCTCGGGTTCTGTTTCTGTTTCCTCAAGCTGGATTTCCTCCGGCTCGGGTTCAATTTCTGTTTCCTCAAGCTGGACCTCTTCCGGCTCGGGTTCCTCATGCCCCGTTTCTTTATTTATCATGCCAAGAAGCATTTCGGCAAGCTCCTGTCCTGCTTTGAGTTCTTCCGGCGTCATCTCAGAAAGCTCCGACTGTGATGCTTCAGACAGACTTTCCACAGACTCCGGTTCATTCTGAATCTCCGGTATTTCCTTTACATCCTCTGTGCCCTGCCGCATTTTTTCCGCAGGCGAAGGCGTAGGATTATATTCGATACATTCCTCAGGCAGGGATTTCCGCAGAACACGCTCCAGAACAGTACGCTCAATGGGCTTCGGTATAAATTCGGTAAAGCCTTCATTGCGGAACATTTCCCTTGCACCGCTGATGGTATTCGCCGTCAGTGCAACTACCGGCAAATCCTCATACATGCCGCCGTTCATCTCTCGTATGCGCCGCAGTGTTTCCACGCCATCAAAGCCAGGCATCATATGGTCTAAGAATATCATGTGATAAGGCGTATTGCCGCAGCGTTCCAGAGCCTCCTTGCCACTCTGACAGGTATCTACCTGTATGCCATAGCTGCCCAGCACTCCTTTGGCAACAACCAGATTCATTTCTTCGTCATCCACAGCCAGAACGCGTACGCCCTTACAGGAGAACGGCTTGCGCCCCGCCGCCTGCGCTTCCTCAAACTCATTTTCATCTGCTTCGCCATTCAAAAGGTTCGCAATGGAAAGCGCAAAGAACGGCTTGCGAATAATCATCAGCCTGCTGTTCTTTTTCGGCTCATAATCCCGGTCTACAATCACACCCACACGGAGTTTTTGGGAAAGCCCTTCGTAATAATCCATGTTCCCCTCGTATTCCGTCTGTGCGATAAACACATGGGTCAGGGGGTGTGTATCCAGCAGCTTCAGCAGGCCTTCAAAATTATGCGCCTGATAGCCTTCAATCCCAAGCCCATCCACCAAATGATAAATCAGCTTGTCATAATATCCCCGCACTTCATCACAACTGAAGCGTTCCGGGCGGAAATAACAGGCAATGCACAGCTTTTCCGGATTATCGAGGGAAACCGCAGGGCTGTCGTCCACAACCACCTGAGGAATCGCAATATGCGCCTCAAGCCCCTGCCTGTCCTTACTCTCAAAATGAATAAAACCGCCCATAGCATGCAGAAGCCCTCTTGCAATAGGAATGCCAAGCCCAAGCCCGCTGGCAAGGCGGCTGCTGCCTGTATCTGCCTGGTAAAAATCATCAAACATCTGGTTCATCTGGGAATCAGTCATACCAATACCCGTATCGTAAATGTCGATTGTCAGGTTGACGCCATAACTTTCCTTCCGGCAGCCAACGCAGACGTTGATGCCGCCTTCTTCTGTAAACTTTATGGAATTTTCCACAATGATTTTCAACACATGGGTAATCTTCTCCGAGTCTCCCATCATGACCGCCGGAACCTTCGGGTCAATATCAAAAACCATTTCCAGAGGGCTGCTGCCGCCCTGCATTACAGACATTGTAATAACGTCATTCAGTACAGAAGTAATCATATATTCATGCATGGAAGGCGTCAAAGTACCTTCCACAATTTCCGTATAGTCCAGCATGTTGTTAATAAGGGTAGACATACGCTTGCCTGCCAGCTGTACAGAAAGCATATCCTTCTTAATCTCCGGTGATTTCTCTTTTTCCAGCACAACCTCACTGATTCCGATGACCATATTGATAGGCGTGCGCAGTTCATGGGATACGTTCGAGAGGAAAACGGCATTCTGCCGCCCTGCCGTTTCCAGCTCCCTGAGTGTCTTGTCAAAATCCCTGCGTGTTTCCAGCCGCCGGTTGATACGGTATCTGGCAATGGAAATCGCACCCACTGTTACACAGACACCCAGCACGAGGCGCACAACTTCCGTATCCTCCATATCCGGCGTAATCGTCCCAAGTACCAGCCAATGGTACATCAATTCCACTACATACAAAACGGCCGTCATAAATAACAGCCGTTTTTTATCAAACATTGAAAAAACTAAAATCATCATACAGGCAACGGCAGGAATATCGAATAAACTGTTGCTATGTACCCCAAAAAAGAAAAACCCAACCATCAACAGCCCTGTGCAAAGATTTTGGTAAAACTGCTCCGAACCAAGCCGCCCGACGTGGAGAAACCACACCAGTGAATTCCCCACTAAAATAATAGGAATCATCCAAAATTCCCAGGGTATGACGAGCGTAATCAAAATAAGTATAGTGCCAACCACCGTAACGATGGTAGCCAGAAGAAGATGAATACTTGTCTGTTTCCCTTCCCTCATTCCTTCTCAAACTCCTTTGCAACTCGTTTCAACAGCTCCTGCGGGAAAAACGGCTTTTTCAGATAATTCACTGCGCCCAACTCTATCGCTGTTCTCACATCATCCTCATATCCCGATGCGGTCAGGAAGATTACAGGAATTTTGATATCAAATTCCTTTTTCATCCGTTCAAAGGTTTCTATCCCATCCATCTCCGGCATTGCAATATCCAGAAGGATCAGGTCAATTTTTTCTATTCTCAGCTTTCTCAATGCTGCCTCCCCAGATTCAACAAGGATCACATCATACTGCTTCCCAAGAATCAGTTCCGTTCTTTTCAGGTTCATTGTATCATCGTCCACCACTAAAATACGTTTTGCCATTTTGATGCCTCCTATTCTCTCTTAGAGATTTGCAAATCCCCATTATTTTAATTGTAAAACAGGAACACAATAAAGTCAACAGCCATATAGACATTTTGTTTTTCTAAAAATACTATCCGCAAAACAGCTTGTTTATGGATAATATTTTCCTTCCTTAATAATAGGGCATTCATAATGCTCTGAAATAGAATCAGCCTGCTGACGCAGCATCCCTTGCCCTTCTGATTTATATGGCCTTGGGGGCTTTCTTCCGGGACGCATCCGTTTCATTTTCCATAAAAATAAAAAATGCCCGAAAAGGCGGTCTGCCTTGAGAAAACAAGTTTTTCTTATGGCAACGTCCATAATCCAGGCACATTTTAGTCAGAATTAAAACACTATCGTTTCCACAGCGACGATTCCGGCATCCATCAGTGCGCCGCTCCCCATTGCCGCACCGCCGCCAATGCCATCCGGCAGGGATGCTCCCTGCCCCATCGAGGCATCATAATCCGTCTGCATACGGTCCATTTCGTCTATGAGCCTGAAATTACTGCTGTTTTTCCAGTCCTCCAGCATCCCCATATTGCGTATCCCCTCGTTTTCGGAACGAAGAATACGCCGCCGCCGCGCCATTTCCTTCCGGTATTCCTCCGCCTTTTTTGCCGACTTCCGCTTCAGCGCACGCTTATAATCCGCCTCCGCCTGCTCCGCCTTTTCTATCTTGCGCACTTTGGAATTGCATTTCGCAATGAGCTTGCGCAGGGAATTGACAACCGCGTTGGCCTTCATTGCCTCCGCGCCCTTCGCCCCTGCCGCTGCCATTTTCAGCGATGAAATCTGTCGGTTTGCCTTGGCGACAACAGAAACTGTCCCCGCCTTATCCCGCGTCATCGCCGCCATTGTGTAGAGGTTTGAAACGCCGCTGGTAAGCATTTTTTTCTGGTTCTGTTTCCAGCGTTCCTGATTACGGGCGTTGGAAAGCTCAAATTCCCTGAGCATATCGGAAACACGGTTTAGCTTATTATACGGCTCGCGCAGTTCTTCCTTTTCCTCTGCAAATTTCCAGCAGACTGCCCGTTCAGTATCAATAAAAATACCTGTTCCCGGCTCTCCCCCGGAAAGTTCCTGAAAGCGCGTCAGGGCTTTGACGAGCCGCTCGCGGTATTCTGCCGCTTCCTCTCCTCCAGAAAGCAGTTTTTCCATAAAGCGGTGCGAAATCACAGCAGAAACGCCGTCCTTTTCGGCTGAAGCACAATCAAGCAGGCTCTCCCCTGTATAAAAGGTGATACCGGAAAACTGTTTTCGTATCTCCTCAAAAAATGTCTTCCATTCCGGCTCGGAAACGCTCTCCACCATGTCATCCGCGTATTCCGCGCTGACCTCCATCGTATCCTGCTTCGGCACAGCGGCAGGCACCTCTTTCCTGCCTGCCACATTTTCTACGGCGTATCCCATATTTCTTATACCGTTTATCCCGTCCATGCCATTCATTCTCTCCGCCCCCGCTTCCTTCAAAAAACCGCCCCCGCTCCTGCCGAGGGAGGCATAAAACACTACCTATATAATACATCGGGCAAAAATGCGGGATTCTTTATACTTTCTTACAGGATTTTGTCTGTACTTGAAAAATAACCCTAATCCCCTCAATTTTTTAGTTTTTCACATGTTTATTATCCAGATTGCTTTGCCTTTCCCCGTTTACCCTGCTCCATATAAACATTCAATTATGATAAAAGGAAAACAGCTGTGGCAATCCATATCATACGGATTCACATGAAAAAACAACTCTCGCGAATACAAAAGCCCGGTAATAGAGCCAGCTTGTCCATAAACATTATGTAAAAATTATCCTTGCGTAATATATTACGTGGTGTTTTTGGTCTAACTCCGTATACTATATCTCAAGGGGTATGAATATGCCAGAAACAACGGCTATATCTGAATATCTGAAAGCGTTTCGGTCAGAAAAAAATCTAAACCAGACAGAGTTTGCAAAAGAAATCGGTTTCAGCAGAGCAGAATTAAGTTTAATAGAACGGGAGTTAGTTGACCCAAGATTAAAAACGTTAAAGAAAATAGCTGATTATATGGGAATTTCCATTTCTAAACTTCTGCAGGTAGAAACAGACGGTACTGAAACATATTCTGAATTACATTCTTCTGAAAATTTTCCTGAACTGGAATTCATATCGCAGAGGTTAAACGCATTTCGCGATAAACATCAGGAATCTCAGGATGTATTTGCAGAGCATGTTGGCATTCATATTGCATCACTAAGCCTGATGGAACGAAAACGAATGAACCCAAGATTGAGCACACTGCAAAAAATTGCCGCATATATGGGTATTACCGTTTCAGAACTGCTGACGCCCTTGCAGGAAACACAGGATTCAGATAATGAAATGAATGGATAAATAACCGATATCGATTGGCGCGAGCTGGTGAATGATAAAAGAGCAGTTACACATGCAGCAGCTCTTTTGCTATGATTATTTTGTGCTATCCGAAGGTGTGAAATTTTCTCTGTAAATTCAGAGCTTCTATGATAATTGAAAGGGCTTGGCATCCCATATTTTTGGAGAGAACATTCATAAAAACCCACAAAATATAATACATGTGTTTAATATATCTTGTGGATATTGGGGAAACACTGTGCAACTGAAAACATTTCATCCCAAGGCTGCACACCATATATTTCTCCAGTGTATTGATTAAAAAAAATGGGAAAAGCCTCAAATCCTTTCAACTGGTAGATATAGTATCTCCCGAATTTTTTTCCACTGTAACAAATGGCTTTAGGGTCATAATCCTGATCACTTTCCGCAAAAGGCTCTCCCCGTTCCTCCAAAAGCGTCAAAAGGCCTTTATGTTCCGCAATAGAGGACTCTATGACAGCCTGCAGGCCTTCTTCGATAGAAAAACCATCTATCTGCTCCATTGGCATTTCTATTCCGATAAAGCTGATTTTCGTGGCAATCCTGGGGCTTTCATTGCAAAACTCTTCCGAGAAATCGTCTATATAGTCCACGGTTCCGCCAAACTGTTCCGCGACAAAACAAACAGGGACGTATATCTTTTCACCAAGCATTTCTACCGCCGGGAATTTGATTTCCACAGCCTCGCCATTTTTTTCCGGTGTGCGGTTCTTTGCCAGAAGCAAGGTGTCTTTGCCGTACTTCAGTAAAATTTTTGTCCCATCTTCGTTTTTAATGGTTTCTGCCGTGATGCCAATGGGCTCTAAATGTTCCAGAGGTACATAAAGGTTTCCTTTTGACGTTGCCATTATATCAGGGACAGGCAGATAGCCGCCATTTACTGTCAG
>OFHN01001005.1_pt1 | contig 22183 bp, 24 predicted proteins | sample 1521321 | NCBI WGS metagenome assembly OFHN01 (sample SAMEA3504130, study PRJEB24116) | mouse gut metagenome | biome: mouse gut; feature: mouse-associated habitat; material: faeces | place: Denmark | collected 2011
AAAAACTGGCATGTGGAGGCTGCCTATGGAAATCTGATACAGCTCTTAGATAGACTGCCGCTGACCTTTGGCACATACCTATGGTCGCCGGATTACAACGGTATGGACGATTATATCTGGGAGTATTTCCTGGAAAAACGTTCTCTGGAATGATAGTATCTGGTATATTGAGGAGCGGGACAGTGCAATGCTGCCCGCTCCTTTTCGCTGTAAATGGATACTTCTGAAACAGAGCTTTTACTTCAGAATAGCATATGTTCTTTGCAGTGCAAGACTTTTGGATCTCCTTAGTGCCTCGCCCTTCAGAATTGAAAAAAGTTCCATTTTCCCTCTTAACAAAAAGGAAATAATGTGGTAAAATAAAGTCAAATATCAACAGAATTCGGTATGGGGCATTTTGAGGCATATCCCGGAGGAGGGGCTGCAATGGCAAATGCCAAACTAAATCTAGTAGAAAAAATCTATTTGAGTTATCGGGGCCGTTCCGATGCCAAGAAGAACGTGTTTGATGCGCCGTCTGACGAGAAGTCGGAAAACGCAGAGCTTTGGTATGTTTCTCCTTTCGTGTGGACAGAGTTGGCGGGTTTCGATGCGCAACGGGATCGCTTGCTAGAGAAGAAACAGTGCAGCTTAACGGTTAAGAGTGTAGAGGATGATACTCTGGCTGGTATGAAACGCTTTAGCGAGGCCATCGCTTGGCTGAATAAGCAGAAGTCTATCTTAGACGGTGAAATTAGGTTGCTGGAATTGAAGCGGGAAAGCGAGTTACAGGCTATACAAGATAACTATAACAAAACTCTCAATGAGGATCACAAATATGCGCATATTATGCAGATGTATCGCGTACGGGAGGTTGCTGTAAAAAACGACTACCGAAACCAGCTCCAAAGTAAATATGAGATGCAGGTGGTCCTGCTCACCGAGGAGATCCGTCTCATCGAGGAGATGAAGTCTAAAGTAAGTGTCATGCTGTCTAGGCGGATGTTGCGGATCTGGTATTACTATGAGCAGGTGCAACGAAAGAAACCAAGTCTCCATGTAGCGCATTTGGTGCGGAATACTATGGCGGGAATATACAAGGAACGGCTGACTGGGGCGTATTGGAGCTCCCTGGATGAAATTATATTGGAGCGGGACAATATCTTGGCCAAAATCTCGCCTACAACGCCTGGGGATGAAACGAAAGAGGGGCCGACGGATCCGTCTGCGTAAGGAGAGAAGGAGAATTTATGTTCTGGAAAAAAGAAACACCTCCCTTACAAGTGTTGAGGCTGGACGAGAAGGGGGAATTTGAGCGTTTGACGGACGAGTTGATTCAGGAAACCATCGGCTCCGATGGCGAGATGATGCGACAGCTCAACCGGATACTGGAGGGCTACAGTGCGGACAAAAATCCTTTGAGCGTTCAGGACGCGAAGAACATTCTGTTCAGCGTACTCCTGGTGGCCGTGCGGCAGCGCCGACGTTTGTCCGGGCGCATTGCCGCTAGCGTAGAGAAGGGGGTGCTGTTCAATCAGTATTATGGAAAAATCCGGGACATCAACCACTACACCGTTCGCGCCAATGCGAAGCTTGAGCGGATGCAGTTGGCTCGGCGTCAGTACGAATATCAGCAACAGGTCTACTGGGGTGTGGTGGGCAGAACCTATGACCAGACGGTGCGTGATGAGTCAAAAAAGACAAAGAACGACGATATAATGCCTCCAAAGGTAGATACCTGGGAAAAACTAGATAAGGAAGGAGGAGAGGGAGATGAATTTGGATCGAGATAATCACGCCATGCGGGCACAGTTCCAGGACGCCATAGAAAATTTAATTTACGGCAGAGGCTGGAGGGTAATGGGCGCTATACTTCTGATCCTGATCCTGTTTCTGGCAGATCTCAATGCCATGCGCATCCTTTTCAACTCGCCGGATATGGACGTGAGGAGTGCCGATGCCCTACTGTACAGCTTTATTTTTGCCTTATGCCTAGAGGGGATCCCCACATTTCTGGGAAGTGCTCTAGCTGTGTGGACAGACAAGGCCCAGTACCGGAACAACGACAAGCCCCACGCGAAGATTGGGATATGGGTTTGTGGCATCGTCTCTATACTGATGTTTCTGCTGGCGATGGGTTTGAGAGCCATCACCATCTACTCTAAGGGTGGCGTGGACAATTTTCTCACTAACAAATACCCAGACTTCCCCATTGACCTCTTCCTGGTATTCTCTCCAGTTCTTACCTCTACCTTGGCCTTCGCAGTGTCATGGTTCACGTTTAGAAACGACAATGAGAAAATTATGGAGCGAAAGGTCAATATGCTACAGCACCGATACATCACCCTGCAGAGCGAATTTCTGGAGGAGTACCAGAACTTGCAGGACGCCCGCTCCTCCCTGTGGACGACCCTGACTGCCCACAGATTGACGCCGGAGGACGACGAGAGCACGGAGAGTATGGAGGATGTTCTGGACGGGGACATTCCCAATGAACTGAGTAAGTGGATGCCCAACAAATCGGAGGTATTCCGGAAGGAGTGCTTTGCCAGGATCCGGGGGAAACTCATCGAGAACTGCATCACCACCTACCCTTCCCAGGCAGCCCGTTATAACGAGGCGGTGGAGAGTATGTTGCACGTATGCTTGGAGATTATGCGCAGCCATACGTCCCTTCCCATAGAGTTCTCTGAGTTATCGATCATGGAAATATTGGAGGAATTTGACCAAATGCATACCGGTACAGAGGACGTGTGGGATTACGAGAAGGCAAAGGATTCTCTGGAAAATGAATTACGGAGGCTGGTGGACAACGCAATCATTGTGGCGCAGAGAAAAACCTCGGCGTCCCCCTATCCATTAGAAAGGTATTGAGATATGAACACAATGAAGAAGAAACTTTGCCTATGCCTTCTTGCGCTGGTCATGCCCATACTGTTGGTCGGTTGTCTGCACGAGGAGATGCCGCCCGACGATCCCGGTATTTCTCTGGTAATTATTGTTGGAAAACATGCTAACGCCAACTGTTTTACTGAGGAGCAGTTGGTCAGGGTGGAAACACTGCTGACCCAGGCGTTCCGGCTCTGGTCGGAGAATGACGGCATAGACAACACTCTGCATGCCCAGGCCCAGATTAAGATTATAGTCAGCGATGGCAGACCTGTTGCCGAACAAATTATGTTGGATGAGAAGACCGTCCTTGAGTCGGAGATTGTGACCAACACTGTGAACGCCCGCACCAAGCGAATTGAGGATAGGGTCAAGGCGTTGATGGACTATCTGCGTAGCGATGCCCTCCGGGCTGGAGAGGAGGAAGTGGATTTGCTGGGGGCTATCAGCGAGGCAAAGACCATCCTGGATATCACCCCAGGGGGAGAGAGCCACATCCTGATTCTGGATACTGGCATTTGCACTGTGGGGAAAGCCAACATGGTGCGGAATGACCCTATCGACATTTATCAGGAGTCCCCCCTAGACTTCATCCAACATATTCCAGAGGACGGTTTTCCCAATTTGGAGGGGGTCCAGGTGACTTTCTGGGGCATGGGGAACGTGGCCAGCCCGCAAATCGATTACCGCTCCAACAACCGCTACAAGCAGTGGCTACTGGATGTGTGGACGGAGATCCTCACGGACAAATGTAAAGGAATACTGACAGAGGAAATTCTGTTCTCCGAGTCCGCAGGTGACCCGATGATGTGGTTTGAAGACGGCACTGGATACCCACGGGTGAAATCGGTCTTCTTTGTGGATACCATACCCACTGCACCGAATACAGAGGAGACCGTGGAACCCGTGGAAGCCTCCTACAAGGGGACAGGGGTCTCCACCATCCCTACCTCCGCCCTGGGGTTTCTGCCTGATTCTATCGAGTTCCAGGACGAGGCGGAAGCAATCCGGGTTCTGGAACCATATGTTACCCAAAGTGTGCAGCCCTATCTGGAAAGCGATCCGGAGAACAACAAAATCTATGTCGTAGGCTCAATTGCCAGGATCACCCCGGACGAGGACACAAAGAAGAGCCACACTCTCTCCCTGGGGCGGGCTACGCGGGTGGCGGAGATCTTGGTTCAGTATTATCATGTGCCGCAGGACAGTCTAGTCATTGTCGACGCTGGCACATCAGAGTTCTCCTGGCGTCCGGGCCACGAGTTTATTGACGGCGAGTTGAACAGGGAGAACCAACAGAGTAGCCGGATGGTAGCTCTCATCCCTTCTAGCGCCGCAGAAGTGAGCGAACTCCGACAGCAGGGTTATATCCGCTGATGGTTAACAGTATGCGTTTTCCGACAGAGAGGAGAAAGCCATATGGCGTATGAAACGCAGAAGCAGAAATATAGGGAGGCCCAAAGACAATTGACCCGCGCCATCGAAGAGCGGGTTAGCACGAAGAGAGCGATGGAGTCTTTGCAGCAGACGTACTCTGCGAGGAACAATCAAGTAAGCCAATGCAGGAATGACAAGATCAACTTGGAGAAGCGATTGCAGCAGGTGGTGCGGATCCTTTTTTTGCTAGGCGGTAGCGTCCCAGATGCTATTGTCAGCGTCAACAGTGCCGCCAATACGGCTGGCAAATCTTTTCGCAGCGCGATGCGTTGCTCCGAGATTGTTTCTGCAAGCTTGGAAACCGTCTTCTACACAAAGAGTGTGGAGAAGGATTCCCACACGGCCAGCGCCCTGTCCGGCTGCCAAGCGGAAAAGGATCGGATTGAGATAGAGATTGTGCGCCTGGCGGCCTCAATCAAGAACCTGGAGGAAGAGATGCGGGGCCTTTGGGGTAGTATCAGCATACAAAACAACCGAATCGATGCGTTGAATCGGGCTATCAACGTCTACCAACATGACATCAACACATACCGACGGTACAACTTTATGTGATATCCCCACCCACAGTGCGGATAGAGGGAAGGAGGTGTTATGGGATGAGGATTGAGATTTTTTCCGGGGCTAGGATCCTGGGGATAAGCACCGATCTGGATCGGCTGCAAAACAGAATCGGCGAGACTATCCGCTCTCTGCAGACTGTAAATCGCGAGATTAACGACCTTTGCGGCGGCCCTCAGCAGTTAATTGAGGCGTCTAATGAAATCCGTGAGCGGATTTGCGCTGAGCAGGCTAGAGAGCAGTCAGTTACAGAGGTGAGGCGGAGCATAGAGCACTTTTTGGAGTCGGTTCACGACACCGACAACGCGGTAGCTCGGCAGGTGTCAGGAAGTACAGAGAAATTTTTCAACGAATATAGCTGGCTACGGCCCGTGATTCCGGAGGAAAAGAACTGGTGGGAGCAGCGGGTCGAGAACTGGAACAAATTTTGGAGCGATGTAGGTGACGGGCTAGCCAACGCTTGGGAGGCCGTTAAGGGATTCTACGCCGCCCATAAAAAGATCATAGACTCGGTTGTGATCGTGGTTGGCGCGGTTGTTGCCGTAGCGGCGGTCATCGGATCAGGAGGAGCCGCGCTAGTGCCACTGCTAGGGTACGTGGGCTTTTCTGCAGGAACCGCCGCGTTTATCAGTTCTGCGGTAGCTACGGTGGCTGTAGTCTCCCCGGTGGGGGCAGCCACACTCAATCTAGTGGATACTTGGGTGGAGATCGATAACCCGGTCTTCAATGCATTTCAAAACGTGCTGAACATCACCAGCGCTGTTTCCAATCTCACATACTCCTTTGGAATGCTCTTCAACGCTTGGAATGGCGTTTCCCCGGAGGAGATTGCCACTTTCAAAAAGATGTCCTATAGTTCCGATGAGATCCGAAACGCTGTGCGGCAGGATCGCATCCTCAAGGTGAATTACAAAAACCTTGGCATCATGAACGGTGGAGAAAAGGGAAATTACGCAGAGATGGCTGCCGACAAAGCGATGAGGGAGCAGGGGTATAAGCGGATTAGCAACGAGACGGTCACAACACTGAAGGGCGGACATCGGGGGATCGATGGAACCTACACAAACGGGAAGACTTACGTCATTGGCGAAGCAAAATATAATACGTCCCAATTGAATATATTGGCAGACGGCACAAAGCAGATGAGCGGGGGTTGGATCTTGGACAGGCTACCCAGCGATGTGGGCTTGGATCTAGCAGACAATATCATCGATTCCTTTGATGACGTTGAGCGGTTGCTGATACGAATCAACCCGAACGGGGGCAACCCTGGAGTTATTCAGTTCTCCCATTTGAACGACTCTGCGAAGGTGATTAATGGTAGCTCGTTTAAGATTGATCTCAAGATTCCAAAGATTTCCTTGGGCGATTTCTCTGCTAACTCCATGGAACTCAGCAATCTGTTTACCTGGCAAACGGACATGGAGACAAAGTGAACATTTCTACGCACAACACAGAGGACAATCTTTATGGTAAAAGGAGGGGATACCCATGAGGGATATACTCAAAGACGAAACCTATTGGGCCGAATATCTGGAGACGCAGGAACGCCGGATCGCACGGTTTTCCGCTCAAGCAGAATTGGGGAGTGTTGCGGAATACCGGCAGGCTCATCTCCTTAATCTGCGCGTTGACAAGGTGTATGCCCTCTACTCCTCCGGAGCGCCGGTATCCGCGCTGGCACGGGAGTATGCCTTGGCACTGGATGTGGCCCTGGCGCTGCCAACACTCATCTATGGAAAACTCACATGGTTACTGGAGATGGCTGTATTGCTGGATGTGGATATAGTTTCCACAGGGCAGTGTGCGCTTTTGCGGGAGAAGGTGGATGCGGGGATGCAACCTAATGACTTGGATCATCTGGACTCTTGCGGCGATGATCTATGGGTGGGAGTGCTTGAGAGTTATTTCTCCCACAATAACTGCCCAGTCGCCGAAAAACGGGTGCTGTTTCCTGGAAATGAAACCTTCGCTACGCTGGTGACAGAGATACAGCAAGTTCCTGTACTGGAGGCGGAGAGACTCATCAGGAGCCATATGAAAGTATGGTACAAGCTCCACCGGGATTACGCCTGGTACGACAGCCATAAGAATCAAAATAACATCTATGCGGGCTACTGGGCGTTTGATTGCGCGGCATTGGCGAAACTCTGCGGTCTGTCTGGCGCGGCGCTGTGGGGGATAAGATTCTTCCCTGCAGATTTGCTCCCGAATGGGGGGAGGTGATATCTATTGGACGAGAATCAGAGGAATGCTAGGGTGGTGGAGGAACTGTTGCTAGCGGAGCAAGCACACCAGAGCGGGGAATTTGAAACCGCCCTCGCTCACTGCCTCAGGGCGATCACGGCCAATCCAGTGTCTGTTCCCGCCTACCAGAGCGCGGGACGGATCTGTATGCTGCTGGAGCGGCTGAAGGAGGCAGAGGGGTACTTTCAAAAGGTACTGGAGTTGGACGGCTCTCAGGGTTCCCAGCACTTCGACTTAGGGAACGTATACTTTGGCTACAGCCAGTACACCCAGGCGCTGTCGTGCTATGCAAAGGCAGAGTCCCTGGGGTGCGAATCGGAGGTTCTGCAAAAGATCTACTATCTGACAGGTCTGTTGCAGCAGGCCGAGATGAAGAATGCCCGTCGGGTCTCCACGAGGACTGATGCGGCCCAGGCGGCCCTGATCAATTTCCAAAAAGCGGGGCAGGTGCCGGGGCTGGACGAGGAGAGGGCGGATATCCTGCTCCGGCAGACCCAGATCTATGTGGAGACCGGAGACTTCACAAACGCCCGGCATTGCGCTGAGGCGTTGAAGCTGCTGTTGCCCAATCAATTCAAGAGCTATCAGATCCTATTCCAGATCGATTTGCAGCGGAGAGATCTGGTCCGAGCGGAGGCCATTCTGGCGGAGGCGGAGCGCGTTTTCGCCCAAAATCTGGAGCACGAGGTCGATGTTGCCTTTGACCGAGTGCTACTCCACTGTTACCAGGCTGAAACAGATCAGACGCGGCATCGTGAGCACTACGCCAACGCGCTGCAGTGCCTACGGGAGTTGACCTGCCGGCAGGAGCCGGAAACCCGGTGTGAGGCGGCAATTTCGGCGGCGGAGATCCACATGAAGCTGGATGAGCAGGAGGAAGCGCAGAAATTGCTGGAGGGCGTCCTCCAGCAGACAGCGGGGGACGGCGAGAGCCTGCCGGAAGAGTATACCGAGCGGGCACGGTTCCTCCTGCTGGAGATCGCCATGGTCCAGAAACGGTACGGCGATGCGCTGCCCTTCGCCAGAGTGCTGCAAGAGAGCGCACGTCCCCTCTATCGCCATCATGGTCTGTATACCGAGGCCCTGGCCACCAAACAGCTCTGCGGAGGTGACTCCGCTAATCCGCGGGTGGCGGCACTGTATGAGAAGGCCATCGCCTGCTATCGCAACCACCTGGTATCCAATCCGGGAGACGTCATAGTGATTGCCTATCGTGTGAAATCCTACGCGGACCTGGGCCAGTTCGACAGAGCAGAGACTCTGTGCGGCACCGTGGCGGAGGACGTACGCAAGCCGCTGCTGGACTATATCTGGGAGCAGAGAAGGAGAGGTGAGTGAGTTTGTCCTCTTTTGAAGAGATCATCGGCCAGGAGATACTTCTTGACGAGGATGCGTTTGTGGAAGCATCCAGAAGGATGGCCGCCCTCGCTGTCGAGATGAATAGCCTGCGGAATCAGGTGAGCGATTTGCTGGATGAGCTCCACAAAGGATTCCAGACCCCGGCAGGAGCAAAATTCTTCCAGATCTGCGGCTCTACCCTTTTGCAGCCCTTAGACGATCAGAAGCGCGTGATTGACCATGTCTCAGAAAACCTGCGAAATGCGCAGCAGAGCTACCAGTCCATATTCCAGGAGTTCCGAGTGTTGAACGGCCAGATTGAGAGCATACGGTAAAAAATAAACAAAAGAAAGGAAACTAATCTTATGGCGGAAGATATTACCAGCACTAAGCTGAAAGTTGCTGACATCGATGCGGCAATGGCCGCTGTAGACGTCTACGCAAACACCTGCAACGAGATATTCGCAAAGCTTAAAGCAACCATCACCACCCTCACGGCCCAAGGAGCGGACTTCAACGGCGACTCCGCTGTGGGCTACAACGACTTCTTTACCCAACTCACGCCCGTGCTTGTCGACCGTCTGACTGCTCCGGACGGGTCGCTGTCCACCAATCTGAAAAAGCTCCTGACCGAGATTAAGGAGGCCCTGCTGGACACAGTGGACCCCAACATGGGGAATCAGAATCGGAACGCCGCCGGGAATGGAACCGGTGCGGCAGAGTAGGATAAACATCTATAAGGAGGGTACACCATGGCCGATATTATTTTCAACTACCCCCAGATGCAGGCGGCCGCGAAGGAGATTCGCCAGTACGCGGAGGAGTATCGCATTGCGGCAAATGCGCTCAAGGAAAAAATCGAGGCAAATACCACTGCTTGGACGGGTGCTTCCAAGAACAGGTTTATAGCATTTATCGACGGCGCTGTATACCAATATACCAGCAGCAGCATTCCAGCCACAGTGGAAGCGCTGGCCCAATTGTTGGAGCAGAACGCCGAGCAGATGAAGAGTGCAGATCAAGAGTTGGCGGACAGCCTGCCTACCGAGCTCTAACGACACGTTGCGCATACAGAGGGCGGCGGGCCCAGCGGCTTTGCCGGGGTGAGGACGAGTCTGGTGGAGTCGGTACCAAGGATGACGATAAGGCGGTGAAGTCGCGTTATGGAAGACCACAGAGAAACATATGAGCCTGAGAAAACTCTGGCAGGCTTTTTGAAAGGAATTTTTTCCGAGGACCGCGTGGCCGAGACAGTGCTGCGGTGCGGGTTTACGGAGGAGGATCTGAAGGTACGGCAGATTAAGGCGGTATTACCACCGGAAACGGGAACCGTTCAGATTTCTGTTCCAGAGGGGAAGAGCGCGCCTAAGAAGTACACACCGCAAGTCGTCAACGTGAAGCTCGACCATCTCTCTCTGCCGGAGGGGAAGGGCGCGCCGAAGGAGTACATACCGCGCATCGCCAACGTGAAGCTCGACCGTCTCTCTCTGCCGGAGGGGAAGAGCGCACCAAAGAAGTACACACCGCAAGTCGCCGATGTGAAACTCGACCGTCTTTCTCTGCCAGAGTGGAAGAGTGCACCGAAGGAGTACACGCCGCGCATCGCCGACGTGAAACTCGACCTTCTCTCTCTACTGGAGGGGAAGAGCGCGCTGAAGGAGTACACACTGCACATCGCCGATGTGAAGCTTGACCGTTTCTCTCTGCCGGAGGGGAAGAGCGCGCCGAAGGAGTACACGCCGCGCATCGCCGATGTGAAGCTCGACCGCCCCTCTCTGTTGGAGGGGAAGAGCGCACCGAAGGAGTACACACTGCACATCGCCGATGTGAAGCTTGATCGTCTCTCTCTGTTGGAGGGGAAGAGTGCACCGAAGGAGTACACACTGCGCATCGCCAACGTGAAGCTCGACCGTCTGTCTCTGCCGGAGGGGAAGAGCGCGCCGCACGACTACACGCTGCGCATTTCCGATGTGAAGTTCGGCTGTTCCCCTCTGCCGGAGGGAAAGAGTGCGCCAAGCGACTATACACTGCAAGTTTCCGACGTGGTAATGATGTGGATTGAGCTGCCAGCCGTTGAGGATGGCTCCCATATAGGTCCCCTCTTAGCTCCCAAGCTCCAAGGAATTTGCGGTATCAAAGTAGCCGAGCCCTTTGCGGATGACTTTCCTGTATTTCTGCCCCCAAAGCAAACGGCGATAGAGGCACCGTTGGAATTGGTTCAGGCGTGTCTGAATACTGTGGACGACTTGATCAACCAAATGCTGTGCGACCGCTGGTAAGGGAGGGTGCATCGTGGAAGAGAGAGAGCTGCTTTCCATAACAGAAGAAAACGCCATCCTGGTCACTGTACAGTTTGTAGATGCCGGATTTCGAACGAAAACCAGCCGCGCTGAGGTGGAGTCCTATGACATCGAGCTGATTGTCAAAAATGATATCCGCTGCGACCAGCTGATTGACGCCGTTCAATACGGCCTGGAAAAAAAACTGAATGTGTACCAAGTAGATCTGGAGTCGCTGAAATCCGCCCACTACAGCCGGGACAGCCGCCGGCCTGAGGGGGATGCCGGCGAGCAGCCCATAGAGAGGGAGCGCAGCGAAAAGGACGTCTACATCCTGTGTTGGCAAATCTTCCAGGACTGCATCCACGCCTACCGGGAGGAGAAGGTCGTCTATGAACAGTGGGACAGTGATGAGTGGGAAAAGGCGGTCTCTCCGTACCGGGTGGCCATCGGTTCCATCAATAAGCGGGAGAAGGAGGATCGATCCGCCGACAGCACCGCCCACCCGGATCAGATCTGGCTGCGCAAAAGCATCCATGGGAAAAAGACCCTGAAGGAACTGGGGTTCGTTTCCACCACCAGACTAATCTTTGACTCCGTGGGTTGGCATCACTCTGCCGCCCTGTTTCAGGACCGCAAGGTGAACCGGGCGTTCCGCGAGACCATCCCCCTTTATAACATCAGCGACAGACCTCTCTACGCAATGGACAGCACCCGGATCAAGATCATCCCACCTACGAATCCCCCCCAGAAGAGCCGTCAAGGCATGCTATTCACGCTGCTGACACCTCTGGTCATGACTGGGGCCATGTTTGTTTCGCGGCTGTTCTTCTCCTCTGGCACCAGCAATGCCGGTATGATCGCCATGAGCCTGGCCATGGTGGCGGCCACAGTGATCACAACCTCGCTCAACATGTCTCACCAGAAGAAGCTGTACAAGGCCGCTCTGCGGGAGTGGAAGGAGCACTACGAGCTGTATATCCGGAGGCTCATACACAGCATTCGGGAGAAGCAGCAGTGGGATGTGGAGCAGCTCAAGCGGCTCTACCCCTCTAAATTTGGGGAGGATGACGTGGCCGGTCTGGTGGATCTGGCCACCGCTGTGAGCGGAGATATCTTCAGCCGGAGCAGTAGCCACCCCAGATTTCTGACCATCCGCCTGGGCCTCTCTACGGCTGAGAGCCGCCTGGTTCCCTCCGTCTTCCATGTCGAGGGGGAGAAAAAGGACGTAGTATTCACCTCCGTTCGCTATAAAAACATAGAGGGTGCGGCCGACTCCCCCTTTACCATTGTGCTCCCGGAGCAGGAGACCTTGGACAGCAGTCTGCGCTATCTGACAGACCTGCCTTACGACATCGCTCAAAGGTACGCCTATCTGCAGGGTGCGCCGGTTCTGCTGAGCTTGAAGGAGTGTGTCTCTCTGGGGGTGCTGTTTCCCAAGCCGATGTCGTTTCGCCCCTTCCTGGACAACGTAATACTGGAACTCTGCTTCTACCACTCACCGGATGAACTCCAGTGCATCCTTTTCTGTGAGGAGACCGAGAACTGGAGAACGCGCCAGCATATGGTGAATCTCTATAAACACCTCCCACACTTTCGGGAGCTGCTCGGCAACCTCTCGGCCTTTGCGTTCAACAAGAACCAGGCCAACCTGATCCTAAACCGGCTCATGGAGTTGCTGACCGAGCGAAAAAACGCTGGGGAGGGTGCACATTTCCCCCACATCCTTCTGATTTTCCAAGAGGAGTACGAGTTTAAGCGGCACCCCATTTCGGAGTATCTGCCGGATATCCCTGATCAGGCAGAGGGTACGGGGCGATCCATCGAGGGGATGTCCTTCATTTTCTGCAAGCGCTACAGTGAGGAACTACCAAAATATTGCGATCAGGTCATTCGAGCCAAGAGCGCGACCGAGTGGTATCTTCTGCCCCATACGCGAGTGATTTTCCGCACACCGGACGGGCAGGAGTCTGGGGCTGAATCCCAGTACCGCTTTACCCCGGATGTTCCTTCTCCCGACCCCCGAGATCTGGACCGCCGGGAGGATCTGGATCATCTGTATCAGGCATACAAGATCCTGAGCGCTCTGTACTACTACCGGATTGCCCAGGGTGCCGATGTGCCTGGGTATGTGGAGTTGCTCCACCTGTACCCCTCCCTTCTGGGCGAGACGGCCGGTCTGAAAGGCCGTATGTGGGAACTGCTACAGCAGATGTGGTTCCCTAACAACTGGGAGGAGGCTAGGGATGTGACCAAATCCCTGAAGGTTCCTATCGGCAAGAAATACGATGACCGGGATGAGAGAAGCGCAAAAGAAGAAAACGCCAACGTGTTCCTGGATCTGCACGAGAGCGCCGACGGTCCCCATATGTTGGTGGCCGGCACCACCGGATCCGGAAAATCTGAGACCATTCTGACCTTCCTCATTGGTCTGGCTGTTCGGTACTCGCCCTCTCAGGTCAACATGTTGCTGGTCGATATGAAGGGCGGCGGGTTTATCAAGCGCATTGGCGGGCTACCCCATGTTGTGGGCACCATCTCAGACGTGGACGGCGATGAGAACGGTGCGGGAGCCAGCCATATGCTCAAGCGTTTCCTTCTCTCTATGTCCGCTGAGGTTACCCGCCGCAAAAAGCTATTTAACTGCCTGGAGGTGGACAGCATCGACAGCTATATCCGCATCCGCTCCTCCCGTAAAACGTTGGACGAGCATATCCGCAACCTGTCCCTGGATTTGGAAAAGCCGGAGGATCAGCACCGGATCCAGCGTATGGAGGAACTCCTGAATCCAGAGTTCGGTCTACCCCACCTGTTCCTAGTGATCGACGAGTTCACCGAACTCATGCGTTTTTCCTCCGAGAACAGCAACATTGACTTCAAGGCTGAGGTGAACACCTTGGCACGGGTAGGGCGCAGTCTGGGGTTCCATATTATCCTGATCTCCCAAAATATCCAGGGGGCCATTACCGACGAGATCCGGCACAATTCTAAGTCCTTCCTCTGTCTGAAGGTAGCCACTCGGGAAGCGTCTAAAGAGATGATCGGGACCGACTTGGCTGCCAGCCCCCTGATGCCCGGCAATGGAAGGGCCTACCTCTTGGTGGGGACGGGCTCTCGGTTCGAGTACTTCCAGTCGGGGTATTCTAAGGCGGATATTTCCAGTGGGTTGGAGCAGCCCATCTGCGTTACCCAGGCGGAGATTGGGGGAGGATACTCCTCGTTCTACTGTTCCTATGATGATAACCCCATAACAAAAAAGCAGATCGCCAAGGCTAAAAAAGGGATTACTCAATCACAGTTTTTTGTGGAACAAATTGCACAGTTTGCTGGTGAAAGAGACGAAAAGGCTCCCCACCCGGTGTTCCAGCAACCGCTACCTGCCCGTTGCTTCTTTGAGTTCAACTGGAACAAGGGTAGCGGAATTTGTAAGCTTCTAAACCACTGAAAAAGAGGAGGTACTATATGCCTTCACTAGAATTGGAACTGGGTCGCTACGACGATCCAGACCATCAACTCCAGGCGGACTATACTGTCGATCTCTGTAAGAGCAACTTGGCGATCTTTGGCTCCTCCATGAGTGGGAAAACCACCCTCATCAAGACGCTGCTCGTCCGCTTGCACCAGAAGGCCGACTTCCCAAGGGACGAGGAGGTCTACATCCTTGATTTTAGCAACAACCTGGTTTTATACGGAGACCTGCCATGCGTGGTGGGGTACTTCGATGGCTCCAGAGAGGAGAACGTCCGAAGAGTATTCCGGCGGGTCGAGGAACGGCTTGCGGAGAATCTCAAAAATCTCCACGGCAGGGTCTACGCAGAACTCAGCCGTAACGAGAGCGACCAAAAAAGCAGAGCCATCCATGTGACGTTAATTCTGGACGGCCTAAATACCTTCTATGGAAATGAGCGGTATATGCTCTACCAGGACGAACTGCTCAAGTTGGCGAGGGACGGACTGTCTAAGGGGGTGACGGTCGTTGTGACGGCGTCGGACCCCTCGGCGGGAGGGGGGCGGTTGCTCAACTGCTTCAACCGAATCATTGCCTTTGACATCCCCCAGGAGAAATATGCAGATCTCTTTGGCTACAAAGTAGAGAAACCTCCCAGCATAAAGGGCCGAGGAATTGCCAACCGGGATGTTGCGGCTTATGAGTTTCACGGCTACTACCCTTACGACTCCGACCTCTACGTTGGAGATGAGGGTGAGGAAAAGGCGCTTTCTGCCCTGAAAACTGTGCTGCGGAAACACTACCAAGACTACGAGGCGTTGCTAGAACGGAAAATGAACGTGTTTACCGACGTCTTGGACGAGGAGAACTGGAATCGTTTCTGCCCCCACACACCCTCCTTTACTCCAGGCTTTCTGACGGCCGGCTTGGATTATTATACTTTTGCCTCCGTTGCCATAGAGTTGCGCACGGCGCGGTGCATTGCGATTTATGGACGGAAGGGCGCAGGTAAGACCAATCTCCTCCGGCTACTGTTGCGAGGTGCACGGGAAATCCCTTGTGTCCGCTTTGTGCTGTGGGACGACGGGCGCGGGGAGTTGGAGAAGGTCAAGGATCTCACCGATGGTGTCGATACCGTGAAGGTCTCCAGTCGGAAAAAGTTCGAGGAGGTCATCCGGAGATACTTTGATCTGCCAGATGATATTTACAGTTCCCCGGAGTTTGAGGAGAGCTGCGACAGATCCATCCCTGTGTCGGTGGAGGATCGGCCATTTACTGTTTTTGTCGTGCAGAGCCGGGAGGCTTATCAGCATATCCCTGGGGGCTCCGGACGGCACCTATTGGTACGAATGCAGCCATTCATAGACTCTGCGGTTTCCGAAAAGGCGCTGTTCGTATTCTCGGATGTGCAGAGGATCCCCTCCGCCGAAATCTACAGCTACTTTAACTACTCCATTGCCCGGGCATTCCTGCTTTACGATATCGCGGACTTTGTTCGGGACAGAGGAAACGGAACGGTTTTCAGTAATATGGATCAGGCGGAGCTAAAGGAGCGCTTTGGACTCTGCGACCAGGGGGATGGGTTCTTCTACGACCTGGAGAAGGCGGATATTCAGAAAATAAAGTTTATCAAAGACCATGCATCGGTGTCCTGACCACAGAGCACCAACGCATGGGAGAGGAGGAGTCGATATGGCTGAGTACCAGTTGTTGGACACTAGGGCTTTTGACGCATTTATCGCCGCTCGCCTTGATTTGATACGGAAATACGACGAACTGGTCAAGGAATATGACGAAATCGTGAGGACACTGCTGGAGAACTGGAAGGGACAGGGCGCGTTGGCTTTCCGGGAGGATGCCCAGCAGATCCGAACTAATATCACAGGGATACGGGATATTTTAACCACGATGTGTGATACACTTGCTGACTGCCGTGCGGTGTTTGGGGAGTGCGATACCTCTTTGGGCAACGTCAATCGAGATGCGCTACAGTGAACTAGAATGGCCCTACCCAATCTGAAGAAGTTTGTAAGACATGGCAGATTGGGTAGGACTATTTTATATCTTAAAGAATTGCAGAGTAAGGATTCCGAATGTTCCCCACAAAAAGATAAAATGGGATACGAGGTTTCAAACAGTTCAAATTTAAATTAATGCAGACTAATTTCCCAAATCTGAACCCCATGTCCCGCAAGGAATATTGTTGAATAATTACTACCGTCCAACGAAATAATAAAAACCGTTATTTGGGCGGCTGAAAACTGGAGCACCCTAAACAGGGAATGAGAACCTTTCAGCGGTTTTGAAATATCAAATTCAAAACTGCCGCGTTCTATTGAAAAACGGAAAACGGAAGGTGTGTTAAAGTTACCTTTAAGAACACGGTGGTATCCGGGAAGTATCGTCGAGTCTTTTTTATCGTTTCCTAATTTGAATTGCTATCAAAAAAGTCCGACCCCGTAATGGCTCACTTCACCCAGACTTGCAAAAACCGTCAATTCTTGACGGCCCATGATATTGTTAGCAGCACCCGAACGGTCTTGTATCGTCTGGGTGCTTTTGTATTTCCAGGCCAATCACTTTGACCTCATTGCTGCTCTCCGCCTAACGTTCGAACCTCAAAATTTGAACGAAAGGTAATGGAAGATGGAAATTACCATCAACTACGACGGACGGCTGGTGACTGTCGAGGTCAATGCCAAGATCTATGAGTACCTTGACCGGGTCAATCACAAGATGGTTAGTGAGATTCCAATGATATCTATAAGTGTATGTGTTGCGCATTCACTTGAACATAAGTTATAAATTTTGTTGGGCATTATTATCCTCCTGTACTGTTTTTAATGAATTATAGCGCATATAGACACAGAGGCCAACATTGCAATGAGTAAAATGCTCATTTCCGTTGCAAATACGCATCTGTTTCCGTGTAATGAGGTATCTGAATGAATAGGAGTGACTGTTATGCTATTTGCAATCGACCATGGCAATTCCGCTATCAAGACCCCTGATTTCGTTTTTACTTCGGGACTGACGGATTATCCCGTGAAGCCCCCTGTGGAGACCGATGTGCTGGAGTTCGGCGGCACCTTCTGGACTTTGTCCGGTGAGCGGATCCCCTATATGCGGGACAAGACCAAGGACGAGAGGTTCTTTATCCTCAGCCTGTTTGCCATCGCCAAGGAGCTTCGGCAGCGGGAGGCACTGCAGCCTATGGTAGAAGCGGAGCTGGCCATCGGCCTGCCCCCGGAGCACTATGAACTGCGGAATCGGTTTGCGGAGTATTTCAAGCGAGGGACAGTACAGTTCAAATTTAATGATACCCCCATCAGCCTGATGATCCGCCAGGTGCTGGTCTATCCCCAGGCCTATGCCGCCGTGGTTCCCCAGGCCCAGATCATCCAGCAAAATCCCCGTACCTTTGTAGTGGATATCGGCGGATTTACCACCGATGTGCTCCTGCTGCGAGGCGTCCAGCCGGATATGCAGTTCTGCCGCAGTCTGGAGATGGGCGCCATCCCTATGGCAAACGGAATTATTGGCAGGGTCAGCGCCCTTCACGACATCAAGATTGATGACGACCATATTGCCGATGTCATTCAGGGGCGTCCCACCATCCTGCCTGATGATGTACAGGAGACCATTCGGGCCACAGTGAAAAGCTATGCTGCCGGCATCCTGGACAAGCTGCGGGAACTGCAGGTGGATTTGCGGGCGACTCCTGCCATCTTCACCGGCGGCGGTGCGGCGCTGTTTCGGACTTTCATTGAAACGTCCAGCCAAGTGGCGAAGGCGGAATTTGTTGCTGATCCGAAAGCCAATGCTGTAGGATTTGGGATGCTGGCCACCGCCCAGCTGCGTCAAATGCAGGCACAGAAGGTCGGTGAAGGCTTTGCGCAGGGATGACAGGTTCCGGTTTTCCCTCCAGTGGAGTGCCGATACGGAAGAAAAGGCAAAGGTAGGCGCTCTTTTAGAGCGGTTGGGGAACAAGAAAAGCGATTTCATCGTCCTGGCCGTCGTTGAATACCTTCAGCGGCATCCGGAAATGGAGATGCCTGGCGCAAAAATCAAAATTACCTACCAGCCACTGCATACGAAGGAGCAGCTTCTGGCGATGGTCCGGGACATGGTGAAAACTTCGGTGGGAGAATTTCTGTCAGGAAATACGGTTGCTTCAACACAGAGAAGCCAGCCCCCGGAAATGCCGCTTGGCCCCAGTGAGCAGGACATTGACGCTATGGTAGCAAGTCTCAAACTATTTGACCAATTATAACGAACGCCTCACAGCCCCTGTACGGGCTGTGAGGCATTTTTGCGAAAAATGGCAGGAATGTGGGCAGATTGCGGGCAGACAGTCGGGGATAGGAGTGAGAGGCATAAAAGGCCTTTTGGGAAGGCATCCCTGTACCTTGACAAACAGGCCGCATGGCCTCATAGAGCCAACGGGTACGTTAAGTATATGGCCCAGCCGTATTGGGCAGACCAGAGCCATGATCCCAACGAATGGAAGGAGGAACAGGGAGAGCCGGATGCCGCATACAAGCAAGCTGTGGCAGCTTGAGGCCATGACCCATATACCGAATCATGATACACCACCCTGGCTATGGTCCGAGCGGTAGCCAACCCGCCGCAGGCTGTAGGGGGTGCCCGAAAAGCCGCGGAGGTAAGTCCTGTGGAGCGGTCCAGCCAGCCGCCGCCCGTTGCTCATTATTGATAACTTTAATTGATTTAAAACTTGAACGGACTTGTGCAGCCTGCTATACTAATCTTCGTAGAGCAGCTGCATATTGGCCTTGACGAAAGGAGGCTGCTGCAATGGGGACCAACAATATGCAGCACAACAGTGTCCCTGATAAGCGGGTCTATCGTGTAGAGGAAATTGCAAACCTTTTAGGAATCAGCACATCTTCCGCATATGAACTTGTAAAAAAGGGACATTTCAAAACGGTACGAATCGGAACAGCAATTCGCATATCCAAAAAATCCTTTGATGAATGGTTAGATAGCCAGATTACTTAAAAGAGGAGTGTAATCATGGCGTCTATCAAAAAACGCAGAAACAAATTCAATGTCGTCTACTACTACATCACCGAAACTGGTGAGCGCAAGCAAAAATGGGAACCCTACGACACCGAGGCAGAGGCGAAAAAGCGTAAGGCTGAGGTGGAGTATAAGCAGAAAGTCAATCGTTTCATTGCCCCCAGCAAACTGACTGTCAGTGAGTTTTTGGACAACTTCGTCGAACTTTATGGGGAAAAGAAGTGGGGTCCACATACCTATGAATCCAACACAGCCTTAATCCGGAACTACATCAATCCGCTCATTGGAACAGAGTTGGTCCAGAGCATCGACTGTCTTGCGGCAGATCGTCTGATTACCCGGCTGCAGAAAACGAAAAGTGTCACCGTCAATAATCGGGCACCCAAAACAGAATTCCTTTCACCCAACAATATCGAACGAGTCAACAAGCTTTTGAGGTCTGCCTTCAAGCAGGCGGTGCGCTGGGGAATTGTGGAGCGAAATCCTTTTGAGGATACGACCCTGCCAAAAGTGAAAAAGGTGCCGCGTGCCATTTGGGATGTGCAGACAATCAGCGATGCACTGGATGCCTGCCGTGACCCGAAACTCTATGTAGCAATGAACCTTGCCTTTGCCTGTTCCATGCGTATGGGGGAGATTCTGGGGCTTACTTGGGAGAATACCCACATTTCGGATGAAAATATAGTCCGTAATGATGCCTATATTGTGATTGACAAAGAACTGGCGAGGGTGAAAGAGGAAACGATTGAAACTTTGGGCAAAGAGGAGATCATCAAAATTTTCCCTCGCACCATGTATTTAGAGGGGCAAAAGACGAGAATTGTCCTCAAGACTCCCAAGACGGAAACCAGCGTCCGAAAAGTATGGATCCCTGAAACCCTGGCCTATATCCTGCGAGAGTGGAAAGAGGCACAGGAAAAGCAGAAAGATTTTCTTGGCAGCGAGTATCAAGATCATGACCTCGTGATTGCATTGGCCAATGGCCGACCTTGCGAAACGAAGGTAATTGAGAACGCTTTCAACCGGCTCAAGCGGGATGCGCAGCTTCCGAATGTGGTATTCCATTCCCTGCGTCACTCCAGTGCGACATACAAGCTGAAGTTAAATCATGGTGACCTCAAAGCGACCCAAGGCGATACCGGCCATGCACAGGCACAGATGCTGACGGAAATCTATGCGCATATCATTGACGAGGATCGGAAGGTCAATGCTCAAAAGTTTGAGGCTGCGTTCTATTCTAATCCTGATCTGCGCGGTGTCCGGGCCCCGGAACCGCCCGCCCCTGCAGGCTTTGATCTTGCTGCTCTTGTGGATCAACTGCAGAAATCTCCTGAGCTACGTGAGCTGTTAGCCAGTGTTCTGAACGGTCAAAATGTAGGAAGGGCCGATTCAGCGGTGTGAGCCAGGTGGTGCCAAATTAGAAAAAAGCCACAAATCACTTCGTTTTTATTTGCCAGTGCCAATACTATATTTTTCGCAATACTCTGTAAATGTCAACGTTTTTTTGCGGAACTTTTTGCGTATAAAAATGCCGCAAACGGCGTTGTTTGCGGCAAAAGTGGTACGCCCGAGCGGATTCGAACCGCTGGCCTTCCGCTTAGGAGGCGGACGCTCTATCCTGCTGAGCTACGGACGCATAAAGACGTGATCAACAAACTGTTGGCATTTTACCACTTTATTGGCAGTCTGTCAATTAAAAGGTTGAGCCCGGCCATCTGATGCTTCCGCACTGAACCGCACATCTGTCAAACCACCGGCGGAGTACGCTTCGGTCATCCGCGGATATGGAAATTCCAACTGCTGCCGCAATGGCCTCAACCACCTGATTGATGTTCATGTGATCGGTGGGAATCTGATGCCCGGGGATGTTCCCGTCGAATGCTGTGATACATCGGTCAATCTGCTGTGCGGCCCAGGACCGCCGGCCTTCCATCCTGAAGGCAAGCCTCCGCAAAAGCGTCTTTTTTTCCGCAGATAGAATCACATGTTTGACATCATATTCCTCTGATAAGCGGCCGATTATTTCCTCGTAATACTCCCTCCTGGTTATGGTCATAGGGACGATGACATCCCCCTCGTGGTGTTCCAGAATATAGCGCAGCATCTCCACATTGACCATGCGCCACATGGGATAGTCCTGGAAATTACCAATACAGGCGGATGCGGGAAAATTATTGCGTATAAAATATCCTGCATTTTCAGGATCGTATACGTATGCGTTCTCCGCTCTGCGCCGCAGTTCATACGCGGCCTGGGTTTTCCCTGCTCCAAAGGCTCCGTTTATCCAGATTATCATGTGATCCCTCCCTTTGCCGCATCGTTTTCCCAGCGAAGAACGCACTTTCCGGTGGCGTTTTGAAACTCCCAGCGCAGACTATATCTGCATTCCCGGTGAAGGCAGATGCTGCCGGAGGTCCTGTCCCGATTTAGATGAAGCAATTCCCGCTTCTCCTGATCCAATAATGATACCGACGCATCGCCCTTTGACAGCCGGCAGTCCATGGAAAAGACATATGTTCCGCTCCTGCGGAATCTGCCCATATGCCGGACCCAGCCGGTGCAGGAGTCCAAAGCGGCCCGGTCCCCGTCTTTTCCGGTCCGAAAGACAAACAAAAGAGCGGCAACGCTCTTTGTCACCGCGATTCCGCGGCAATACAGCAGGTACGCCGCGGCGCCTGTCAATGCGCCAAACATCAGAAAACCCAGCTGCACTTCCACGTCCGCCGCCTCCTCTTTTGCATGAAATCCTATCAGGCGGGTCAAGCTAAGAAAAATTCAAAGAGAATGGATGATTGCCATGAGCTTGATTCCCTGCACCAGTTCCTGCGTCTACCAGTCCGACGGCGTCTGCACCTTGGACAGCGCGGCCGCCGCCGGGGTGCCCGCCCTGGGAGGCGCCTGCGTCCACTTCATTCCTGCGGACGCAAAGCGGCTCGGATCGCCTCACCGATATTTCGAGCCGGCAGCA
>OFHN01001016.1_pt1 | contig 21981 bp, 25 predicted proteins | sample 1521321 | NCBI WGS metagenome assembly OFHN01 (sample SAMEA3504130, study PRJEB24116) | mouse gut metagenome | biome: mouse gut; feature: mouse-associated habitat; material: faeces | place: Denmark | collected 2011
AAGCCACTGTGTTGAGGCGGTCATTGGTGCGTTTATCGCATCCGCCATAAGGTATCTCGCCAGGGAACAAATACGTTCACTGCGCATCGGGTTACGCTTATATGCCATTGCTGAGGAGCCAATCTGATTCTTTTCAAAGGGTTCTTCTACCTGACGGTCATGTTGCAAAAGGCGGATGTCGTTTGCCATACGGTAACAGCTCTGTGCCACGGAGGAAAGTGCGTTCAGAACACGGCTGTCTACTTTACGGGGATAGGTCTGACCTGCCACATCAAAGCATTCGTCAAAGCCAAAGTCTGCGGCAATCATACGGTTCATTTCGTCTATTTTTTCCGTATCACCCTCAAACAGTTCCACAAAGCTGGCTTCGGTTCCGGTGGTGCCACGGCAGCCGAGGAATTTGATGTTTTCGATAGCAAAATCAATTTCATGAAGGTCGGAAAGGAAGTCCTGCATCCAGAGTGTTGCACGTTTGCCTACCGTTACCAGCTGAGCAGGCTGATAGTGAGTATAGCCAAGAGTAGGCATATCTTTGTATTTTTCGGCAAATTCCGAAAGATTCGCTAAAACGCCCAAAAGCTCTGAGCGTAAATACGTCAGAGCATCCCGATAAATAATAAGATCAGCATTGTCGGTTACATAGCAGCTGGTAGCACCCAAATGGATGATGCCCGCTGCTGTCGGAGCAACTTGCCCATAGGCATAAACGTGTGCCATAACATCGTGACGCACCTCTTTTTCACGCTGACTTACACACTCGTAGTCAATATCTGCAATATGTTCGGACAGTTCATCCACCTGTGCCTGTGTGATAGGAAGTCTGAGAGACATTTCTGCTTTTGCGAGAGCCACCCATAGTCTGCGCCAGGTTTGGTATCGAGTATCGGAGGAAAAGAGTCCGAGCATATATTCAGACGCATATCTTGATGATAATGGGGATTCGTATCTGTTAGTCATGATCTATCTCCTTGTTTTTATCTGATAACGATGCTGTCTCTTTCGGGACCAACCGAAACATACTTGATGGGACAGCCGATTTGTTTTTCTATAAAGGTCACATATTCCTGTGCCGCTTTGGGAAGATCATCCCAACTACGTGCACCGGAGATATCGCACTTCCAGCCATCAAAGTATTCGATGACCGGCTTTGCATTTTTCAGCGCGGATGGGAACGGGAAACGGTCTGTTTGCTCACCGTTCAGCAGATAATGGGTACAAACAGGAATCTTATCCATATAGCTGAGCACATCCAGCTTGGTAAGAGCAATTGCCGTTGCCGCCTGAACCTCAACACCGTACCGTGTCGCCACGATATCAATGGGACCGACTCTGCGGGGTCTGCCGGTTTTAGCTCCATACTCAAATCCGTTTTTGCGGAGCTCCTCGGCTTCATCACCGAACATTTCACACACGAACGGACCTTCACCGACACAGGTGGAGTAGGCTTTTACAACTCCTACCACATCGTCTATCTTTGTACTCGGGAGTCCCGAACCAATGGGAGCATAGGCTGCCGTTGTGTTGGAGGAGGTTGTATAAGGATAGATACCGTAATCCAGATCTCTGAGAGAGCCAAGCTGCGCTTCAAAAAGGATATTCTTGCCGTTTGCTTGTGCTTCCTTCAAAAATGCACCGGTATCGCATACATATGGCTTGATCTTCTCGCAGTAGATTTCAAGCCATTCTTCTATCATTTCCATCGTATACGGCTTTGCGCCGTACACCTTCGTCAAGGTCAGGTTTTTCCATTCCATCAGGTCTGCAAGATGGACTTTCAGTTCCTCTGGGTAGAAGAGTTCACCCGCAAGAACGGTCTTCTTTTGGTATTTGTCAGAATAAAAGGGGGCGATGCCTTGCTTGGTAGAACCGTATTTTTTGTCAGCAAGACGTTTTTCCTCAAGTTCATCCATATTCCTGTGCCAAGGGAGCAAAAGAGAGGCACGATCGCTGATTTTTAAGTTATCGGGCGTAATTTCAACCCCTTTTGCCATTACATCTTGCATTTCCATCCAAAGGTTTTCAGGATCCATAGCTACGCCGTTTCCCAAAATGTTGACGACACCGCTTCTAAAAATACCCGAAGGCAGAAGATGAAGCGCGAACTTTCCTTTTTCGTTGATTACTGTATGTCCTGCATTGCCGCCGCCCTGAAAACGAACGACCACATCATAATCCTCGGTAAGCAAATCGACCATGCGGCCTTTTCCTTCGTCACCCCAGTTGATGCCTACGATTGCACAGTTTGCCATAATCACACCTCCGTTATATATGTTCGCTAAGACGCTTCATCACTTCCGCATAAGCAGCTTCTACTCCGCCAAGATCGCGGCGGAAACGGTCCTTGTCAAGTTTCTCTCCTGTCTCGCTGTCCCACAGTCTGCAAGTGTCGGGGCTGATCTCATCTGCAAGAACTATAGTGCCGTCCGATAGTCTGCCAAATTCCAGTTTGAAATCCACCAAGATTACGCCACACTCTGACCAAAACGCTTTCAACTGCTCATTGACGCCAAAAGCATATTTCTTTATGGTCTCAATTTCTTCTTTGGTTGCCAGTTTCATTGCAACAGCGTGATATTCATCCATCAGCGGATCGCCAAGTTCGTCGTTTTTATAGGAAAATTCGATGGTAGGCGTTTCAAACACAAAGCCTTCCTCCACACCATAGCGCCCCGAAAAGGAGCCGGCAGCGATGTTGCGGATAATAACTTCCAGAGGAACAATGGACACTTTCTTTACAAGTGTTTCTCGGTCACTCAGTTCTTCTACAAAATGCGTGGGGATACCTGCCTTTTCAAGGTGCTGCATTAGTAGATTGCTCATCCGGTTGTTGATAACGCCTTTACCAACGATAGTTCCTTTCTTGAGCCCGTTGAACGCTGTGGCATCATCCTTGTAGGAAACGATAAGGAGCTCCGGGTCATCGGTTGCAAATACTTTTTTGGCTTTTCCTTCGTAAAGCTGTTCTTTCTTAGTCATCTCTGTGTACCTCCAAATATTCTTTACGGCTTTGAAAACAAAAAAGGGCAATGATGCTTTAATGCGTAAACATTAAAGACACCATTGCCCTTATATGCTATATAGTTGTTGACAAAAAAAGAGACAAAGACCCTTAGAGTTTATAACCTAAAGACGCCTTTGCCTTTTACCCCAATATTATACTCTTTTTCGAGCGTTTTGTCAACTACTTGGAGAAATATTTTGAAAAAAGTTTGAGATTCAATTTTAGAACCAGTATTCATAAGCGTTTAAGCAAAGTGTGGATATGAGAGATTTTGACCATAGCAACAGCAGATGAGAGGGAAATCTCATAATCTTTGCTGAGACGTCTGGAATGATTGAGCCAGGAGAGAGTACGCTCAACTACCCACCGCCAAGGAAGCCTTTCCCATTGATGAGGCTTGATTTTCTCTGAAATATCAACATCAAGGTCAAGCTGCTCCTTCAAATCAGAAACAAACGTGCCCCGATATCCAGCATCTGCACAGAACTTCTGTATAGATGGATATCGCTCATATGCTTGTTTTGCGGTAGATATGCCACTTTTTGTGTCATGAATATTGGCAGCATGAACCACAACAGACAACAAACAGCCTAGCACATCCACTACGATGTGCCGTTTTCTGCCTTTCGTTTTTTCCCTCCGTCAATTCCCCGTTCTTCGCTGGCTGCCACCGTTTTCACACTCTGGGAATCAACGATTGCGTAGCTTGGACTCTCCTTGCGTCCAGCATTTGTTCGCGTCTTTTTTACAAGATGCTCCAGAATTTTGTCCCATAGCCCACTGAGCCGGGCACGGCGATAAAAGCTGTGTACTGTTGAATAGGGCGGAAAATCATGGGGTAATTGTCTCCATTTGCAACCTGAATTTACCACGTACAGTACTGCATCCGTCAATTCCCGTTTGCTCCACGTGCAGTTACGCATCCCTGTATATAGCGGGGCGATTTCTTCCCATTGCTCATCTGTCATGTCGCTGGGATACGACTTCCTTATCTTCTCTTCCATGTTCCTATTCTACCACACATTTATCCCCTTGTGAATACGGGTTCTTACTTACCGCTATCGCCGTAGTTTGAAAGAACACGTGCGGAAGGATCGTTTACGTCGCAGCCCTCCCAGGACTTGTTCGGCATCCAAAAGTCTACTACCATTTCTGCCTGACCCGGATAATACTTTTCAAAGATTTCACGGTAAAGCAGAGATTCTTTCGTAAACGGTGCGGCATGGGTGTATTTCCTGCGGGCAGCTTCAAATTCTTCATCCGAATACTGCCGCTCAGCGTATTCTTTGAGATAATCCACCATAGAATGTCCTACCGCGTCGGAAAAGGCAGCTTTTTCACGCCACAGGATTTCATCAGGAAGATATCCTCCGCCTTCAAAGGCGTGGCGGAGCAAATACTTGCCCTTGCCGTATTTGTTAAACTTCATTTCCGGATCAAGAGCCATGACGTATTTTACAAAATCAAGATCACCGAAAGGCACTCTTGCCTCCAGAGAGTTTACAGAAATGCAACGGTCGGCACGGAGTACATCATACATATGAAGCTCACGGATACGCTTTTGTGCTTCCTCTTGGAACGCTTCAGCAGATGGAGCAAAGTCAGTGTATTTATAACCAAACAGTTCATCGGAAATTTCCCCGGTCAGAAGTACGCGAATATCGGTTTGCTCATGGATTGCCTTGCAGATGAGATACATTCCCATGCTTGCGCGAATGGTTGTGATATCGTAGGTTCCGAGTATCTGAATTAAGCTGTCGAGCGTGACAATGACTTCTTCGGGTGTCATATAGATCTCCGTATGGTCGCTGCCGATATAGTCAGCAACCTGCTTCGCATATTTCAAATCAATGGCATCCTCGCTCATACCAATGGCAAAGGTTTTGATTGGTGTTTTACTTTTTCTGGCGGCAATCGCACATACCAGGGATGAATCAAGTCCACCTGAAAGCAAAAAACCTACCTTCGCATCGGCAACAAGGCGCTTTTCCACGCCGGCCACCAGTTTTTTACGGATATGTGCACACGCAGTCTCAAGATCATCATGGCAAACGGCATCCACCTTGGCAATATCGCAGTAGCAGATAAATTTGCCGTCTTTGTAGTAATGACCGGAAGGAAATGGCATAATCTTATCGGTAAGTCCTATAAGGTTTTTTGCCTCACTGGCAAACAGAATCACACCCTTACCGTCATAACCATAGTATAACGGGCGAATGCCGATGGGATCGCGGGCTGCAATATACTCACCTGTTTTTCCGTCATAAATGATGCAGGCGAACTCTGCGTCCAGCATAGCGAACATATCTGTGCCGTATTCGAAGTACATAGGAAGCAGGATTTCACAATCAGAATCACTCATAAATGTATAACCTTTCTTCTTCAGTGTTGCTTTCTGCTTTTCAAAGCCATAAAGCTCGCCGTTACAGACAATATAACTGCCCTCCAGTTCAAATGGCTGCATTCCCGAAGGGGTCAACCCCATAATAGCAAGCCTGTGAAAACCAAGAAGACCTTTACCCGTATCAATAATTCGACTATCATCCGGTCCGCGTGATACTGTACGGTCAAAACCTTTCTTAAAACTGTCAAAAGTGGCACCGCTGCCACAGTAACCCATAATAGAACACATGGAAAATACCTCCGTAAAAATTAAATTCAGCATCCTACAGGGCGATTGCTGTACTCGCGGTGCCACCTGTATTTGTTCTCATTTCCAAGCCTCAAGCGAGGCTCTGTCAACTGACGTGTGACGCTACGGCGCACCTACTAAGAGTTCTCTTTTCGGATTGCAGCTCGAAAAGTGTTATTCGTGCAGGCTCACCATACGGCTTCCACCGTCCCGTACTCGCTAAAGGTAAGTGATCTGCATTACTTGTCTTTTCTCAAACGCTTTTAAGATATTCAGTTTTGGGACTTAATCCCGGGGATTCAATCCTATGTTGTCGTATTCAGGGCATATTCGGATGTGTTTTTATCGTCACGAGAAAGAAATGCCTTTTCATACAGCGGATCCGGCTTTGGAGAATGGATTTCCACCTTCGGTGTCTGTTCCTTAAAATCCACCGAAATCTCAGAAGTGGATTTTTGTAATATTTTTTCTTTTTCCTTCGGTTTCATAAATCGAACTCCTTTCACACTTTCACATAGTCGCGAATCAGATGATAAATATCATGATTACATTCACAGTAGATTGCATTCCAGTCAATATTTTTTGGCGGATGGCTGTGCCTGCGCTGTATATGTGTCCCCAAAAGAACAGTACAAAACACCGATTTCGCGGACAATTCCCATGGACTCCCGTTTTCATCCCGTTCCAGCAGACGTACATCCGCATCAATCTGCTGCACAATCTCCGTAAATTTCTGAACATCCTGGAGTGAATCCAGAACCAATGCATACTTCATATTGTCTCCTATTCCACATCCTGAAGGGAATCATATCCTTCTTCTCCGGTACGAACCTTTACAACATTCTCAACATCGTAAACGAAGATCTTGCCGTCGCCGATATGTCCGGTATAAAGAACCTTTTTCGCCGTATCAATGACACTGCGGACAGGTACTTTGCTTACTACGATATCTACCTGAATTTTTGGGAGCAGGTTTGCTTCAACCTGAACACCACGGTAATACTCGGGTTTGCCTTTCTGTACACCGCATCCAAGAACGTGGGAAACGGTCATACCGGTAATGCCGATATCCATCATCGCAGACTTCAGTGCCTCAAAGCGAGATTCCTTGCAAATAATTTCGACCTTGGTAAGTTTTGGTGCACCATCATCAAAGCTCGGCATTTTCTTTACAGTAACAGCTTCTGCTACAGGAACATCACCGGTTACATTGACTGCTTCTTCATAGCCGTAATCAAGGCTCTCAACCGCAGGTAAGAAGTCAGCATAAGCACTGGCAAGACCATGCTCTGTACTATCAAGACCCTTGATTTCTTCTTCCTTTGATACGCGAAGTCCGACAGTCTTTTTGATAATCAGGAAAGTTATCGTCATTGTAACGGCAGTCCATGCAAGGATTGCAGTAATGCCAAGCGTCTGAATGCCGAGCAATTTGAAACTGCCGGTATAGAACAAGCCTTTAAGACCTGCAGGAGCATCTGGATTTGCAAGCAGTCCAACGGCAAGGGTACCCCAAACACCGTTAGCTAAATGAACACCAACTGCACCAACCGGATCATCGATGTGTAATTTGAGATCAAGCACTTCAACGACCACAACAACAAGAATACCGGAAACAATGCCGATAATTGCGGAACCAAGTGCATCGACTGCATCGCATCCTGCCGTAACGCCGACAAGGCCTGCAAGTGAGCCGTTCAAGCACATAGAAACATCGGGTTTGCCGTTCTTAAACCATGTATACAGCATTGTGGTACAGGTTGCTACTGCGGGTGCGATTGTAGTTGTTACAAAAATGGATGCAAGAGAATTACCGTCCCAAGCGGCAGCACCGTTAAAACCGTACCATCCGAACCAAAGGATGAAGCAACCAAGAGCACCGAGTGTAATCGAATGGCCGGGGATCGCGTTTACTTTCTTAACCTTACCGGCTTTGTCTTTTACATACTTGCCAAGTCGGGGACCAACCATAATCGCACCAATCAGTGCAGTGATACCACCAACAGAGTGAATTGCTGCAGAAAACCGAGCTGCGCAAGCCATCCCTGAGAATTCCATACCCAACCTGCTTCAATCGGATACACAAACAGCGAGATTACGCCGGAATAAATACAATAGGAAACAAACTTTGTTCTTTCTGCCATAGAGCCGGAAACGATGGTTGCGGCAGTTGCACAGAATACAAGGTTAAATACAAAGGACGGAGCGTTACCGCCTTTTAGAAAAGCACCAAAATCTGTCAGTATCTCAAGATTCGGTACACCCAAAATTCCGAGGACGTAATCTTCTGCCATCATCAGGCTGAAGCCAAGCAAAACGAATACAACCGTTCCGATGCAGAAGTCCATCGGATTTTTCATAATAATGTTGCCGGCGTTCTTTGCTCTGGTAAATCCGGTCTCTACCATCGCAAAACCGGCCTGCATGAAGAATACCAGTGCAGCACCAATCAGGAACCACACACCGAAAACTTCACTTGTAACAGATTCTTCCACCAATTTTGTGATTTCTTCTATTAGACCTCTTGCGAAATTAAGCTAAACGGTCAAAGTTGCAGGTACCAGCAATCAAGGAAAAGCGGAGAGCAAAGCGCTTTCTCCGGTTACGGTAACGTTCCGAGAGGATACGAAATCTTTTGACAAAACGGATGGCGTGTTCAACCAAGATGCGTTTTCTTGAAATCTCACGGTTATCTTTGCGCTCCTGCTTGGTCAAGGGATGATTCTTGGAACGCTTTTTAGGCAGGAGGGAATTGGCGTGTATCCGAGCAAGTCCCTGATATCCAGTATCCGCCTCCAACTCTGTTTCTGCCTTGACATGGAAACGAGAATCCTTGAATAACTGGAAATCGTGCTTCTTTCCGTTGGAAAATGCCAACGCAATGATCTCGCCGGTCTGAAGGTTGACGAGCAGCTGCGTCTTCATCGTATGCCGCTTTTTCTTTCCGGAATAGTATCGCTTTTGCTTTTTTTGGGACGCTCAATAGGCGATTCTGTTGCGTCTACCAGAACCACCTCATATTCCATGTCACTTTTCAGCGGCGCTTTCCGACCAGGCAGTGAAAAGCTTCCATCCCGAATCAGTGTATCTTCCACCCATTTGATTCCTCGGTAGATATTGCTTTCTGCTATTCCATAACTGGCCGCTATATGGGCATAGGTACGGTATTCCCGTAGATACTCCAGGGTTGCCAGCAATAGATCTTCTAAGCTCAGCTTTGGCGTTCTCCCTCGACGCCGGTGCTTTTCCGCATATCCTTTCCGTAAAATCTCTACCATCTTGTCAAATGTTGCCCGCTTTACCCCTGTGATCCTCCGGAATTTTGCGTTTGAATATTCTGCTATCTTTTCGTATTTCATACCCCTATTTTATCACTGACCCTTATTTTCGCAAGAGGTCTATTGCCATAATGGATCATCTTCTTTCTTTATTTCATGCCGAACAGCAGATCAGCGTAGGTAGGCATTGGCCAGTAAGTCTTTGCCGTAAGAGTTTCCGCTTCGTCACAGGCGACTCTCAGCTCGCCCATCAGACCAAGCACCGTGTCACGGATCATAATGGACTCCGCTCCGATATCTTCAGCATCGCACAAAGAGATAAGTGCCGTTTCCAATTCCTCTGCCTTAGAAGCAATGCGATCAGTCAGAGCAGAAAGCTTTCGGACAACACCGGTTTCATAACTGCAGGTAAGTGCGGAGTCAAGCGATTTCTTAGCGGCAGCCGCCTTTGCTATATCAGCAGCATAAGATTCGATTGCCGGAGCAATCTGTGTTTTTGCCATGTCAACCATCGTGTTTGCTTCGATAATAATCGTCTTACAATAGTTCTCCAGCATAATTTCATATCTGGACTTTAGTTCCGCTTCGGTAAATACACCGTGAGAGGTAAGCATATCCACATTCTTCTTATCAAGCAGATGTGGCATACAGTCAGCAGTCGTGCGGTAGTTGAGAAGACCGCGCTTTTCGGTTGCTTCTTTGATCCAACTCTCATCATAACCGTTGCCATTGAAGATGATATGCTTATGATCTTTAATGGTTTTCTGAATCATCTCGTGAAGTGCAGTTTCAAAATCTTCAACGCCTTCCAATCTGTCAGCGTAAATTTTTAGGGACTCTGCAACTGCAGTATTCAGCATAATATTTGCACAGGCAATACTGTTGGAGGAGCCAAGCATACGGAACTCAAACTTATTGCCGGTAAAAGCAAAGGGAGAGGTTCTGTTACGGTCGGTCGTATCACGGTTGAACTTAGGAAGCACATCAACCCCGAGCTTCATTTGGGTCTTTTCAGCACCCTTATAAGGCGTATCGGTCTCGATAGCCTCAAGCACAGCGTTCAGTTCGTCACCCAGGAAGATCGACACTACGGCAGGAGGAGCTTCATTTGCACCGAGACGGTGATCGTTGCCTGCAGTCGCAACAGAGATACGGAGAAGATCCTGATAATCATCCACTGCCTTGATTACAGCGCACAGGAACAACAGGAACTGTGCATTTTCATAAGGGGTTGCACCGGGAGAAAGCAGGTTCTGACCGGCATCGGTGGCAATTGACCAGTTGTTGTGCTTACCGCTGCCATTTACACCGGCGAAAGGCTTCTCGTGAAGCAGGCATACAAGACCGTGTCGGCTCGCAACCTTCTGCATGACCTCCATCGTAAGCTGGTTGTGGTCGGTTGCAATATTGGTAGTTGTATAGATAGGTGCCAACTCATGCTGAGCCGGAGCAACCTCGTTGTGTTCCGTCTTTGCCAAGATACCCAACTTCCAGAGTTCGTCATTGAGTTCCTCCATAAAGGCGGCAACTCTCGGCTTGATGACACCAAAGTAATGGTCATCCATTTCCTGTCCCTTTGGAGGCTTTGCACCAAACAAAGTGCGTCCGGTAAAGCGAAGGTCAGGGCGCTGATCGTACATTTCCTTAGTGATAAGGAAGTATTCCTGCTCAGGACCGACAGAACTGGTGACTCTCTTTACGCTGTCGTTGCCGAACAGTCTGAGGATACGAAGAGCCTGCTTATTAAGAGCCTCCATAGAACGTAAGAGCGGTGTCTTCTTGTCAAGGGCATGACCACCGTAAGAGCAAAACGCAGTAGGAATACACAAGGTCTTTCCCTTAATAAACGCATAAGATGTGGGATCCCATGCGGTATAACCTCTTGCCTCAAAAGTGGCACGAAGACCACCGCTGGGGAAAGAAGAAGCATCCGGCTCACTCTTAATAAGCTCTTTGCCGGAAAATTCCATAATGACACCGCCATCGGGAGATGGAGTAATAAAACTGTCGTGCTTCTCGGCTGTGATGCCGGTAAGCGGCTGGAACCAATGGGTATAATGTGTTGCGCCCTTGGAAACCGCCCAATCCTTCATTGCGGTAGCAACTGCGTTTGCAACACCGATATCCAGTTCTGTGCCTTCATCAATGGTCTTTTTCAGCGAGGCATACACCTTCGCCGACAAAGTGGCTTTCATTACTCTGTCATCAAAGACCAAGCTTCCAAAATAATCTGTTACAGTTCCCATGATATATTCTCCTTTGCATATTAGTCGAAATATAAAAAATAGATAAAGGCACCTCTAATGCGGGAAACATTAAAGACGCCTTTGCCTTTATTGTATGAAATTGTTATGGCATCAGACAATGCCCTGTGCATTCATGGCATCTACGACCTTTTCAAAGCCGGCGATATTGGCACCGACAACGAAGTTTCCTTCAAAACCGTATTTCTTTGCCGCCTCGTCAATATTGTGGTACAGATCTACCATAATACCCTTGAGTTTAGCATCGACCTTTTCAAAGGACCAGTGAAGTCTTTCGCTGTTCTGAGACATCTCAAGAGCAGAGGTAGCTACGCCACCTGCATTGGCTGCCTTGCCGGGAAGGAAGAATACACCGTTTGCCTGGAAGTAATCGGTTGCTTCTGCGGTGGTCGGCATATTTGCGCCTTCTGCAACAGCAATTACGCCGTTTGCGACCAAGGTTTTCGCATCCTCGATTCCGAGCTCGTTTTGGGTAGCACAAGGAAGTGCAATATCGCTCTTAATGCTCCATACGCCCTTGCCCTCGTGGTACTGGGCATTCGGTCTGTAGTTCTTATACTCGGTGAGTCGCTGACGTTTAACCTCTTTAATTTCTTTAAGAGCCTCCACATCAATACCATCGGGGTCGTAAACCCAACCGGTAGAATCAGAGCAGGTCACAACCTTTGCGCCGAGCTGCTGTGCTTTTTCGATCGCATAGATCGCAACATTACCGGCACCGGAAACGGTAATAGTCTTGCCTTCGATGGTCGCACCGTGGCATTTCAGCATTTCTTCTACAATATAGAGCAAACCGTAACCCGTGGCTTCTGTCCTGGCAAGAGAGCCGCCGTAGGATAAGCCCTTACCGGTTAACACGCCTTCAAATAAACCGCGAAGCTTCTTATACTGACCAAACATATAGCCAATCTCACGAGCACCTGTACCAATATCGCCTGCGGGAACGTCGGTATCCGCTCCGATATACTTGCAAAGCTCACTCATGAAACTTTGTCAGAACGCCTTAATTTCACGGTCGGATTTACCTTTAGGATCGAAATCCGAGCCACCCTTACCGCCGCCAATGGGAAGACCGGTCAGTGAATTCTTGAAGATCTGCTCGAAACCGAGGAACTTGATAATACCAAGGTTAACGGAGGGATGAAGTCTGAGACCGCCCTTATACGGATCGATTGCACTGTTGAACTGAACGCGGTATCCGGTATTGACGTGAACCTGACCGTTATCATCGATCCACGGCACACGGAACTTGATCTGCCGTTCCGGATTGACCAGACGTTCCAGCAGCGCATCGCGTCGGAACTCTGGCTCATTGGCATCAACAACCGGACGGAGAGAATCAAGAACTTCCTTGACTGCCTGATGGAATTCCGGCTCATTGGGATTTTCTTTTACGACTCGCCCGATTACTTCATCTACATACGACATACGGTTTCTTCCTTTATGAAAAAAGAAAAGACGCCTTTAACGGTAGGGGCATCCCCTACAACATTAAAGACGTCATTGCCTTCTTCATATATAAAATTGTTTTTGGATTCCTAAAAGTAAAATAGCGTCTTTGAGCACTTACACCCAAAGACACCCTTGCCTTTATGCGTGATATTATACACCAGCAAAACTCATTTGTCAACCCCTTTTTTGAAACTTTTTTGCACAAATCTCGTAGAAATTCAGAAATTTCACTCATCCCCCTTGACAAAACGAAGATTATGGTGTATAATATTTCAAAATGAGAAAAGGCGTTCATTTCTGTACAGAACACATTCTGTATCGAAATGAGCGCCTTTTCTGTTTATTATTCTCCGAAAGGAAAGGAACCGATATGAAAGTAGAAGGCCAAGTACGAATCCCATCCGGATGTGCAATCGCAGCTGTTATTTCTAAAGAAGGCAACCGAATGTCCGGTGAGATGATTACCAATGCTATGAAGCCGATGCACGACCGTTCCAACGGACTTGGCGGTGGTTTTGCCGGTTATGGCATCTATCCTGAATATAAAGAATTTTATGCGTTACATATGTTTTTCGACTCCCGTGCAACCCGCAAGGACTGCGAAGTATTCTTAAAGGAACGTTTTGAAATTGTAAAAAGCGAGATCATTCCTACACGCACCATTCCTGCGATCACGGACGAGCCGATTATATGGAGATACTTTGTTGCTCCTCTGAAATCCCTGCTTGCTTCGATGCAGCTTGATGAAAAGGAGTTCGTTGCCCGCACGGTAATGAAGATCAACACCGAAATGAAGGGTGCCTATGTCTTTTCCAGCGGTAAAAATATGGGTACCTTCAAAGCAGTCGGCTTTCCGGAGGATGTTGGTGTATTTTACAAATTAGAAGAATATGAAGGATATTCCTGGACAGCACACGGTCGCTATCCAACCAACACGCCCGGCTGGTGGGGCGGCGCTCATCCGTTTACTCTGCTCGACTGGTCCATCGTACATAACGGTGAGATTTCTTCGTATGATGCCAACCGCCGTTTTATTGAGATGTTTGGCTATAAATGTACCCTGCAGACCGATACCTAAGTTATTACCTATATTATGGATTATCTGATCCGCGTACAGGGGCTTACGCTCGGTGAAGCTGCAAGCGTTATTGCTGCACCATTCTGGAGCACCATTGCAGGTAAGACGGATTTAGCGGATAAGGAAAAACATACTTTCCTGCGTACCGTATTTCCAAGTTTGCTCATTACCGGACCGTTTTCCATCGTCCTTGGCTTTAACGGAGGACTTATGGCTTTGAATGACCGCTTGAAGCTTCGGTCTATGGTTGTAGGCGAAAAGGATGACAAGGTTTATATTGCAAGCGAGGAAGCGACAATCCGCACGATGGAACCAAATGCCGAAAATATTTGGGCACCTGCCGGCGGAGAGCCGGTAATTGTTAAGGTAAAGGACGGTGCATATTAAATGAGTGTAGAATTTATCTATCCGGAATTTGAAGTAATCAGAAACACAGATCGTTGCATCGCCTGCCGTGTATGCGAAAGACAATGTGCAAATGAAGTTCACTCCTTTAATACGGAGAAAGGTGTGATGATGGCTGACGAAACCAAATGTGTAAACTGTCAGCGTTGTGTATCTCTTTGCCCGACAAGAGCACTGAAAATTGTAAAAAGCGACTGTGTTCTCCGTGAAAACGGTAACTGGCAGAATGATACCATTAAAGAAATCTATAAACAGGCTAACAGCGGCGGTGTACTGCTCTCTTCTATGGGTAATCCAAAACCGTTGCCGGTATATTGGGATAAGATCCTTATCAATGCCTCGCAGGTAACCAACCCGCCGATTGACCCGTTACGTGAACCGATGGAAACCCGTGTGTTTTTGGGTAAAAAGCCCGAAAAGATTGAGCGTGACGAAAACGGGAATATAAAATGTGAATTGCCTCCACAGATTGAACTTTCTATGCCGGTGATGTTTTCAGCTATGAGTTACGGCTCTATCAGTTACAATGCCCACGCCTCGCTTGCCCGTGCAGCCACCGAGCTTGGTATTCTTTACAACACAGGCGAAGGTGGTCTGCACGAGGATTTCTATGTTTACGGTGAAAACACTATTGTTCAGGTAGCGAGCGGACGTTTTGGTGTCCACGAGGATTACCTTAAAGCCGGTGCCGCTATTGAAATCAAAATGGGACAAGGGGCAAAGCCCGGTATCGGCGGTCATCTGCCGGGAGCGAAAATTATCGGTGACGTTTCCCGTACCCGAATGATTCCCGAAGGCTCAGACGCTATTTCTCCGGCTCCACATCACGATATTTATTCCATCGAAGATCTCCGTCAGCTTGTGTTCTCGCTGAAAGAGGCTACCGAATATAAAAAGCCGGTTATCGTAAAAGTTGCCGCAGTACATAACATTGCAGCAATCGCCAGCGGTATTGCCAGAAGCGGTGCGGATATTATTGCCATAGACGGTTTCCGTGGCGGCACAGGTGCGGCACCCACCCGTATCCGAGACAATGTCGGAATTCCGATTGAACTTGCTTTGGCTGCTGTGGATCAGAGACTTCGCGATGAAGGTATCCGAAACAATGTGTCTCTTGTTGTCGGCGGCAGTATCCGCAGTGCGGCGGATGTTGTTAAGGCGATTGCGCTTGGTGCCGATGCCTGCTATATTGCGACAGCCGCCTTGCTTGCGCTCGGTTGTCATCTTTGCCGTACCTGCCAAAGCGGTAAATGCAACTGGGGTATCGCAACCCAGCGTCCTGAGCTTGTCAAGCGTCTTAATCCCGATATGGGCAGCGAACGTCTTATCAATTTGATGAACGCTTGGCGGCACGAAATCAAGGAGTTGATGGGCGGAATGGGTATCAACTCCATCGAGGCTCTTCGCGGCAACCGCCTGATGCTTCGTGGAGTCGGACTTACGGATAGGGAACTTGATATTTTAGGTATTTCACATGCCGGAGAGTGAGGAAATATTATGAGTAAAACATTAAAACTTGTCATTGCCGCGTTAATGGCTTCAATGGCATGTGTTGCAACAATGGTTATAAAAATTCCGATTCCCGCTACAGGTGGATATATTAACCTTGGTGATTCTATTGTACTTTTATCGGGTGTAGTGCTCGGTCCATTATACGGTGGACTTGCAGCAGGCCTCGGTTCTGCACTTGCCGATCTGCTTGGCGGATATGTTGCTTTTGCACCGGCAACCTTTATATTAAAAGCACTTATGGCTGTAATAACAGGACTGATTATACGAGTATATCCCCAAAAACAAATGTTGAAATTTGTTTTTGCCGGAATCATATCTGAAATACTTATGATTTCGGGCTATTTTGCGTTTGAAGCAACAATTCTGGGTTATGGTTTGGTGGCAGCAGGAGCCATACCCGGAAATGCCATTCAAGGAGCTGCCGGAATCGTAATTGCAACAATGTTAATGCCAATTATCAGCAAGGTAAATCTTTCTCTGTTAAGAAAGGACGAACCTGCCCCGAAACGGAGGAATGATAAACAGTGAAACGAGTATATGTAAATGAAGAGTGGTGCCTTGGTTGTCATTTGTGTGAATATAATTGTGCCTTTGCCAATTCCGGTATAACCGATATGGCTACGGCACTCAAAGGCAAACCGATTTATCCCCGTATCCATATTGAGGGAAACGATAAAATATCTTATGCTGTATCCTGCCGCCACTGCACCGATCCCATCTGTGTAAAAAGCTGCATTGCCGGTGCAATCTCAAAAACAGATGGCGTAGTGCGTATTGACAAAAACAAATGTGTCGGTTGCCTTACTTGTGTATTGGTGTGTCCTTTTGGCTCACTCTCTCCCGATGAAAGCGGTGTAATGCAAAAATGTGAATTATGCTTGCAAAACACCTGTGGAGAGCCGGCTTGCGTCAAAGGATGCCCCAACAGAGCAATCGTTTACGAAGAGCGAGGTGAGGACGAATGAAACAGTATATTATTATAGGTAATGGTGTAGCTGCTGCCGGTTGTATTGAAGGCATCCGCAGTATAGATAAAGACGGCAAAATCACAGTAATTTCCGAAGAAAACCATCCTGTTTATTGCCGCCCTCTCATCTCGTATTATCTGGAAAACAAAACCGATCCCGAACGAATGAATTATCGCAGTGCCGATTTTTATGACAAGATGAACTGTGATGTGTTCTACGGCAAGAAAGTTATCCGCATTGATGCGTATTCAAAAAAGATTGTGTTAGATGATGATACCAAGCTGCCTTATACAGAAATCTGTGTTGCTACCGGCTCGTCCCCTTTCGTTCCACCGATTGAAGGACTTGATACGGTAGAGAAAAAGTTCGGCTTTATGACACTGGACGATACCTTTGCACTTGAAAAAGCAATCGACAAAGATAGCAATGTATTGATCGTCGGTGCCGGTCTTATCGGACTTAAGTGTGCCGAAGGTCTTCACGATCGTGTGGAAAGTATTACGGTTTGTGATCTTGCCGACCGTGTACTTTCCAGTATTCTTGACACCGACTGCGCCACTATTGTGCAAAGACATTTAGAGGCAAACGGTATTCGTTTTTTGCTTGGGGATACCGCTGTCCGCTTTGATAACAATTTTGCTCAAATGAAAAGCGGAAAAACCGTAGAGTTTGACACGCTCGTTCTTGCTGTTGGCGTCCGTGCAAATACAACTCTTGTCAAAGATATCGGCGGCGAAGTAAACCGTGGCATACTTGTGAATGACCGCATGGAGACCTCCCTTGAAAGCATCTATGCCGCAGGTGACTGTACCGAAGGAAATGATATATCCCTGGGACAAAAAAGGGTTCTCGCTCTTCTGCCAAATGCCTATATGCAGGGGCATACTGCCGGTGTAAACATGGCAGGAGGTAATGAAGTTTTTGGCAAAGCCATTCCGATGAACTTCATCGGGTTCTTCGATCTGCACATTATGACGGCCGGAACTTACGTGGGCGAAATGTATGAAGAAAAGAGCGACAGTACATTAAAAAGACTGTTTACAAAGGATGGATTGTTAAAAGGATTTATCCTGATTGGCAAGACCGAACGTGCCGGAATCTATACCTCTCTCATCCGTGAAAGGACACCTCTTGACACGATTGATTTTGACACAATGAAAAAAATTGCGACTTCAATCGCATTTTCTCCTGAAAATCGTAGAAAAAAATTTGGAAGTGTGGTATAATATTATGTTATTGAATGTTAAGAGTCTGGATTACAAAGCTCTAAACGAAGCTTTGCGAAAGAATGCCACTGATATTACGCTTGAAGAATGCTGCGGTCAACGCTTCATTGCCGCCGGTATGTCTGATAAGAACATCACAATTAACGGAGTACCCGGCAATGCTCTCGGTGCTTATCTCAATGGATCGACCATTATCGTAAATGCAAACGCGCAGGATGCCGTGGGTGATACGATGAACGAGGGTAAAATTATTATTCATGGCAATATCGGCGATGCAGCGGGTTATGCTATGCGCGGCGGCAAGATTTTTGTCAAAGGCAATGCAGGCTACCGAGCAGGCATCCATATGAAAGCCTACAAGGAAAAGGCTCCCGTTATGGTGATTGGCGGAACTGCCGGCAGTTTTCTTGGCGAATATCAGGCAGGCGGTGTTATTATTGTTCTCGGCCTTGAGGCAAAGGATAAAAAAATCGTTGGGTTCTTTCCCTGCACGGGAATGCATGGCGGTAAAATGTTCCTCGGAAGCGAATGTAAGGACGTGAAATTTCCAAGTCAGGTAACAGCTCGCCCTGCCGAGGAATCGGATATGAAAGAATTAAAAACATATGTCATCGAATACTGTGATTTATTCGGTTACGATATGAACGAGGTATTAGCCTCGCCCTTTACTGTCGTTACACCCGACAGCAAGAATCCATACAAGCAAATGTATGTGGCAAATTAAAAGAAAGTAGGTAGGATAATATGAAGTATTCAAAGGAAGAGGTAATGCAGTACGTCCAAGAGGAAGATGTGAAATTTATTCGTCTTGCCTTTTGTGATGTCTTTGGAAAACAAAAAAACATCTCAATTATGCCTGAGGAGCTGCCTCGCGCTTTTGAATACGGCATCGCCTTCGACGCTTCGGCAATCGCAGGTTTTGGAGATGAAACGCACTCCGATCTCTTGCTCCACCCGGATCCGGAAACACTTATGCTTTTACCGTGGAGACCCGAGCACGGCAAGGTTGTACGTATGTTTACCAGCATCTCCTATCCTGACGGGACACCGTTTGAATGTGATACTCGAAGTCTGCTGAAAAAGGCAGTAGAGAAAGCCCAAAAAGCGGGCTATGCCTTTGCCTTCGGTGCCGAGCAGGAGTTTTATCTGTTTGAGCTTGATGAAAAGAATAAACCTACAAAAATCCCTTACGATGATGCAGGATATATGGACCTTGCACCTGAAGACAGGGGCGAAAATATTCGCCGCGAAATCTGTCTTACTTTGGAACAAATGGGCATCCGACCTGAAAGCTCACATCACGAAGAAGGTCCCGGGCAGAATGAGATCGACTTCTGCTACTCCGATCCTCTTACTGCGGCTGATAACACAATGACTTTCCAGACAATTGTAAAAATAGTTGCTCGCCGCAACGGTGTTTTTGTGGATTTCAGTCCGAAGCCTCTTGAAAATGAACCCGGCAACGGATTTCATATCAATGTTTCTGTCAAACCGAGCGACAATTCGGAAAACCTTCGCTATATGATCGCCGGCGTTCTTGATAAGGTTACGGATATGACTGTATTTCTTAACCCCACAGAGGATTCCTATAAGCGCTTTGGAATGGATAAAGCTCCCGGCTACGTTTCCTGGTCAAGTGAAAACCGTTCCCAGCTTGTCCGTGTTCCTGCAGCAGTCGGTGAATACCGACGCGCAGAACTTCGGTCACCGGACCCGATGGCAAATCCGTATCTTGCATTTACACTTATTATTTATGCTGCACTGAACGGACTTGAAAATAAGCTTGACTTGCCCGAAGCCGCCAATATTAACCTGCACAAAGCCGATGCTGAGACTTTAGCAAAATTTAAGAAACTACCTTCAAGTTTATGCGATGCTTGCAAGGCAGCTGCGACAAGTGATTTTATTAAGGAACACATACCTGCAGCAATTTTAGATATCTACTGTAAAAAATAAAGCTGAATAGCAGCCCAAAAAGGAGGGGAGCAAAAATGAGTCTGAAAGAACGAGTTTATAGCGTTCTGATCGTTTCGGCGGCAGAAAGCTTTAATGATGCACTCTCTGCTCTGCTCCCTAATTCAAAGTATTCGCCAACTCATTTTGTATCAAATATCAGTGCCGCAAAACACGCACTCGCCGAACGTGCTTTTGATTATGTTATCATTAACTCACCGCTCCCCGATGATGTAGGCACACGATTTGCAATCGACACAGCGGATTCAAAAGAGAGTGTTGTGCTTCTAATGGTACGCACGGAACTTCAAGCAGAAATCTACGACAAGGTCGCCGAGCACGGTGTGTTTGTGCTTCCAAAGCCAACCTCAAAGCCGACAATGACAATTGCTCTCAGCTGGCTTTCAAGCGCACGGGAAAAACTCAGAAAGACCGAAAAGAAAACACTGTCCATTGAAGGAAAAATGGAAGAAATCCGTATCGTCAACCGAGCAAAATGGATACTTATCCGCGAACTCAAATTGGACGAACCGGAGGCACATCGTTACATAGAAAAACAGGCAATGGATCGATGCATTTCAAAGCGAATTGTTGCAGAAGAAATTATTAAAACATATTCATGATTAAGTGCTTGTTTTTACATAAATCACACAAAACTCCTCACTGTCACTTGCGGCAGCGAGGAGTTCTTTTTTGATTAGGAAATAGAATACATCAAATCTATTTCGTAACAAGGTTAATTATTTTTTTCTTCTGGTTGCATACTTCATGGTTGTAAAGGGATTTTTAAGAAGCTGCATTGACAGGGATAAAATTCCCTGTATAATACAAACAAGGGCAGAAACAGAAAACCTGCTCTGCCCGCTTGTAACTACACTATAAATCTTATATCAGTTTTTCGAGTTTACACAAAAATTGAAATAGTCTCTTTTCGGACGGTTTTGGACTAGTATACTCTTTATGAATGCCCGTAATTGTAATCTTTTCCGATTTTCTGTTACACGCGCAAAGGCTCAAAATGTTCTACCGCGGTTTTTCAATTCATTCAATACGGACAGCCAGTATTTCGAACTTTGCTCTTTGCCAATGCTGACCGTCAATACCGTTTTCCGGCCTTCGGCATTGATGCCCAGAATCACATAGGCCGCCAGTCCGATACCCCGCCTGTATCCCGGTGGGCGCATATTCCCAAAAGGCCAAGGGAGCCGACAAAACCGGACTCCCATGGCTCTCTTGGACTCCGAAACCGCTTACTTTTCATAAATTATTTCTGTGTAAAATGGTTCCTTCCAAGTTGGCTCCTTCCAAATTGACTTCTTCCAAATTGACTCCTGTCAAATTGGCTCCTGCTAAATTGGCGCTTGTCAAATTGGCTCCTGCTAAATTGGCGCTTGTCAAATTGGCTCCTTTCAAATTGGCTCCTGTCAAATCGGCTCTTGGCAAATTGGCTCTCGTCAAATTGGCTCCTGCTAAATTGGCTCTTGTCAAATTAGCTATTGCCAAATTGGCTCCTGCTAAATTGGCTCTTGCCAAATCGGCTCTTGTCAAATCGGCTCCTTCCATATCGGCTTCTGCCAAATAGACTCTCGTCAAATTGGCTCTTGTCAAATTAGCTATTGCCAAATTGGCTCCTTTCAAATTGACTCTCGTCAAATCGGCTCCTGTCAAATGGGCTCCTGTCAAATGGGCTCCTCTCATATCGGCTCCTGCTATATCGGCTCTTGCTATATCGGCTCCTACCAAAACGGTATTACCCAAATAAGCTCCGCTCAAGTCAATATTTCCCAAATAAAAATTCGCCATATTCAGCACTACATTTCTGTTCTCTGAATAAGATGCAATGTAATTCACAAAAAAACTTTGGAATTCCACTTTTATCTCTTTCCTCACTTCATATATATTCAACATCTCAAGCATATTTGCAAAAACAGTCAATTCACATTCTAATATGTTCGCCATTTTTGTATTACAGTAAAAAGTCATGCCGGCTTTCAGCATTGTATGAAAGGTTTTTAATACGATAGTCTGTTGCCCATTCAGTTTATTTTTTTGAACATGATATCGTATAAATTCAATAATTTCATCTGGCAAATAATTTTTTCGCAGCATCTCACCCAAAATTCCAGCAAAATGTTCTATAGATGTATTTCTATTATCTAGATAGTGTCTACACGTGTTAAGCACGGATAGCAGCCCAAATAGCGATACAACG
>OFHN01001019.1_pt1 | contig 21937 bp, 16 predicted proteins | sample 1521321 | NCBI WGS metagenome assembly OFHN01 (sample SAMEA3504130, study PRJEB24116) | mouse gut metagenome | biome: mouse gut; feature: mouse-associated habitat; material: faeces | place: Denmark | collected 2011
GAAAAATTATGAAAGCATGTTTTATGGGGTTGGGATACATTGGACTTCCCACAGCGATCATTGCAGCTAAGCATGGAGTAAACGTTTTAGGTGTCGATATCAATTCAGGTGTGGTAGAAATGACAAACCAGGGTAAACTTCATATTATTGAACCTGGATTGGAGGAATGTTTGCAAGAAGTTGTAGCTACACAAAAGTTGAAAGCGTCTACTACTGCAGAAAAGAGTGATGCGTATTTTATTGTTGTTCCAACTCCCTTTAAAGGAAATCATGAACCGGATATATCTTACGTAGAGGCTGCTACCCGATCTGTTCTTCCATTATTAAAGGAAGGAGATTTGTATGTGATAGAATCAACATCTCCTGTAGGGACAACAGAAAAAATGCAGACATTGATTTTTTCTGAACGTCCGGATTTGAAAGATAAAATTTATATAGCTTATTGCCCGGAACGTGTACTGCCTGGAAATGTTATTTATGAATTAGTACACAATGACCGGGTTATCGGCGGGATCAACCCTGAATCTACAGATAAAGCTGTAGAATTTTATAGTTTGTTCGTACAAGGTAGTTTGCATAAGACAAATAGTAAGACTGCAGAGATGTGTAAACTCACTGAAAATTCATCTCGTGATGTTCAGATAGCTTTTGCTAATGAATTATCCATAATTTGTGATAAAGCAGGCATCAATGTTTGGGAACTGATTGAACTGGCCAACAAGCACCCGAGGGTTCATATCCTGCAACCGGGTTCCGGCGTAGGAGGCCATTGTATTGCCGTCGATCCTTATTTCATTACGGCTGAGTTTCCCTATGAATCGCAATTGATAGCGAAAGCCCGTGAGATCAATAACTACAAGGCTTTCTGGTGTGCCGAAAAAGTAGAGAATACCATGCTTAAGTTCGAACTGGAACATAACCGGAAACCAGTCGTTGCCATGATGGGACTGGCTTTCAAACCCGATATCGACGATCTGAGGGAATCGCCAGCCAAGTATATCACGACAAAAGTCATGCAAAGCCGTAACAATGCAGATATTCTCGTGGTGGAACCGAATGTTCGTGAGCACAAAATATTCAAACTCACCAACTACAAAGAGGCATACGAAAAAGCCGACATAATCGTCTTCCTGGTAGCTCATAAGGAGTTCAAGGAGTTACCCAGGAAAGAGAATAAAGTGATATTGGATTTTTGCGGGATATATAAAGAATAATGGGGCAGTCTTCCATTAAGAAAAACTATGTACTGAACCTGATCAATACGTTGACAGGTTTGGTTTTCCCTTTGATCACATTCCCTTATGCTTCACGTATCCTGTTTGCTGACGGGATAGGACAGGTTCAGTTTTTCCAATCGATCATCGATTATATTGCACTTTGTTCCGCACTGGGAATACCACTGTATGCCGTACGGGAAATTGCCCGGTACAGGGATAATATTCCGGTCCGGAATAAAATTACGGTCGAGATACTTCTGCTGCATACACTTCTGACATTAACAGCTTACATTGTAATTGCCATTTTAGCTGTTACCGTAAAAAAAATAGAGATCAACATTCCCTTATTTCTTCTTTTAAGTGTAACATTATTATTCAACACCATCGGAGTAACCTGGTTTTACCAGGCAGTGGAGGATTTCAAATATATTACGATCCGGTCGTTATTTATGAGGATCTTCTCGTTAATAGCCCTGTTCGTTTTTGTCAGGACTCAAAATGACCTGCTGTATTATGCCGGGATAACAGTTATGGCCAATGTCGGAGGAAATATATTCAACTTCTTCCGGCTACGAAAATTCATTCATCCAAAAGAGATTTCTTTTAGAAACCTCTCACTTCTAAAACACCTGAAACCCGCATTGCAGATATTCGTACTGAATCTTACGATCAGTATATACGTCAATCTGGATTCTGTCATGCTCGGGTTCATTAGGAACGAAGAGGCTGTGGGATATTACACTGCTGCGACAAAACTGACTAAAGCGATCCTGAGTATTATCTCGTCTTTGGGACTCGTTCTGCTCCCTCGCTTTTCAAACATGATCAGTAATGGAGAGTTTACTGAATTTAAAAGCCTGGCAAATAAGGTAGTCAGTTTTACGATAGCATTGAGTCTACCGCTATCTATCGGATTAGTATTTACAGCACCTGTCCTGATCGATTTATTTTGCGGGAAAGAGTTCGAACCGTCCATACTGACGCTTCAGTTAATCTCTCCTATTATTCCGTTCATCGGTCTGTCCGGAATCATCGGCATGCAAATATTATATCCCCTGGGAAAAGAAAAGATCGTAATTATCTCGACTGCTTGCGGAGCGATCGTCAATTTCACGTTGAACATGTTATTAATCCCACAGTTTTCCCAATATGGAGCAGCAATTGCAACGACCATCGCTGAACTGACAGTCGTTACCACCATCATTCTTATCGGAAGGGGATTTCTTCTCATTCGTTTTATATCCAGGCAGAACTTACGTTATGTAACCGGCAGCTTATTAGTTGCAATCAGCTTGCTTATAATCCGGTATATTCATCTATCGGAAATATACACATTAATCACCAGCATATTCAGTGCGGGTATTGTATACGGATTTTATTTGTATCTGAACAAAGATCTTTTCATCATTCAAATCATAAGTACAATAAAGGCTAAAACGTCAAAAATATTTTAATATGAAAAAATCGTAAAAATGAGTTTGGCGGTACAAAATGGCAAAGGAATTTCAGGCGGGTTACTACAAAATTGAAAGAACAGGTATTTTAGAAAAAATGTATTGTAAATGCTTTGTTCCTATAAGGATTGACAGATGGTTTGATAGGGTTCAGATTCAATCTGAATATAATGCACTATTATTGCAGATTTATCGGAAAATAGGCTATATAGAGGGAATGGTCACTTTACTAAATTATGAAGAAATGGAAAATATTAATAGCCTGATTGACAGAATAAATCTGATGTACTGCCAGTCAGATGGAAAACAAACATTAGATATTTTAAAATTTTTTAGCCAGATTCATAGGGATGAATCAGTTATACAATATAAAAAGGAACAAATAGCACTATATTCAGATATAAACGTGTTAAGATTTCAGCATAGGAATAAGTTTATTTTTTTAAGAAATGTTATTTCCACATTAAGGGAAGAATTTAATCCTATTTCACCTGAAAGAATTGGAGAAAGTATAGATGATTTGCTTGATGTGACGTTGAAATATGAAAAGTATTTTAAAAAGCAGAATGATGTGTTGAATCCAATTTTATTTAGTGGATTGCTTTTGTATCAGCTATTGACATTAGCTCCATATGAACAAGATAATATTATGTATTCATCTTATGCGGTGGAAAAGTACATGCAAAAATTAAAAGTATTGCCAGAAGTTTCACTTCCGTTTGCAAAGCTAATCCAGAATAACATAAATGAATGTGAGGATCGTATGGCAGAGGTAAGATGGTCGTGCAATATAAGTCCGTGGCTGACTTTTTATTTAAACATAATGGATAAGGCGTTGGAAGCAATATGTAGTTTTATTAAGGAACAACATAAGGATATGGAAACAAGTATAAATGCAATAAACAGAGTAAAAAATATTTCTCCCAATATGAGAAACAAAATGATAATGGAATTGGGGTTCATGCAGCAGATGCCGTTTTTTCGAATAGAAGATGTTATGAATCACTGTGATATTACACACAGCACTGCGGTAAAAATGGTAAATATCTTTATTAAACTAAAAATTGTAAAGCAGGTAGATAATAAGCAGAGATACAGGGGGTATGAATGTATTCTATGGGCGGAAAGTATTAGAAAAATTTGATAAATAATCAGGTGTTAATTTTTTTATAGTGAAAAGCAAGTATTCTCTTACTGTATGGTCATTTTATGGGAAATTATGGGGCTAGCAGTGACGAAGTGGGGAGTTTTTGTTATGCTAGCAAATGGTGGAGAAATAAGGGGATACAGGCTATGTGTATCTGTAGAATTGTTAAATGTAAAGAATGAAAAGCTTGTTAAGGTAACAGAGTATTCAAAGTGAAACGAAGATGAACTGTGGTCAGTCCGGAAAGTATTGTCATATAGAAATGAGATAAACAATCCTGTGTTAGATTTTAAAGATAGAATTTATATAGTTTCAAAAGTAGTATTAGGATATAAGGAGAAAAAGGTTAAGGAGAAACAGAATGGTACGAAGATGTATATATTGTGATACAGAAAAGGATTTATCGAAATCTGACATAATACCAGATGCGCTTACCAATGCCAAAATAATTAACTCTAATGTGTGCAGGGTTGCTCATAATAATAAATTTAGTGATATGTTTGAAAATGAAGTCATTGAGAAATTGGCATTTGTAACGAATGAGTTGGATATTAAGTCAAGCAAAGGGAACCGATATGCCAGTTATAAGGCGAGTGTCATTGTAGAAGGAACAGAATACAGTGCTAAGATGTCAGCAGAAACGGATTTATTTAATAGGAAGATTATGCGTAGCACGGATGGAAAAAGCTTAATTGGCCCAATAGAGGCAATCAAGAAAATTAATGCGGTTGATGATACAAATGTAACTGAACTTGATATAAATCAGGTTGAAATAGAGAAAAGGGTATCAATAGATATGTCAGTTTTCTTTGGACAGGCAATACACCGATTAGTCGCTAAAATTGCATTTGAATGGTATTGCCTGAATAATTTCGTGACTGGGAAATTGCCAATTTTCCAGCCGGTTATTGAATTTATTGTTTCAGGCACAGGAGCTGATCCGGTAAGAATAATTGAAAATGAAGAAATATATAAATTTATATTCCAAATGTCAGATATGGGAAACCATACATTGCTTAGTTATATAGATAAGGGTGGATCAGTGAATATTTTGGTAAGTTTATTTGGCATTGCTATCTACAATGTAAAACTATGTGATAACATAATTCAGGAGTGTCCATATAACGTATTATTTTTAACAATCAATTTAGATGCGCAGAGGATTTCCTTTAAATGTAAGTCTGCGGACGAGCTAGCTAAGGAGATTCAAAATAGTTTTCCCAAAGCTGATGAATCTAAAAAATTGCAGATATTATGCCCGATTGATGTTATGGATACTTCTATAACATACAAAATGATTTATCTGTTTAGCGGAATATATCAAAATAGATTACCGTGTGGAAGTGATAAAAAGGAAGAAACAGTTGCTGTTATAAAAAGGCACTTAGATACAGTACTGGCAGTGTCGGCATTGACGGTAAGAGGAGTAAAGAGGTTTGTAGGTGAACATAAGGAAAATATTCAAAAAGGAATCGTGTTAAATCCATATGGAGTAAATCCCAAAGCAGTGTTTATGTTTTACCTCATATTTAGCTGTGGATTGGAAGAAAATCAGATTCATAGTTTTAAAGATTTAGATGCATTTGTGGTAAAGAAGTTTGCAGGCAGAAAAATAAAAATATCCGGACAGGTATGTAAGGAATTGCAGAAAGAAATTATGTCATACAAACAGTATGCAAAAGTTATTATTCATGGAGCAGAGGTTATAGAGAAGATGAAGTTCGAGTAATTATCATATATTTTTACATAATCAATAAAGGATGGTGCCAAAATGAAAGAGAGATATTTTACTGATGATAAACTTGGGAGGAAACGCTATGCGGAGTTTTTGAATATTATTATTTTAAACTCTGATAGATATAAAAGGGAAGTGTCAGAAAAATCATATGTTATAGCAGTTGATTCTTCATGGGGAACGGGAAAAACATATTTTACAGATATGTTTGAGAATTATCTGTTGGGTTACGATGGACCAAACACTCAAAATACAAATGATTCATATTTTGTTGTACGATTCGATGCATGGAAAAATGATTTTTGGAACAATGCTTTTGAGCCATTTGTTTCAACTATACTGGAAAATGATATATTCTATTCCGATATAGAAGCAGAAAATGCGGGCTCATTGTTAAAGAATTTATTAATATCATCTGCTGTTATTGCAAAAGGAATTGTAAAAAAGAAAGTGGAGGATTATATTGATCCAGATAGTCTGGACGAAGCCATACAGCAATCAGCAGGGAGCATAAAAGATTTTTTTCTGCATAATAATTCTATGTTTAGCCAGTATAAAGAGTTTCAGAATGAAATAGAAAATTTTAAGGGATGTTTATCAGAGGCTGTCAGTAAAGATAAAAAAATAGTGATTATCATTGATGAATTGGACAGGTGTAAGCCGACTTTCGCAGTCCAGCTTTTAGAAATTGTAAAACATTTATTTGACGTCAATGGGATAACTTTTTTATTCATGCTGGATATAGAACAGTTAAGCCATTCCATAAAAACAATATACGGTCAGGGGATGGATGCAACGGGATATTTGTGTAGATTTTTTGACTATATAACAAGAATGCCAAAACCCAATATAAGGCAGTATATTGCGGATAGCATGGAAGAAATTTTGCTGTATGATAATTGCGGGGACGAGGATTTCATAAATTTAGTTGATTTTTTTACAGATATATGTGAAAGCTTTGTTTTAAGCCTGCGGGATATTGACACTATCATATGTTCATATAAAATTATGTTGGATTCCTTTTTACGAGAATACAAGTTTTTAGAGGCACACTGCCAGTATCTGTTTTATCTGATGTTAAAATATAAAGATTCGGAAGAGTTTAACAATGTCTTTTTGAAGAACAAGACTTCAAAAAAGATTAGAGAATTAAGTTTTAATGATTTTCCCAGTGTAAAGGAATCCATTGGAAATATTACACGGTTAATAGATGATTTAGAGTATAAAATAATTACGGAACAATATAGAGACGGAGTGAAGGGACCGGATGGATATTATAAAATCAATTGTGTTAAAGATGATAAAATATGTTTAAAATCCAGGCAAGGCAGTTGTATGACACTGACAATAGAAATGTCTATGGATTTGAGACTCAACAGTATTTTATTTGCACCTGATGTTAAAAAATGGGAAGAAATTAAATATATGGAATATGGAAGATATATTCATCAACAGTTGGAAATGTTTAATTTTGTCTATAGTGAATATAGAAATTGAGTGGAGATAAAGCACTGATTAAAGCTAAAGAACAATCAGTGCTTTTTATATGGGAATATAATTTTTTTAGATTTTACTTGACAAAGGCAGAACTTTTAGCACTCACGCCGCAGGATATAGATTTTGATAACAAGGTAATTCGGATAACAAAATCTTATCAGCGGTTAGAGGGAAAAGATGTGGTAACAGACCCAAAGACACCGAAAAGCAAGCGCAACGTCAGTATGCCGGATTTCTTGTGTGAGGAATTAAAAGAGTATCTCCGCAGACTGTACGGACTTCTCCCGACTGACCGTATTTTTCATCTGACAAAAAGTTTCCTGCACCATGAAATGACGAGAGGGGCAGGAAAAGCAGGGGTAAAGCGCATTAGAATCCACGATTTAAGGCACCCGTATGTCAAGCCCACGACAAAAAATAAATTATCTTCAAAAGCAGAAACCTCAAGCTATCGTTTCCGATAACTTGTAGTTTCTGTTTTGATTGTAAGTTACTTGATGTGTTGGCCCATTTTAATTCGTCATCGTGAGCGAAGAAAGTCGAGATAGTAAGTGCGCATCTTTTGTGGAATTTTTAACTTCAAGCCGCTCCAGCACAGACTGTTCCGTTTCAGGGCTCCAGTAGATCTTCAATTTGTTCTTAGCGCGTGTGATAGCTGTATAGAAGATGTTGTGTGTGATTCTTTCCTCAGTTTCATTTGTAATTACGATTTTTACAAAGTCGTATTCCAATCCCTGCGCCTTGTGGATAGAAACTGCATATGCGACCTGAAATGGAACAACCGTAGAATCGTTATCTTCATCGTCCTCATCGGTGCTCCGATATTTGTTCACGCTGAATGAGATAATAGATTTTCCTGCCTCAGATTCTCCAATGAGTTCAAAATCATATCCCCAGGCGTCAATTGCATTAATTGATTCATCTAGCTCAATATTGAACCAAATTTGCTGCTCCTCCGGGCGAATACCGACAATTCTTCCTTTTGAGTTATTGTGGATCAGCGGAGAAAATATATTCGATTCATTAAACAGAATGGGATCGTCTACTTTGTAGGCATTTATTCCCCAGACAACACTCTCATTCGGATTGCTGTTTTGCAGGAACCGGTTGATATTATTGATTCCATATAGCCCATCGTAATTCAGACAAAGGATAATCTCATCTTCTTCGTTATGCTCAAAGATGGATTCATCTAATCTTGCGACATAGCCATTCTTTACTAACGGCTCTAGAATTGCATCGTCAAGCTTGCGCACACGATCCCAAACCGTTAGCAAATCATTATTAGTCGTGCGATACGGATGGTTCAGTTCAAATATTGATGTTTCCGGTACAAATCTCTGAGCAATACTAAACCAGTTCCCAAAGTAAATCGACTCTATCTGATAGATATCGCCAACAAGAACGAGCAGCTTGAAGTTCGCTTTCTCCAGCACACGCCGCATATCATCGTTGCTGACTGTGCTACACTCGTCGATAAAGAGGATATCGCAATCTGTATTATTGTTCCGCTTCGAGAGGAACTTTGCAATCGTATTATAGTCACTATTCCCGGCGGTAACCTTTCTGCGCATATTATCTACGGCCGGATGTGTATTAGCTAGGAATATCTTATCCTTATCCGCCCAGAAATTAGATATGTGCTTAATCAACGTAGATTTACCAGTACCAGCGGAACCATAAATCAGCGCAATGTGAGAATTGGCAAACATCTGCCGAAGGGCTTCTTTCTTACCATCATCATCAATTGTATATGACTCTCTTGATATCCACGAATCAACAGAGGCCGTATATTGAGAAACGCCCGATGAAGCCAACTCCTGCAATTTTTTGATTATTTCGGTACTATCTTCGACGTAGCTTTTGATGTAAAGATGATCCTTATATTCTTCAATTCTACGTCCGGTATGTTTATAGTACAGGGAAGAATTGTATTTCCTTACCAAACCATTAATATCTTCAAAACCTTCAATTTCGGCTTTAGATGTAAATAAATGACCCTCTATTTCAGTGTTGTTTTTAATGTATCTAGCAAACAGCTCATGCTCGTGACCGAAAACGGGAATAGATTCAAACAAGTCATATATTTTCGGATTGTGTTGTCGGAGGGAAGTACAATAAGGCATACGATCAAACGGAATACAGCCATAATTTAGGTAAAGGTTAGATAACCCACCACATTGTTCGCCCCAATACTGCCATTTGATGACACGGTTATTCATTTTATGAAGCAAATATCTCAATACATTTGCTCCTGGTTTATTACCAACTATTATAGTTCGGCACTGATCAAGCATCTCATAAATCTTGACCGATTGAGCACGGGCTGTAATCTGCCTTTTTATAAAATCATAGTAATCTTGGTCGCTACTCACGAGCTCGGTTAAGGACATTCTAACGACTGAAAGATACCTCATCAGCTCTCTATATTCATTAGAGTTGGTACTATGCTTTACTCTCGGGCCAAAGATTTCAGAAAGATTATCCCACTCACAGGGGCGAATAGATACTTCATATCCATCAATCACAAGAATGGACATATCTTTATCTAGGATACGAATCCTATCATTGTGTATTAAGAATTTGACAGCATAGTTATCAACAATCTCATGCTGCGTAAATGCAATAACCCGGTCAAATTTACTTGCATTAGCATTTGCTGCAGTAAATGTGACTTCATAATAGATCTTTTGATTGACGAAAAAGGGCTTTACTTTCTGCACATAATACCGGTCGTTATAAGTAACCGGATAGCTAAGCGCACTCGGAGATTCAATTCTTTCCGCAATCTTTTCATAGTAATCCGAGAGCTCAGTGTCCGTATTCAGAGGGAAGTCGCTGATATTCTCCAGCACGTCCAAATTAAAAGTTCGTTTCAGATATAGCTTGATTTTTAGTAGATGCTCATAGTATTTGAGCATGAGACGCTCCGATCCATCCTTGTCAACGGTATAGTGCGACACGGATTTCTGGAGCATTTCGTGGAACCTATAAAGGAATCGCAGATCGCCCCGGCGCTGTATATCTTTCAAAGCAACCACATTCAAATCATAGTCATTAGGATTGACGTCTTGACCGTTGGAGTATGCTTTGATCGCTATATACTCCACGAAGTTGCGAATATGACCAAGAATATTCTGGCTTAGAAGTCCCCTGTCGGCAAAACTTAGCTGAGAGATATTATCACATATTACGCCATTTGTATCGAGTATAGCTTTATCAATTCTGAGCATCTGACTTCGCTCCTTTTTCCTTTACTATTTTGTCCATTTTACCATAATCCTCCCATCAACGTCTACAACGATCTGTTCAATACAATCAACAATCTCATTCAATGGGACCTCCTTCCTGCTGGCTTTCAGCAGTTTGCAGAGCACCCGATACTGTTCTTCATAGGCGACTCTGTTTGCAATCGCTCTGTTCAGTTCCACTTCGGCTTGCTCCTTTGCAGGCCGTGCAGCCGCAATAGCTTCTTTAGAACCTTCACCCATGACATACTTTTCATATAGCTTCATGCTGAAATCTGTGGCTTCCCCATATTTGATTGAAGCTACTTCAATGGTGGAATCTAAGTGCTGTATTTCTTGCTTATATTGATCTTTGGTAATAAAGTGGTAATTAATGTACAGTTTTAGCTGATAGTATACAGCGCTGAACACATCTTCCTCTCTGATATACATTCCTGTGCATTTATCTGCACCTAGCCGGTTCTTCGTGATACAGGTAAAGAAATACCAATTCGCATGGTTCGTTCCATGCTTTCGCTGCATCTTTCCTCCACAGCAAGCACATATGACTTTGCCTTTGAAAAGATTCTCGCTCGCCGCCGGCGTATGTCTGATATTAAATGAGCGAGCTTTGAATTCACGTTGAATTCTGTCAAAGGTTTCAATGTCTACCAGCGGTTCATGGGTGCCCTTTACAGTTCGCTTTTCCTTGCCTTGTACAAGCATCCCAGTATAGGTTCGGTTAGTCAAAATGTACTTCACAGAGCGGCTGTTCCAATCGCCTGTGCCATCCTCAAAGTTTCCGGTCAGTCCATTGGAACGGGCGTATTGGATTGGTGTGGGAATATCTTTCTCGTTCAGATACCGAACTATGGCGGTCACACCAGTGCCATTAGCTGCTAACTCAAAAATTTTTCGGACAATAATAGCTGCTTTGAGATCAGGAATAAGTTGATCGTGGTTAGATTCTGATTTTTGGTAGCCGAATGGGGCTCTTGGTCCAATAAATGTACCGTGTTGTGCTTTCATATCTAATGTCGCCTCCACTTTCTTTTTAATTTCAATAGATACTTGTTCATTAAATGCGTTTGTTATTGGTACGCAGATTCTGGAACTGTAAGGACGTTCTTGGTCAGTAATACCATCAATCGTATCAAATTGATTGTTTACAGATACAAATCGGACTCCGTTAGCTGGGAAAATGACTTCAATATAGTAACCAGTGGTAATGTAGTCCCTTCCCAAGCGAGAGAGGTCCTTCACAATGACACAGTTGATTTTGCCTACAAGGATGTCTTTAATCATTTTTTGAAACGCAGGGCGGTCAAACCGTTTGCCGCTGAAACCGTTATCAATATAGTAATGCGATATAGGAATCTTGTGCTGATCGCTCCAGCACTCGATAATGAACTTCTGATTTTGGATAGAGCTGGATTCTTCTCGATTTGCAACTGAAAGTCGAACATAGCCTACTGCTTCAGCGGTAGAAGATTTAATCATTTCAGGGTGTTGATGTTTTCTGCTTTTTCTTTCCATGAAAATACCCCTTTCGGCGAAAAAGGCTACGGCGCAAACCGTAGCCTCTGACAATATTATACCATACGTCATTTTCCGCTTCCACGAGGGAATACCCATTTGTCGCTTCCACGAGCTTAGGCACCCGTATGTCAAGCTAAAGACAAAAAATAATTGCAAAACAGCAATTACAAGCATGCGCTTTCATGCTTGCAATTGCTGTTTATACATTCGTGAAAAAAGCAGTAAACAAAAACAACATTAAACTTCTATGAGCTGGATTGCATCGAGAATCTTTTGAAGCTCATTTTTAATTGCGTCTTCTGCAACGAGACCTTCTGTTGGGCTATTATTTTCATCTCTCTTCATCGCAATAATAAAAGCAATAACGTCTTTTTGATTTTCTGTTGGAAGCCGCAAAAATTCGCGAGTTGTAACTAAGATACCTATACGCCGATAAGCTTCCGCCACATCAATAAATTCACTGAGAGTTTCCTTATTTACTTGGCGCGTTTCTACAACAAGCCTGACCGCTGTTTTTCCACGAGAGGTACAGTAGCTGATAACTTTTGCAAGCGATATATCATTTGTAACAAGCGTTTCTTTGATGTGTTTTACAAGCTCTTCGTCAAGTTGGCTCAACATCCACAAGAAGTCCAGCCCTCCATATTGTGATAAGGCAGTACCTGAATCTATTGCATCAATACATCGCGACTTAAATACAGGCTCAAGCTCTAAAAGCTCATCCAATGAAATCGCCTGTTTATCCTCATTGGGTCCCTTATCAGTATAACGCCCATGCTGTGTTTCAAAATCCTGCAAAAGCAACGCTAATATTGGTGGATTAACTGTTTTATCCTCAAATATACCTCGCAAAAATGAAAAGCGTTCCGCCGTATCAACCACTTCCAGCAAAGGATCTACGCAAAACAATAATCTCCATGCAAACGGAACGGTAAAAAAGCCTTTTTCCTCAACTTCAAAAGAACTCCACATCCGGCAAAGGCAGCGTATTAAAATTGTAGCCCTTTCCGCTGGGATATTTTTTGAGTCGCCTTTATTGGCATATGCCTCAATTTCTTCAAGCAACCTAATGATTTTTCCTTCCTGATATAGCTGGGTGATGTTTGTTACAACCTCGCTTTCATTTGCCTCATATATGAGATTTCGCATAGTTGCAGTCGGAATTGCATCATCTCCAAGCGAAAGGGAAAAATAACGGTCAAAGCATTCCGGAACAGCAATATTACAATGAATTAAAAATTTCCTGTAATCGTAATAGCGGCCAAAAGAATAGCTATGTTCCAAAGCCACTTTCGTTTTGGGAAACAAAATCCCAAGAATCCTTTTTGCAGCCTCATCATTCGCAGCAATCCCATCGGAGAAAATATCACTAATAGCTTTCTTGATTTTCTCCTCATCAGTGTGTTGGCGTTCGTATGAGTAGCTGCTAATTGAACCACAAAACATATCTTTGTAATTATTTAAAGTGGAATAGATAGCCGGTTCAAATACCTGAAGACATGTTAGACCCAAGAGATCGATAGGATCGGTCTCTTCTTGCAATAGCTGGTACTTCAAGTAAAATACATTTGAGTATCGAATAACGTCCCGAATGGATTTAATATAATTTTTTACTCCATACTGGAATAATTCTGCCCATGTTGCTTTGTCCCACCGGCTATCCGGTATATCTCCAAGTATCCCGTTAAGTTTTGAGAAAAGAGCATCATGAATACTTGCCATGCTTGGTGCAGGTATCTCAAATGGAACTTGTATAACTTTTTCAAGGTATTCCCGCCCATCTCCGTGTTGTACCGTAGCAAGTGCATGCACCACAACATCATAATCAAAAGCAAGCAAATAGACTGCGTTCGGAAAATCTGCCAGTGCTTTTACCAGCTGAAAAACAGCGATAATCTCTTCTTCGGAAAGCCGATCAATATCATCTATGGAGACAATTATTTTTAAATTCTCCTTAACCATTGTGCGGATTATCTCATCTTTTTGTCCCTGCATATCGTTGCTTTTTCGCTTCATGCGATTTCTTGCCTTGGTTGTAAACATTTTGCCTGCAGCCGCAATTGCGGCCCCTGCGTATGGGATAAGACTGGCTGCATCAAAAAGGTCCGCATATTGATCGACTAATTCACATACACTATCTGCCGTAGGTTTTTTAATTTTTATTGCACTTGCCAACTGTTTAAAGAATTGGGTAATAAGTTGTTTTGGATCGGAACAGAGCCAAGGATTAAACCTTAATATGACCACATCTGTATTACGGCGTTCTACTTGCTCTATTACCATATTTAGTAATGAAGTCTTTCCGCTTCCCCATGCACCATACAGCCCCACAGTAAAAGAAGTAGGAAAAGTGGATTGCAATATAACATTGGCAAGACTCTCAGCAAATGATTCCCGATTCAGTTTATCTTCAGAAGACTTAGTAATGGGAAGGTCTGGACTAATCACTAGTATCACCTCTGTTTCTTTATTCCGCAGGATTGACTATGGGTTCTCCATATTGGTGCCAACTGTTCCAATTCTATTTTGATTTATACTCCATTTTACCACGATCTTCCCGTCTCCGTCTACTACCACTTTATCAATACAGTCCACAATTTCACTAAGTGGAATATCTTTACTGCTGGCAGAAAAAAGCTTGCGGAGCTTGGCGTATTGCTTTTCATAGGCGGTCTTGCTCTCTGTCACCTAAATGAGAGCCTCTTTTGCCTGATTTGCAATATCTTGTACTACGCGGAATTCTTCTTTACTGATTTCTCCCTGCACATACTGTTCATAGTGTTCCATTGCATTGATCCAAGCTGTTGTTTTACGCTTTGCAAGATCAGTGATTAGCTCCGTGTACTCTTGAATCTGCTGCTTATATGCTGAATTTGTGATATAGTGCTCATTCACATAGTCTTTCAACTGGCGATAGATGGCGCTGAGAACATCTTCCTCTCGGACATACATCCCAGTACATTTATCAGCCCCCAAGCGATTTTTGGTGATGCAGGTGAAGAAATGCCAGTCAGCGTGATTAGTGCCGCGCTTGCGCTGCATCTTTCCTCCGCAGCACCCGCATATTACCTTGCCTTTTAGAATGTTGTCTGCCGACTGTCCTTGCGGAACCACATTATATGCCCTGGTCTGGAATGCCTTTTGAATGGCATCGAACGTGCCTGCATCGACCAACGGTTCATGGGTAGCCTCCACCGCCCGTTTCTCTTTTCCCTGTACCAGCATGCCCGTATATGTGCGATTGGTAAGGATGCACTTCACAGACCTGCTGTTCCAACTGCCATTACCATCATCAAAGTTTCCATCTAAACCTTGGGCCCTGGCATACTGGATTGGCGTGGGGAGCTCCCGCCCATTCAAATATCGAACGATACCAGTCACACCAGTGCCGCTTGCCGCCATCTCAAAAATCTTCCGAACAATAACAGCAGCTACTGGATCAGGAACAAGTTGGCTGAGATTCTCATTGGATTTTTGATAACCGAAAGGGGCTCTTGGCCCGATAAATTCTCCGTGCTGTGCTTTCATGTCTAAAACGACCTCAACTTTCATTTTTGTTTCAACGGATACCTGCTCGTTGAATAGATTAATGAGCGGTACTCGTGTGCTGGATTGGATATATGCAGATTTATCTCTGTTGGTTATGCCATCAGTGGTGTCAAACTAATCATTAATTGATACAAATCGAATGTTATTGCTTGGAAAGAACATTTCGAGGTAATAACCCACCGTGATATAGTCTCGCCCTAAACGAGAAAGGTCTTTTACAACAACGCAGTCAGTCTTACCTTCCTGTATATCTTGGAGCATTTCTTGAAATGCCGGACGGTCAAAACGTTTACCACTGAAACCGTTGTCGATATAGTAACGCATGATGGGGATCTGGTGTTGGCGTCCCCATTCTTCAATCATGAGTCTTTGATTCTCTACAGACCCGTAGTGATCTCTGTTAAGAACAGATAGCCGAATATAGCCTACAGTATCCTTACTGACTGAAACAGCCAATTCAAGATGCTTCTACTTTTTCTCGCCATGATAACATCTCCCTTATACGAAAAGGGCTATGGCGCAAACCATAGCCCTTGAGGGAATTATATCATGTTCCGTTTTCCACTTCCACGAGGATACCCTCATTTTCCGCTTCCACGAGCTTAGGCACCCAAATGTCAAGCCCAAGACAAAAAGTTTTTGAAGTTTTTTAGAAAATTTTTCGGTTGTGCGCTACGCTCCTATCAGGAGCGTTTTTTCATATCCTCGAACATTCCACGGAGCAGAATGTCAAGGCTCAAATCCACTTCCCCACAATCTGCCGTATGGACGCTGACACCGAGATCACGGAGCAGATGCCAGTATTTTGTCACCTTGTCCGTATCACGGCCCAGGCGGGTGAGGCTATGAATCAGGAGTACATCAACCTTCCTATTCTCTGCGGCCGCATGGAAATCCAGCAGACCCGGACGGTCCATAGTGAGGCCGCTTCCCATATCGCTGGAAGCACCAACAATTTCAAAGTCATGTTCTTTTGCGTAGGCTTCCAGCGTGTTCTTCTGCGCTGCCAAAACCGCCGCGCTGTCAGGCCCATCGTGGGCCACACGGCAGTAAATCCAAACCTTTTTCTGTTCCATCACGCCGCCTCCATGCAGAAGTCTTTCATTTTCCAGATGATCTCCACCTGATTATTCGGATAGACATATACCCGGTCAATCAGCGTGTCGGCCAGTCCAGCCGTCAGGCCACCGGCCCCGACTACCTCCCGCGCCAGTTCTGTCCTGGTGTTTTTCACCTTTTCGTCCATCTCCATCTGCGAGGTCTGCACTTTCAAATTGGAGTGGATTTCCCGCAGCCGGTCAAGCTCACTGTCAACAGCGGCTTTCTCGCTTTTGTAGTCCGCCATGGTGATCTGTTTCAAAATGAACTGCTCATACAGTGCCCGCTTCTGGTCCAGACAGCGATTGATCTGCTTGTCATACTCGGCCTGTTCCGCAAGCTGAACATCCAGCATCCCGGCATTGGAGAGATCGGCCACATTCAAAATGACCTGGGCCTGCTTGGAAAGAATCTCATACAACATCCCTTCCAGCTCCGCCTCCGTGACCGTCAGGCCGTGACAAGGGGCCGCTTCGTTTACCTTGCTGTGCCGACACTGAAAATAGTGATTTTTGTTTGCCGTGCGCGGCATAGCATGGTGGCAACACCCACAGAATACCTTTCCCCGCAAGGGGTAGGCCCTGGCGTTCTTCTTGGGCGATTTCATCCGGGGCCGCTGGGCCTGCACCTGCTCGAACAATTCCTTGCTAATGATGGCCTGATGATGGTCGGGAATCTTGATCCACTGGCTTTCATCCTTCATCCGTACCCGGTGCCCGCCCACCTCCGTTACTTCCCGCTTTCCGATGATATATGTGCCGGTGTAGCGTTCATCCTCCAGAATGTGAATCACAGAGGATTCCTGCCAAATCCCGCAGCACCGGGAAATATCGTGGCCGTTGTAGCCATGGGCCGCTTTGTACTCGGCAGGAGTAGGGATATGGCGCTCAAACAGGGCCTTGACGATCTCATTCGGAGTGCGCCCATCCCGTGCCAATTCAAAGATCATCTGGACAATGGGGGCGGTTTCCTCATTCGGCTCCATGCGGCCATCCGCGCCCTTCTGATAGCCATAGGGACAGGTCTTGCTCTGGTATTCGCCCCGCCGGAACTTCACATACTTGGCGCTCTTGTACTTAATGGACAGGTCCCGGCTGTAAAACTCGCTGACCAGATACTTGAACGCCACATTGATGCCGCCCGTGTCGCCGTGGAGAGTGTCGCTGTCAAAATTGTCGTTGATGGAGATGAATCGGACACCGTACAAAGGGAAAACCATTTCCATAAAGTATCCAACTTCAATGCTGTTGCGCCCGAACCGGGTGAAGTCCTTCACAACGATGCAGTTGATTTTGCCCTCCCGTATCTGGTCAAGCAATTCCTGGACGGCGGGCCGCTCGAAGTTGGTCCCGCTGTACCCGTTGTCGATGAACTCCAAGACCTCTACATTCTTAAGGCCCTCCATAGCATCAACGTATTGGTGGAGCGCGTTTTTCTGGTTCTCAATGCTGAAACTGCCCACCTTGCTGTCCTCGGTGGAGAGCCGGATATAGAGGGCGATCACATAGGGAATCAGACCGCTACTCATTTCCCAACACCTCCATCACACGGTCAAAGCCGCTTTCAAAGGCAAAGTCGATGGAAACATCCTCCGGGCCGTTCACCGTGACCCGCCCAATCAGTTGATTTACCAGCCGGGCGGAGAGAGCCGTGTCCTTGTCTACCGCCGCCAGCTTGTCGGCCATGCTGGTGTACCGTGCCACCTGCCGCTCCAATTCGGATTGCCAGGTCTGAAGCTGCTGAACACGCTCCACCGCACCGCAGATTTTCTGACTGTAATCTTCCTGCATTTCCAGGTACTCCGCCCTAGTGAGGATTCCTTTGACGAAACTCTCATAGAGGCCAGCGCGGAGAGCCTTGTATTTCTGCATCTCCCGCCCCAGCTCGACAATCTTCTGATCCACCTGGGCCTTCTGCGCGGCGATCTTGCCGTCACACTGTTTCAGCCGCAGGGCCTCGCCCATTACGACCTCGGCTTTCTGCCGGATAATGGTGAGAATAGCGTTGAACAAATCAGGCTCTCGGACATATACCTTGGCTTCGCAGGCTCCTTTGCCAATCCGGTCATTGGAAATACAGTGGTAAACATAGTAGCCGCATTGATGCCGCTGGCGATGGAGATTTTTGCCGCAGCACCCGCAGAACACACGCCCCCGCAGGATGTTTTCGGTATAGGGAACCTTTTTCGCCGGGGACTTCCCCCTCTGCGCTGCCTTTTCCCGGATAGCCTGGGCCTTTGCGAATACCTCCCGGCTGACCAGCGGCTCATGGGTATTGCGTACCACGATCCAATCCTCCGGCTTGGTGACAACCTGCTTATGGCCGATATTGGTATGCTTACCCTGGACCATATCGCCGGTATAAACCTGATCTGCCAAAATCTTCCCCACGGTCCAGGTCTGCCACTTGCCGCTGCCAGCCAGCTTGTTATCATAGCTGAACAGGCCGCATGAAGCATGATAGTAGCCGGGGGTCAGGACGCCGCTCTCGTTCAGCCGCTTCACTATCACATTCAGCGCAACACCCTCAAGCGTCCACTGGAAAATCTGCCGGACGATAGGGGCCGTGTCCTCATTGACCAGCAGGCGGTGGCAGTTGTCCGGGTCCTTCCGGTAGCCGTAGGGCGGACGCGCCCCCACAAACTCCCCGTCCCGCATGGCCTGATTCTGCTGTGCCCGAACCTTCTTGCTGATGTCGGCGGCGTAAGCCTCGTTAATCATATTTTTCAAGGGCACAATCAGGTGATTGCCGCTGTTTTCTGAATCCTCACTGTCAAATTGGTCGTTGACAGCGATAAACCGTACACCATGGAGAGGAAAATACTTTTCGATATAGTACCCGGTGTCGATGGTGTTCCGGCCCAGCCGGGAGAGGTCCTTTACCACGATGCAGTTGATTTTCCCGGTCTCAATGTCGCCTAACATCCGCTGAAAGGCTTCCCGCTCAAAGGTTCGGCCCGTTGTACCGTTGTCGGTGTAGATCTCCGTAATCTCAATATCCGGGCACAAAGCGATATACGCCTCCATGATCTGCCGCTGTGTTTCCAGCGAATCGCCCTTTTTGCCGTTGAACTCCACCGACAGCCGGATATAGAGCGCCGCCTGCCAGATTTTCATGGCAGCTTTTTTCGGTGTTGCCAAAGCGGTAGTGTCCTTCCTGCTTTTCCGTGCCATTTACGCCGCCTCCTTTTCCATGGCCGTCAGGCTGTTCAAAATATCCTTCAAATCGGGCGGGAGCTTTCCCATCTCGTCCAGGCGTTTCAGCACCTTGACGTATTCAATGTGATAGCGGAGGGTAATGACCAGATCATCCTTGGCTTTCACCCGAATGGACTGGACCAGAGCGATCACCGCCCGCCGGTCCAGGGTGGTCATGGCGGAGAACTCCTTGAAGTGCTGGGTCCACCGCAGGCGGGAACTGCTGTTGTTCGTCACCAGCTCCATCTCGGCCCGCAGACGGTCAATGGCCTCCTGCGCCTGCTCCGCCCGCTCGGTGTAGAGGTTCTTCAAATCCTGATAGTCCTTTTTACTGATAAGGTTGGCGATAAAATTCTCATACAGCGTGGCCTTGAACTGCCGGGCTTCTTCCAGCTTCACCTCATTGTCCGCAATCTGCGCTTTGAACTTGGCGATTTCCTCCTGGTTGATCTGTTCCTCGCTGATACTGTCCAAAACCTCATCCAGCGAGACAATGTGTCGGATATGAGCCTGGAGACTGACCAGAACACAGTCGATCAGATCAGCCTCTTTCAGCATGACCGGATGAGTGCAGCCCTTTTTCTTCCCGGTGGGACAATGATAATAGACGTACTTTCTGCCCTTGACCGTGTTGGTTTTCCGGGTCATGCGTCCGCCGCAGCAGCCACATACCAGCAGGCCGGAGAACAGATAGACCGCCTCGCCGTCCGGGGCTGTCCGGGTGTCCAGACTGGAAATCTTCTGAACAAGGTCAAAATCCCGCTTCTGGATGATCGGTTCATGTGCGTTTTCAATGCGGACCCATTCCTCGGCTGGCTTGTGGATGATATTCTTCAGCTTGTGGTTATGGGTTTCCTGCCGCCCCTGCAACAGAACGCCGGTATAGGTTTCCTCCTGCAAGATGCGGATCACCGCACGGGCGGACCACTTGGCGTCCGGCACATCCGCGAAGCCGCCGGTGGGGTGGGGCAGGCCCCGGCTGTCCTTGTAGGCCATGGGGGAGAGGACACCCAGCCGGTTCAATTCCTCCGCGATATGCTTGGCGCTGGCCCCGTCAATGCGGCGGCGGTAAATGTCCCGCACCACACGGGCAGGGTATTCATCAATAATGAGATGATTCTTGTTTTCCGGGTCCTTCCGGTAGCCATAGATGGGGCAGGAGCCTACATAGTCCCCGTTCTGCCGCTTGGTCAGCAGGGCGCTCCGGGTTTTCACAGAAATATCGTGGGAATAGGTGTCGTTCAGCAGATTTTTCAGCGTGATATGGAGATCATCGCCGTTCTGCTCGTTGGCGGTGTCGATGCCGTCATTGACGGAGATAAACCGAACGCCGTAGGTGGGAAAGACCTGCCGGAGATAGCGGCCAGTCTCAATGTACTCCCGGCCCAGGCGGGACAAGTCCTTGACGATCACGCAGTTGATCTTGCCGGAAACAATGTTGTTCATCATTTCCTGGAACGCCGGACGGTCGAACAGAACACCGCTGTAACCGTCGTCCACCCGCTCCGATACCAGCTCGATGTCCGGGTGAGCGGCTACGAAGTCCTCGATGAGCTTCTTCTGGTTGGCAATACTGTCACTCTCTACGCTGTGGTCGGCAGAGTAGGACAGGCGCAGGTATGCGTCGCCGCGATATTTAGGCATAAAAAAGTCACTCCTTTGCATCACGGACTTACCCCGCGATGCAGCGAGTGGCTGGTTTATCCTATTGAATTCTTTTTCCAGTCACAAGCATAGCACATTTTCACGGATAAGTCAACACGCTAAAGCGCTAAATCAAGATTTGCTTCAAGCAGTCCTCCAGGGACACGCCGTTGTCAGCAAACCGCACCCGGACGGTGAATTTGCCGCACTTGAAGCAGTAGGGGTTTTTGATCTGCCGGAGAAATTCGGCAATGCGCTCCTCCTTGGGGAGCTCCGGGTCCACGGATACCTCCCGGATATCAGCCAGGGGCGTTCCCGCAGGGGAAAGGGCTTGATGTTCCAATTCTCGTACCTCCTACAACAAACAGAGCCGCCGCAGACCGTTTCCAGCCTGCGGCGGTATGTATTCAGATCAGCCCTTGAAGCGGTAGGGGAGCTTGCGGCCCCCGCGCTGCTGGCTGTTGTATTTGCCCAGGATCACCCGGGCGAACCGCAGAGCGGCCTTGTTGGTGGAGAAGTCGGCTTTGCCCCGACGCAGAATCTCCTCCGGGTCCACGGCGGACAGCCACTTGATGAACACCTCATCGTCCAGCTCCGTCTCGTAGGTTTTGAGGAACAGGGCCATGCCGGAGA
>OFHN01001020.1_pt1 | contig 21930 bp, 19 predicted proteins | sample 1521321 | NCBI WGS metagenome assembly OFHN01 (sample SAMEA3504130, study PRJEB24116) | mouse gut metagenome | biome: mouse gut; feature: mouse-associated habitat; material: faeces | place: Denmark | collected 2011
GGGAGAAGAAGCGGGACTCAATCTCTTTGTCGTCGTTTTTGATGGCCTCCAGCTCGGCCTTCTCGGCCTGAGACAGGGCGGGACTGGCCAGCCAGGCCTGGTAAGTATCGCGATAGGACATATTGACATACCTCCAGCGGTTAAAATTTTACATCTATCATTGTACCACAAGAGGGACAGGATTTCCAGCATTTTTTGTGGGAATTTACAGAAGCAGCCGGGCCATGTCCTCCGGGAGCGGGCTTTGAAATTCCAACGCTTTTCCGGTGAGGGGATGACGGAAGGACAGCTCCGCCGAGTGGAGGGCGGGCCGGGGGATGAGGGCCCGGTCTTCCGTACCGTAGAGGAAGTCTCCGGTGAGGGGACAGCCTATGTGGGCCATGTGGACCCGAATCTGATGGGTGCGGCCGGTGTCCAGCTCCAGGCGGAGGAGGGCCCGGCCGTTCCGGACCTCCAGCGTCTCGTAATGAGTGCGGGCACGCTTGCCGTCAGGGCGGACCATCTGCTCCATGAGGGAGCCGGGCTTTGGCCCCAGGGGGGCGTCCACCGCCCCGGCGGGCGGGTCGGGGACCCCCTGGCACACCGCCAGGTAGACCCGCTTGAACCGCTCCGTGTGGAGCTGATTTTTCAGCGCCTCCTGGGCGTGGGGATGCTTGGCGGCGGCGATCAGGCCGGAGGTTCCCCGGTCCAGCCGGTGGACGGGGTGAAAATCCGCCTCCTGCTCCGTTTTTTCGTAATACTCTACTAAAAAATTACCCAACGTATCGTCAAAGTGCCCAGGTCCCGGGTGGACGGACACCCCTGGGGCCTTGTTCAGGACGATTACGTCCTCGTCCTCATAGACGATATCCAGCGGCCCGGGGGCGGGGACGACGCTGCTGCTCCGCTGAGGGTCAGACAACCGGACGGACAGCACCTGTCCCGCCTCTGGGCAGAACCGAGTGTTGACCCGCCGGCCATCCACCAGAATGCCGTCCTCCAGCCACTTGACCCGCCGCACCACCGTCCCCGACAGCCCCAGCCGCTTCCGGAGCAGGGTGTCCACCTTGATGCCCGCCAGCTCCGGGGTAATTGCCAGCTCCAGCCGCCGGCTCACAGCTTTCTGGACAGCCACAGGCTGGACAGGAAAAAGACGGCGGCGTAGAAGAATACGACCCCCATCAGGGCGTAGTAGGCCTCCATGCTCAGGGGCAGGACGATGAACAGGGACAGCGTCACCCCGAAAATGGTGAGTCCCCCCGCCATTTGCGCGGCGGTGCGCATGATGTGCATCGCCCGCTCGTCCGTCTCTTTGATTTTGGCCTTCCGCTGGGCCTGGGGATGGGTGAGCAGGTATTGCGTGCGGATAAAAAGAATCAGAGACCCGGCGGTGATGCCGCTGGCTGCGCCCAGATAAAAGCTCTGGACGTGGTCGGACAGATGGCTGTCCGGCACCAGGAAAAACCAGCAGGCAAAGCCCACCAGGCCAATGCACAGCATCCCAATCGCCGCCCACCGGCGCTGTTTTAAGGATTTTTTATAGTCCCCGCCGCCTGTCAAAAGTTGTTTTACCAGCATATTCGGAGTCCTCCTTACATCTTCTTGTTCCAGCGGTGAATGTTGATCATATAGAAGGTACAGTGGAGCACGATCACGACGGACACGGCCACGCCCCACAACCCGCCTACGAAAATCTGGATGACCATAAACACCGCCCACAGCATGTACAGCGTCCAGTACCAGGAGGACATGGCCGCCTTCTCCCGGATGGCCACGTTCCGTTCATCGTGTTCGCTCCGCTCATACTCCTTCTGCTGCTCCGGGGACATCCGGATGCGGCTCAGCGCGATTCCAACCGCCCCGAAGCCCAAAAGGACCCCGCCCAGGGTAAACAGAACAAGGCTGAGCTGCTTTGGAACCCGCTCTCCCAACAGGAACGCGGCCAGAATCAGAACCCAGGCCGTCCCGAACATCAGATAGGGAGCCGTTTTTTTGAACCAGTTTTTCATCTTTCACACCTCAAGTCCTAATATTTCCGGTTGAGCCACCAGCGGATGACAAAGGCGAGTAGGTTTCGTCCGATTAAAACCCAGAGCAGTATGCTCGCAGTTTCATACTCATCCAGGAACAGAATGAGTATGGCGTACAGTACCAGCAAAATTCCGCTCTCCGCCTGGTGGCAGTACCATACGGATTTCTCCAAAATCATTTGGTTGCGCTCGTCCCGCTGCTCACGCCGGATATTCTCTTTGTCGTGTTTCGTCTCGTGATACCAACTTACGAGGAGAACAAGAAGCAGAACTGGAATCAGGAAAGGGTCCAGAGTGCGCCGCTGAGACGGGGAAATAAAGGGGGCGGCATTGGATATTCCCAAAACCAGCAGGATAATACAGCTCAGTCCCTGGTCAAATAAGGTGTGTTTTCGATAGATCATAGTGTGCTCCCCTCCTCTTCAAATAAGAATACCTCCTCGATGGTCAGTCCGAAATACTTGGCGATCCTGTGAGCCAGCAGCAGGGAGGCGTTGTACCGGCCGCTCTCCAGGGAGATGATGGTCTGCCGGGTGACGTCCACCCCGTCGGCCAGCTCCGCCTGGGAGATTTTTCTGGCCTTGCGCAGCTGGGCGATTCGATTGGTCACCGGACCACCTCCTTCCAAAAATGTAAAGCTCACTTTACTAAGTGTAGTATAGCACGCTTTACTTTTTATGTCAAGGGTGCTTTACAATTTTGATAAACTGAGATCAGGAATTTTTTAGCGCAAAGTGTCAGACAAAAAATGGAAGCAAGCGATGACGGCTTGCTTCCAAATGTGTTGTTTTCAAAAAAGGATTTCGCATCGGGATGAGACCGCCTTGGTTCCGTCTCTGTTTCAGGGCTTCTGCATCGCTATCTGCAGCTTAAACAATCCATTTTCAGCGCGGAAGAGACAAAGCGCGTTGTATTTTTCCGCGAAGGCGACAATGCTCCGGGTGCCAGTGCCGTGTCCCGGCTTATCTGTAATGGGGAATCCCAATTGGTTAAAGGAGATATCTCCCACATAAGGATTAGATATTTCAACCATAAACTGGGGATATGCCACGCTTTTACAGATAATGCGCCGCCGGTCATCCGGCAGATCCCTGACCGCTTGAATGGCGTTCTCCAGCGCGTTGGCAAAGACGATGGAGAGCTCCAAGGCTCCTACCGGCAATTCTTCGGGCAAGGCGATTGTGATCTCTGCGGCAATGCCCAGCTGCTCTGACTGCGCTGCGGCATTGACCAGAACGGCGTCCAATATGGGATTGGAGCAGTAGCTTTTGGGGGCGATGAAGCTCAGCCTCTCCTGAGACGCGCCAATATAGTCCAGCACCGCGGCGGAATCTCCCCTTTGGACCAGGGAGGCTACGGTCTGAAGCTGATGGCGCATATCGTGGCGCTCAATCCGCATGATTTTCTCCGCCCGATGCATGTCCTCAATCCGGTGGCTCATCACAATGGCCTGGGCCTCCAATACCCGCTGGCGCTCCTGGGCCGCGAGGATGCGAAGCTGTTCAAACAGAACATGAAAGATAGTACCATAGACCAGTGCGATCAGGGCTAATATCATAGTGGCCAGGGGCATATCACCGGGCCGCTCAAGAATCATAGTGGGGTAGACGCTGAGGACGACCAGAATAAAGTAGCTGATTCCCGTCAATAAAGCAAACAGCATCCAGCCCTTCCGGACGACCCGGCTGATCTCCAGGAAGGGGCGGCGGAGCCAGCGCCACACGACGTATTCCAGCAGGGGGAAGGCGACCAGCCGAAGGATAAAGGCTACAAGCCAATCGCCTTTCATAGCATAGTCAATCAGTATTGTGGCCAGCTGAATCCATATGCATACTGTATCAGAAAAGCAGAAGATAAAAATGAATTGAGCATTACGCTGCCGTGACATGACAAAGAAGAAAATCAGGGTAGGCACTGTGCCAATCAAAACACCCCATTGCCCCATAGCGGCGAGGCCCTGGGTGAAAAATATCCACATGCAGGCTGCGCTGACAACAAAAAAGATAATGACCGCGGCAATTCTGAAGGTTTTTCTGGAGCATCGATACTCATAAAAGAGGAACATGAAGATATACATGTGAACCATGCAGTAGAGTATGGAAAGCTGAGTAAGCGGGTTTGAACCGGTCACTTCATGTCTCCCCTTCCAGATGAAAATCCAGCCATCGTCTGGTTACTTCGGCGCGGTGAGAGCGGGACACCGGGAGCGTTTTATCCCCTGCCAGCCGGATGTTGGAGGAATCGATCATTTCCACATAGGACAGATTGACAAAAAATGATATGGAGCACAGAACGAAACGGCGGTGCGCCAGCAGAGGCTCTACCGCGTTCTGAAAAGAGCCCCGCAGGCTCATGCCTGTGATAACCGAACCATTGGAGAGATGGTATTGGATACAGCGCCCCACCAACTCGCCGTATACAATGGAGTGGAGCGGAAGCCGACGGAGTCCTTCCCTGGTTTTTATCATAACACAGGCATGGGGCTCCAGCTCCAGGCTCTTGATAATGTTGTCCAGAGACTGAAACAGACGGCTTTTGTCCAGCGGCTTGAGCAGATAGTCCGAAGCCTTCGCCCGGTATGAATCCACCGCGAAATCCGATGAGGCGGTGAGGTAGATGATGCGTCCCCCCTGGTCAAATTCCCGGATGCTTAACCCCAGCTCAATCCCGTTCTGCCCCGGCATGATTACGTCCAGAAGGTAGATGTCAAAAGTGCCCTTCACACGCAGGTGCTCCAGCAGGGCGGCGCTGGAGGAAAAGACAGTTACTGTCAATTTCAAATCCGGGTGCAGGTCGGAATACTCACGTAAAAAGGCTTCCGTCTGTGTGAGCTGTGTGCTTTCGTCATCGCAGAGTGAGATGTTTATAGCGGCCGCCCCCTTTTATACTGCGTGAAAAAGCATGCAGAATCCTAATATGTCTGATAAACCAGCGCAAAACAATAAAATTGTAACATATGATGTGAGAATACGTCAATGCCAGCAGCTGTGCATAGTTAGTGCAAATTTATACCAATTTCCCGCAGCTTCAGAGAGGTAAGGATACAAGTGCAGATATAGCTTATTGAAACTGTACCTAAAAAAACGCCCCCCCACCTTTTGAAAATGTAAAAGGTGGGGGGTGCTTTTTTCAAGTGCAGTAAAATCCTTAATTTAATGGCATTGACCATAAAGGGTGTTGCCGAGACACGGTCAGCCCTTAGAGTGAGACGAAGTGTTCGCCGTACTTGTCAGGGTGCCGGCGGTCACTTCTTTTTGCCCTGGATAAACAGGCCGCAAATACCAATGATAACCAAACAAAGCTGTAACATTTCGGATGTACTCATCAGACGGCCCCCCTTTCCGAAGATCAGAGGGCAAGGAGCAGCCTTCTGTGTGAGGTTTGACCGCAATCGTCTGGCAACGCTGAAAGGTAAACCTTTCCTGATTTCAGCATAGCATAGCCAACGGAGGTACGCTATAAAAAACACAACGTCGTTTGTACGGATTAGATCCAAAAATTCCAAAATGGATTTACTGGCGTTACCTTCCGTATAACGGCTGTTCAAAAAGAAAATATGAGAACCATCCTCATCACTGTAAGAGGTCAATTTGTAGGCCAATTTACATCGCATAAAATTAAATTTTAAGACTCAGGATTATAACATTAAATCATTATAACTCCTTAGAGAAAGTAGCGTTGGCATAAACAACAGAACTTTCAATGCTTTGTAAATTCCTATGGAAAATCTGGCCACTTAGTGATATACTTATAAATGGAAGATAATCTCTTATTATCCTATTCAAAAGACAGTTCAACAGGCGCTGAATTCTGTCAGGTCCACTCTTTGATATCCCGGTTTGAACGGGTCCATTCACACAGAACCGTGCGGCGGGACACATCACAATAGCGGCAAAATGGGGGCGGACTGGCCAAGAAGCGCATGATCTCCGTACCGCTGGCCGCTTGGTAGATGTCGATCGAATCAAACGGTGATACTTCCAGATTTTGATGGAAGTACGCATTGAAATGCTGAATATTTGGAATCAAAACGCATGTATAAAGTCGACCATCCCGCAAAAATATGCATCGGTTGGCCATATCACAAGTCAAAAAGCTCTGCCGTGGATCCTGTGCTCCACGCAGGTCCAAAGGAAAGTACGAGGACTTCTTGGAACGTCCCGGCGTATTGCAATACTGGTAAGTCACTCCGTGCTTGGCCAACAGTTCGTCAATTCGGTCATAGTCCGCGGCTATTGGATATCGCGTTAGCACGATCGTAATATGATTCGTTTTGCAACTTTCCCAAAAATCAGCTTTCATTTGCGGGAGTTTTAGCCCGTTGGTATACAGGATCACCTCGGTGCTGGGAAAGTAATTTCTTGTAACCGCTAAAAATTCTGCGACCTCTGGGTGAAGTAACGGCTCACCGCCCAAGAGCATGATATACGATACGGCATCGCAAAACAGCTCTCTCAGACGCGACATATCCCTAGAAAACGACTCAAGCTGGGTGAATTGGGGATGGGCCAAAGGTGAGAAATGTGTACACATTTGGCAATTCAAGTCACAATGCTCTACAAGGTGCGTTTCCAACTGGAGTCGTGGATGCGGCACGATGTTGAGCAGCTGCCGTTCTGCGGAAGGATGCGGCGCGGGAACCGCCTGGCTTATATGGTTTACCAACATGGAACTTCACCTCTTTCTGGAAAGGAAAAATGATCTATGAACGTATTTGATTGGGCTGATATTGACCGGGGATTTCAGGGGTTTGAGGACTTAGCGTTTCGGTATGTTGAAGCGGAATATAAAATCGCAGGTCATTGGACGCATACCCCGTATACACAGGACGGCAACCGTGACGGCTATACAGTCATTTGCGGTTTCCGGCCCCATGATTTGAGCCCGGAAGAATGGTGGATGGAGGCAAAATACTCCACAGAGAAGAAGCGGCTCTCCCGGTACCGTCTGGACTCTACGATTGTCAGCGCAGTGATACACGGCAATGTCTCCAAAGTGGTCTTTGTAACAAACATCATGGTCAGCACCAAAACCATTGTGGATATTCGGACCGCATTGAAGCAGGCGGTCCACTGCCGAGAAGTCCATTTTTGTGTCAAGAACACGTTAGAATACTGGCTTACACAGCACCCTGACGTTTTTCACACTTTTTTCCCCAATACCGACATCCATACGCTTTCCGTAAAACAATTGTTATTAAGCGAGGAAATTGAATTTTTTTCCGATCAGAAAGTCGGCCTGTCTAACTTTGAGCCCCTAAAATATTTACAGCTTGGTAGGGAATACTACCTATATTTTTCAGTTTACAGTAACCGAAAGCGGACCTTGCAATTGTCCGTGGCTCCCGGCTTTTCGGGCGTAACCCTTTTGTCCCCCGCTAGTATCGTTCTTTCTCCTGGCGTTACACCATGCACGGTAAAACTCGCGCTCAACAGTGGCTATTCGATGAGCTATAAATTCCCGGACGGCAGAACAGTTCAAAAATGTGACCAACTGGACGGCGCTTTGCTAAAATTAGGCTCGCTGGAGCTTGTTGTGAAAGCTCCGGTCGAGGTGATGGTTGCGGCGTATATGCTATACCTTCCGTCCCAAGAACATAATTTGGAAGGATTAAAATCTTCCTATGACGCCGCGTATAGCCAGATGCGGCCGTCTATCAATTTTCTGATCGGCGTTTCCGGCTCTGGAAAAACCTGTCTGATGGAGCGTTTTGTCCGAGAGAAAATTGATTTGGATCAAAGCGTTTATCGTGTGACATTTTCAACACATCGCATTACCAATGACCTTAATATCTACTACTTCCTAGCTTTTTGTATGTATCCCTACCTCCCACCGGACATGGTTGACGAGCCTTATTTAAAAAAATTGCAGAGTAGTGGGATAGAATGTTCTGCTATTTACCAGGCTGCGCACTATCTCCAGCAACCGGACCTCCTGCATCAGTTTTTTGTTTCGTCCATGAGCGGGGATATTTTTCCAGTCAATCTAGCTTTGAATCCCCGTGTGATTTTACTGGACGATCTGCATAAGCTGGAGCCAGACTCCCTTAGCTTTCTCCTGAACGTAATCGCGGAGCTCTACGAAAAGCGGCTGCCGATTTTCGTCTTGGCCAATGGATGGCCGGAAATTATAGACACAGACGCATATCAAGCATTGAAAAAGCGCACTTTCCTGCGGAAATTCTCCTGTGAGCTGACCGCAAAGGACCTTGCCGCGGCGCTCCAAAAAGAGAGCATCCTAGCGTTTGACCTGGATCCCCAGCTTTGTACCGTTATTTTTCCAAATGTGATCGAGTTGCTTGCGTTTATCGAATACATGAGAGGAAAGACTCTGCATCACTTTGAGGATTTTTTGATTGAGAGCCGCCTGTTTTTGGGCAGCTCAATTGCTCGGGAATGCATTTTAGAACGATTTCAGAAGTTGTTTTCGATTGATCCCCAAAGCGAAGAACTGTGCACAAGGATCTACTGGTCGGTAAACGGCATCCCCTTTCATGATCCTATGACTAAGACGGAATCCAAATTGATTCAATACGAATTGATTAAAATCAATGACGAAAACACCCGGCTCATCCCATATCACGACCTGTACCGGCAGATATTCTGCCAGAAGTTTGATCTTCCCCAAAATTTCTCTCAGGCTGGGGAAGACGATATTTATGTGGATACCGCAAGAGTTCTCACCGCAGGAGGGACAAAAAAGCAGCTGGCCGAGGCGCTTGCCCTACTTCAGCAGTGGAAGCGGGAGGGGCGTTTTTATGCGATCCTCTTTGTTCTGGAGGGACTCTTTGAGACACCCCAAAAGGACGGCCTGCGTACTAGGATCGGGGATACGGCCTATTTTCAGCTTTATCTTTGCTATGCGTTCGGGGTCGCAAACGGAAGCCGCTCTAAATCCGGAAAGAACATTTTTCAAGAAATCTTGGAGCAAACCACATCGGGAAGCAGTCCAGGGATCTTGACCGTGCGCATGGACGCCATGTTTGAACTAATTAACAGTAGCTATGAGTGGCTGATGCATGATACCGCAAGAGAATATATTAAAGTGATTGACAGTTTGATCGGCTCGCTGCAAAAAATCAGGCAGCTGCCCCAAGACCGAAATCAATGCGAAAAATATATTTTGACCCGGCAAATTGAAATGCTGATCCATTCGGAGCAGGATAATGCACAGGCGGAAACACTGTTCCAGAATCTGGATCAGACAGTTCAGGACTACAACTATGATTATGAGCGTGAGTTTTTTAAGCTGCGCTATGCGGAATCCCTGTATTTTCGCGATACATCCCGCGCTCGGGATATGGTGAGAGAATGCCGGGATCACCTGCTCACACTCCGCAGCCCGGAGGAAAAGTTTTATCTATGGGCCAAAATGGACTACGAATTTTTGCAGTTTGTTTTGAAAGCTCCAGAGGTCGATCTGGAGGAGATGAAGGCTGCTCACAACGCACTGAAAAAGAATTGTTTCAATGACTACCGCAAGCGCGTATTCGCGTTGGCCAGTGTGTACTATGCAATCGGGCTGATCCCAAGCGGCGATCAGATCCTTTTCTCAGATACTGCTACGCCACGTGAGCTGCGTCCCAGGCAAAGAGCAATCTATGCCGAAACCATGGCGATCCATTACGCCTTGTCTGGGGATATAATCCAGGCGGAAAAGGAACTACAAAAAGCTGCAGAGCTTTTTCATGCGTTTCCCTCTTATCTGACGGTGATCCGCCACAATGAAAATATCCTAAAACAAGGAGCTTTTTCCCCGGACAAACTTGATTTTTGCGCCAACAAGCACTGCCAACCCGGCTGGTACTGCATCGATCCGAGATGTATTTGGTGATTAATAGATCGTCGTATTTGTAATATGCGGCTGTATGTGCTGGCGCAGTTGCTCTGCGGTCGTGTATTCCATATATTCATCGAAATTGATTACAGCTTTGATTTTCTGGAAAGAATACGCTAGATACCCTTTCCTGACCGCTTCATCCGGAACAAATTCAAAGATCTCCCGTACGATAAGGTTATAAAACTGCTCTAAAAATTTATAGTAATGAAATCTATATCGCTCAAACTGCCCGGCTGTCTCGAGTTCGCGACGTAGCAACGAAAAAATCTCGACAAAATCATCAATATGCTTTCGATCAAAGGATTGAACAATGGAATTGGGCCTTTTATAGTGGTGGTAGGCCACATTGGGAATACAGATGATTTTTTCGGCGTGCATCATCGAAAGGAAAGAGAACAACAGATCTTCGAACATCTTGTCCTCTGCAAAACGCAAGTGAATACGGTCGAGATAATCCCTCTGATAAATCTTATTGACCGTAGAGGGAATTATTAGAATACCCACATCAATCTGTTTCGTTAGGACTTTTAACGCATACTCTCCGGTCAGGGTAAGTTCACGATCATACTTGCATTTGTAAAGCGGAGTTTTTTGCGTATAATCGTAGGAGCGTACCAAGCTGCACATACCAATATCGGCGCCGCTTTGCTCCATCTGGTTCACGCAGTCTTCAAAATATGTAATGTCAACCCAATCGTCACTGTCGCAAAAGGCGATATAGGTCCCTGATGCCAGTTCAATTCCCTTGTTCCGGGCGCCTCCAGGCCCTTGATGCTGCTCAAGGCGTTCATAACGTACGATTTTATCACACCGTCCCAAATAAGGTGCGACCACACTCTGTATGTCATCGTCAGAGCAATCGTCAATGACAATGATTTCCATCCATAAAAGCGTTTGCGCCATGAGACTATCCATACATCGTTCAAGATACTTGCCAGTATTGTATGTTGGGACAATCACGCTGATTGGTGTGTTTTCTCTTTGTGTTTCCATCTTGCCGCTCCATTCTTGACCCCGTTTGGGACAAACTATCAAAGGGATAATCTTGAATCATAGATAATAAGAGATTATCTATCATACATGACATCAGGCCACCGAATATCCGGCGGCCTGCGTGATTTAAAGAGAGAAAGTCATCTTTCCCCTAGGGTGCTTTTCAGCCAACAATATAGTCTGCTGCTCTGTTGCAACGTGAGTGTATATTTGTGTTGTAGCAATAGAACTATTGAAGCAGGCTGTGGATGATAAGCATTTGCGGGTCAACCCCTCGGAGGCGTGTAAGCTGCCAAAGGTGAAAGAACGGGAAATGTTGTCTTTTGAGGACAATCAAGTGTTGGATTTTCTAAAGGCCATTGAGGGACATCCCTATGAATACCTCTATAAGATCACACTGTTTACTGGACTTCGAGAGGGTGAAGTGCTGGGGCTTACCTGGGATTGCCTGGATTTAGAGCGGGGAACACTCATTGTCAAGCAACAGATTCAGAAAGAGCGCAAGAAGGGCGGGAAATATTATTTTGATTCCACCAAAAACAGCAAGGACAGGACCTTGGTTCTGGCTCCATCTATCGTTGAGTTGTTCCGTCTACAAAAAATCAGGCAGGACGCTATGAGAGCAAAAGCCGGGGACAAATGGGTGGAGCACAATATGGTCTTTACCCGCGATAACGGTTTTTACTTTTCGTCCCGGACCGCCTATAACGCTTTCAAATGCGTGGTGGAAAAAATGGGGATTCCTGATACCCGGTTTCATGACCTCCGGCATTCGTACACAACAATGGCAATTAAAAATGGGGACGATGTTAAGACGGTACAAAAGAATCTGGGACACGCCACGGCAGCTTTTACGTTGAAGGTTTATGCCCACGTTACGGAACAGATGAAGAGGGACAGTGCGGACCGCATGGAGCAGTTCATGCAGTCTATTTCCGCTTAACAGCCAATAAGGGAAAAAATAAGGGAAAACGCTTTTTAAAAGGGCATAAAAAATCCCCTAAAGCCTTGCGGCTCTAGGAGATAGGTGTGGTTGCGGGGACAGGACTTGAACCTGCAACCTCCGGGTTATGAGGCCGATTTGACATGTCTAACTGGTTAAATCTAGTCTCATAAGTTGCAGGAATCTCATTTTTATGAGGATATAGATAACTTTTGAGGCAAACGTCTCACGAGTCTCACAGCATAAACATCGGATAAGCATCAGTGCTCCCGATTTTTTTACCGATTTTCTCCGGGGTATCCTAGCCCGGAGGTCACACGGTATCCACAACCCGAAAGTCATACATCTTGTGCCTAGCATAATACAAAAGAGGAATTCAGTCAATCCCCACATCAAATTTCCTCCGGGTTTCCAAGGGGGGATTTGGCATGTCTAACTGGCTCAATCCAGCCTCATAAGTTGCAGAAATCTCAATTTTTTGAGAAATCTGATGACTTTTGAGATGAGCGTCTCACGAGTCTCACACCATAAGCATCGGGTAAGCATCAGCGATCCCGATTTTTTGCCGTTTTTCTCCGGGGTATCCTAGCCCGAGGGCCATGCAGTATCCGCAACCCGAAAGTCACAAATCTCATAGTAACGTTGCCGGATGACACAATACATCAATTTTATTTAAATTGTAATATCCTGCGGCCTTTTGCAAGCTACCCCCCACTCTTTAAGTAAAATTCCATCATCTGTCATACCTCTTTCTCAATCACATAAATGGCAGCTACTCGCGTTCCGCTGTGGTTCAGTGCCACAACGGCAATCTGCGCATCTAGTTCATGGACCATCTGCTTCACAGGGATAGTTCGGTTTTCTCCTCTGTGTGGGGCATAGCAATGCACTGGAACATACTCTTCGACCGAGGCTAAAAAATATCTTCCCGCCAGAGTTACCTGGAGCAGGCTGCCCTCACTGAACATCAGTCGGCAGTCTTGATATACGCCGTCTTTGGGACCTTTTGTCAATACAGGTTGGGGGCCAATGAACAACGGATTTTCTCTTTCCGTTTGCTGGTCGGCAAATTGGAGTTTCTGTTCTCTCCTGCCTACCTCCTCCCGTCGGTTCTCTTTCTCTCGATAGATTCCCTGTTGATATGGTTTGCTATCTGTTACAGCCCAGTCTTCCAGTAGCCCGTTCCGGAACACCTTATAGTGATAGATCCCATTCCTATGCTCATAATCCCCTGTCAATACGTAGTACTGGTTCAGCGTGTCCAGAATACTCCATTTGGGTCGGTCACCGCCGCCTACTGGAATATATTTCTCAAGCATATGACCGGCCTGGTTGCTCCCTTCTATGACGATGCCGAAGATAAAGCCGGCAAGATCGAAAGACAGTGCCAGCAGTAAAGCAAAACGGGCTAAGTCCCGATAGGGGCTTTGCAAATAGATGATTCCCTGATAGATGGCGTTGTGATTTGCGATATAACGGCGCACTACATCATCCAGTACTCCGCTGGCAGTAGCCCGGTCGTAGCTACGTAGAATGCTGAGCTGATCCTCCGACAGGATACTATCTCCGCCCTCACTCTGACCGTAGGCAGGCATAGCGCTGATTTGCGCTCTAAGATCGGATAGGCGTTTTTCCCAGGTTTTTTTCCATTGATCAGATGACTTTTCATTACCATCGTCTTTTGCGGATTGGCTAGATTCGTCCTCACCGATCCCGGTGGACTCTGTAGTAGTCCGAAGTTCAGTAATCATCTCATCCAGACTTGCCTCGATGTCCTTGATATCAGAATAGTCTGTTAAATTTCGAATCAGCCGGTTCATCTGCAACATTAGAGCAGTGTAGGATTGGGCGTTTTCGCCGGTGGACTGTTCATTGGCCGCATTGCGCAGGTTCTTAAAAATTTCTTGGGCAATCTCCAGCAATCGAGTCTCATCCGGTTCCTGCTTGAAGAATTCCGACTGCAACTCCAGCAGGTCGCTTCGAATGGTGATGGCACTAGTGGAGCTGTTCAGGCCTAGCAGGCTCTCATACACGGATAGTCGCGTCAAAGCCTGGTCCAACTGCATACTTTCCAGCTCCAAATTTGTCTGTTCTTGGGTTGCAGTTTCAAACATCCGTGTATAGTTATTGAGGGCGTTCGTCAGCGCCGCCACATCTGTGCCTTCCGTAGCGTTACGAATGCGGTTGTTCAGATTTGTGATCTGCCTGTTGTAGGCATCAAGATTGCTGCTGATGGTGCTCATTCTTTGCTGGATATTCTCCGTCCTCTGGGTAATATTGTTTCGGGCGTCTTCCACGGCCCGCGCAGCCTGATCTAGGCTTTCCTGGGAGGGCTCTTGCACCGCTGTCCTGCGCATAGCAGTAATGACAGGGAGCATATAACTGGCCGCCGTCCCTCCCTCCGACCTATAGGCTGCTTCTTCCTCATCCCAAGCGATCCCGCCGTCTATCCTAGAATCTTTCAGCTGTTCTCTGGCCTGCTCCTCTAGGCGCAGGATGTGATCCCCCATGCTTTCCTCCAGATAGAGACGGTAGACATGAGCATAATCCCGGGCATCATACAGCTGGGTACGGTAGGTCCGCTGTACCAGCAGCTCACTGTCCGTCCCCCAGGAGTCCTGATGGATCACCTCTGCGATGTAGACATAACTGAACCATGAGGAGCAGAAAACCGCAACCCCTGTCAGCAGAAGCGCCATAAGGATCATAAAACACCTGGCAAAGACGTTCCATGGCTTCTTCCATAGGCTCCGCAAATATCCGGGTAGATTCATGCTCAAGGCAAGCAGGATACCCTGAATAGCCGCAGAGGCGGTGTATGCGATCACGCCATTTTCCCGGAAGATATATGCCTTCATACCGTTGGCAGTCGTAAAGAAGGACACGACCGCCAGAAAGATCACCGCCGCCCGTAGGAGATAGGTATTGCCGCCGCCCGTCCGTTCATCCTGATTTGTCTCTGTCTGATTGGAATGTATCTGCTTGTGATCCAATTCTGCCTGCTTTGCTTTTCCCTTCATGCAGAACTCCCCCTCATTTCTTTGTTATGCTTGTTTTAAAGATGGTAAAAGTGACATCCCTGTCGTCTGTTTCCCTATTGATCTCTTGTTCCATAGTTTTGGTAATGTTTCGGATCAGCTTATTCTGAATATAGCTGATATCCATATCCTCCCGTCCTTGACCAACAGCACTGTTCAAAGCGGAGAAAATTGAGTCCAGCAGTACCAATATCAGCAGGGAGGCTTGCCCTACCAATGCCACGAAGAGATATCGCGCCTCTCTGCGGATTAGGGTCTCTCGCATGTCCATCACTAGGCGGATAATCTCCAGCATAACAATGGCCAACGTCATGGCAATAGCAACTATCGCAAAATATTTTAAAAAGGCCAGAACAACATCAAGCGGTTCATTTTGATAAATATCAATATTATGCAGAACCAGCAGAATGGATACACCGACCCCCATTATCCCCATGGAACCTGAGTATTCATCAATCAGACTAATCGAGTGCTTCTGTTTCAGGTTGTCTCTTACAATGGCGTAGAGGATTCTGGTAACCGCAAATCCGACTCCTAACACAATAATATACACCAGTATATATGTAATGACATCGGATATGGACAAGTCCTTTGAATAGCCCGAATTTCTGCCGGAGGGTACATTTTCGTTTTCGTTCGGCTCGGTATTCCTGTTTGAATTTATACCTCCCTCTGTGTTCACGTTGTTATCTGTACTTCCACTATCGTTTTTTGTTTCGGCCTCATTCTTGTAGATTACTGAAACAAATTTTTGAACTCCATTACCCCAGGTCTCTGCCAAACCTACTTTATCCTCCGAGTTTCCCAAAAGGAAGGGCAGAAGAATAAACGCCAGCAAAATCCCGCAGGTCACGAAGAACGTAAAGATAGGCGTCCTAACAATCTCGCTAAATTGATTGCCAACTTCCTTTAATTTTTTTGCCCAATCTTTCACTGATTTATTTTGCCCATCAAGGGTCGCACGAATCCCTTTACTGACAAGGAGAATAACCACCAGTGAGACAATCGCCACAATGGCAAAAGCTGTCCCAAGTAACAGAAGTTTGACCGCCATTTTCGATCCATTAACTACCACAGAGGTCAATGCTTTGCTACCGTCATTATCACAAAAAAATTCGGTAACGCTTTCCCGCCGACTATAAAAAATCATAGCAGTCAGTACGACAAAAGCGATCCAGCCGGAGATATTTAATTTTTTTCTCCGCTCTTCCGTATTACCTTGGGCCGCTAACCAACGCAGGATACCCGAGATGACCAGAATGATACATACGATAATTACACCTAACCACAGGCAAATTTTCAGCATGTCTACTATGCTGTTCAAGTTTCCCATATTCTCCACCTCACATCACCGTCTATTTCAAGTCTAGGGTTTGCTTTATACAAACAACTGCATCACGGCGCTTGCAACGTTGCAGCACGCTGTAACATAATCCAGGTAACTCTTTACACTCATTTCCTGCCCAAGGATCTGCTGTCCACCGGGAGTCAAAGCGGTTACCACACTGAGAACCGTCAGGGGAGCTACAAGAAACGCCAGCAGCGCCACGGCCATATCTGCTGGGTTTATGACACACACTGGCTTTACGCCCGTTTTCTCCTTTTCCTTAAGTCTGCGCATTCTCCAGGTTGCAATTGCTATGATAAGGCCACCCAGGCACAGCGGCAAAATCAGTACCGTCGCCAGCAGACCCACTGCCTGCAGCAGGAAGGGCATAGCGGAAAATAAAATCATCAGGACGCTGACAACCAGTACGGTTTTCAGGATTTTCCAGTGAGGTAAGAGATCCACGGCCTGTTTTACCTTGTGAACAATCAGGGGAGCGGTGTACACAACAGAACCGATGAGGGCGCAGGCAATCCAAACCAGCAGACTTCCAACAAGGGTGTCTATATCGGCCAAGACCTCCGCCGTCCCCGTCCGGTAAGTCTTGTAAGACAGAACGAGTATCCACATGGCCGTAGTCACTGTCATGATTGCAATGATACCCTTGTCGTGTGTTTTAATAGCTTTCACAACTGTGGAGAATTCCCGGCCCACCGCAGTGGCAGCTCGCCTCAAAAGTACTAGTAGTGCTTGTGCCCGATTTATCATCTGTGCCCCTAGGTTTGTTAAAAAGAGTATTTGAAGAACAATACAGACAAGCCAGCAGATGTGCCAGCTCCACTGATCATTCAACGGAGCTTTCCAGCTAATTTCGTGTCCAAATATAGAAATGTTCATGGGGAAAGCCAGAAGGGGGACGAGGAGATTACCGAGCAGACCTGCTAGCCGCCTCTCATTCTGTTCCTTGCTGGGCAGGCCAATCAAGAATGTGCCAAGCACAGCAATGTTAACAAAAATAATATTGAAGATAGTATCAATTTGGTATCCCAATCTCCCAATCGCCGTCGTCCAAACCTTAAGGATGACGGCAATCAACAGTGTAACTGCTGCCGCAAAGGTCGGGATGCCGTCTTGCCAAATCCGCTTCATTCAGGTATTCACTTCCTTACAATCATTCTGCAGCCCAATGGCGGAGGACACTTTTCCCTTGATAAGAAAAGAGATACATACAAAATAATCTCGCCTATCATCTCCGCATATTTGTGAACCCCTTATAAAGTCTCCTGATGTCGTTCCTATTTTTTGAATACATAAATAATGTTTGGCTTTGATTTAATCTCATTTATATAGCTAATGCCAGTGACAATTTTTCTCATATTTCGACATCAACGCTTTAAAGCCCCCCAACCCTCAACTGCGGGTCGGGGAAACTGGGGTGTTGCTGTGGCTGCTGGGCCGGGGCGCTTCTTCACCCAGTCGTTGGGGTAGTCCATCCGTACCATGTGGCCCATGCCGTCGTACTGTTAGGTGGTGGCCCAGTCGTCGCTCTCGGTGACAGAGGTCAGGTTGCTCGCCCCGTCGTACTCATAAGTGACCACGGAGTTGTCGGGTAGGCGATGGCGGTCTGATTGCCGTTGCCGTCATAGTCGTACTTGACCACATTGCCCTTGTGGTCAGTGACCTGTTTCAGATGGCTGAGCAAATCGTACTCAAAGCTGTTGACGCTGACCTAGCGGTGGTTCCCTCCAGGAGGTTGCCTTGGGAGTCGTAGGTGTAGGTGGTGGCATTGCCCAGCTGGTTGATCCTGGAGGTCATTCACCCGTCTGCATCATAGGTATATTTCCAGGTGTTGCCGTTGTGGTCGGCTTCAGAGACTAGCTGACCGGCCTTGTCTTAGAATAATTTCAATGAATGTAGCGACTTGGTCTCCGCCATTGAGGATTACGCCAGAAAATTCGGCTGCTATCCCAGCGCGGTCCTCGCTGACAGAATCTATCAAACCAGAGAAAACAAACTCTATTGCAATGAGCGTGGAATTCACCTGTCCGGGCCCCCTTGGGCCGCAGAAAGGCTGACCAAACAGATACAAAAATCAAACGGCAGACGTACTGCGATTCCTGTGAACATAACGCTGTTGATGACAGCAATGATAACGCTAAGTGGCGTTTCGGACTCGACCGCCTATTCTCTATACTAGATGAGACCGCCAAAACTGAGGCCGCTCTCATTCTCCTTGCCATGAATGCCTGCCATAGGTTGGCGCGTTGGCTTGTGCCCTGTTATTTCTTTGTATAACAATTTGCTACGAGGCATACTATTTCAGTCATCGCCACCGATCTTTCACCTGCTGGATTCAGAACGCTTTTATTATTTAATGAGCATCTAGAGACAAAAGTTTACATAGTTCGAAAAAATATTTAAAAATTCCCTCCAAAATATCTTTATAGAGATATTATAATATATTATTGTCTCTTTGGTCCGTTCATAAAATTTAACAAACGGATAAAATATCACCAAAGATAATGACGGTGGTGATATCATGCCGAGAAGAAACGATACACAGGCGGGCCTGATAGGGAAGCGCATCTATAAAAGGCGCAAAGAACTAAAACTGACACAGGATAGTCTGGCAGAGCGCGCAGGGTTATCCCAATCCTTTTTGACGTATGTAGAACGGGGAGAAAAGGGACTGGGATTTGACAGTATTATCAAAATTAGCTCCGCACTTGAAACCAGCACGGACTATTTACTGACCGGAGTTGCCATGAAGGAAGAATCCAATTATGTTCTTCGACTGTTTGAACTGCTGGATGAATCGCAGCGGGAACACGCCGTAGAAATTCTGAAACGCCTTCTGGTCATAGGCGGGCATACGCTGCCGGAGCCATAGCGAAGTATCCTTTGGATATTAGAAAAAGAAAGAGGTACGAAATGGAATGGGAAACTGGAATGGAACAGATCAGGAGGCGAAGGAGATATTCCATGAATTGTTCAAGCAGGAGTATGAGAAGCTGATTCGCTGCGCGATTTCTTACCTAAAGTTGAAGAAAACAGAGGGAGATATGGTTAGCCGGGCTGAAGATGTTGTGCAGGGAATGTTCACTCTGGCCTGGGATCGCAGAAAAGAAGTTTTGTCCTGTGAGAAACCAGTCGGCTGGTTATATGAGGCGCTTCAATACAAGGTCAAAGAGCTGCTGAATGAAGAAAACAAGTGGGAGAAGCGGCTGCGTCGGTATCAGGAATTTTATATTCCTCCCAATGAGCCGCACATTGATTTGAAATGTGAACTGGAGGGGATTGTGCCAAAGGAAGAATTTGACCTGTTATACAAGATTTATGTGATGGGGTATTCTTATAAGGAGTTATGCGCAGAACTGGACCTCACAAAGCAAGCTCTAGCGGCAAAGGTACATAGGATCAAGAAAAAGATACGAAAAAAGCTGGAAAATTAAAGTTTTTCTGGCGCGTAAACTTTTGCCGCTAAACGTTCATTATAGTATAGAAGGGGGTTCAGAGCATGACAGGCAAAGAGAACGATTATTTGCCTTACGATCTGGAAAATATGAGTATTCCAGAATTGGAGGCGCTGCTCCAGCAAGACTTTATTGCTTCGGACGGTGCTGCTCCTGATGTTGATTATATTATGGCTATTGTGGAGGTGATACAGAAGAAGGAACAGGAGAAGCCGGATTATCAACCTATGGATACAGAGAAGACGTGGGATGAGTTCCAGCCCTTTTGCAGTTCCAATGAGGAGACAAATTCCACTTACCGTTCCAAAGAAAGCAAAATCCAAACCGAGGTTCCAAAACCAGCATCACTTGTTTCACAACAAAAGAGATCCCATACTCTCCGCAAACAACTTGCGGTTGCCGTTCTGGTAGCGGCCTTGTTGGCCATTACGTTGATCCCGGTGGCTGGATATGCAAACGTGCTCCAGATGGTAATTGCTTACTGGACAGACGACTATTTTTCGTTTAGTCTAGGAAATAGGGATTTGGAACAGGACCAAGGTGATATACCACCTGCGATTCCAGTGGGATTTGAAGATTTATGGGCCTTTTCATTGATGAGCAGAATTCAAAACCTGGCTCTTCCCAGGTATATCCCGGATGGATTTCAAGTAGCAGATACCAGTTTTGAAGAATATCCTTTATCAGAAGGCTTTGAATTTTACATTTTCTATACAAAAGATGACGATTATATAGGGATCTCCATTACAAACAATGATGAAACCAGTGGTGTTATTTACGAAAAAGATACAAGCGAAGTAGAACCCTATGTGTTAAATGGCGTAGAATACTTTATTTTCAACAATAACGGAGAAAATATTTCTACAATAAAATTGAACGGAATAGAGTATATCTTTGGTACAAGCCTACCAAGGCAAGAGTTAAAGGAAATTATTGATTCTATATGTTAGAGGTAAATCATATGAAAAAGTTTAAAGTAATCTCTTTGCTTTTAGTAATTATCTGTATTATGAACTTGACAGTTCCTACTTTTGCGGCAAATACAAGAGCAAGTGACCAGATTAGACTATATCGCATGGACACCATAGTAACAGAGGGTGCTATAAACATAGAGTTTTCGATCACTGGGAAGGTCATCATGAACAAGATTGGGTGCGAAAGTATCTATATTTATAAAAAAGTTGGAACAGGATGGACCTATAGTAATGGAAAAACAGAAAACAATACTGGTATGAGTGTTACGCAAAAAGGACACTTTGGAAATACGATTACCTTTAGCGGTACCGCTGGAACAGAATATATGGTGGTCGTTACCGTTTTTGCAGAGGACGACAACGCCCGTGATACTAGATCAAAAACATTCTATGTAACAGGACAATAGATTTTTAGAAAAGAAGGAGTGCTAGATCAGCACTCCTTTTTCTTTCATATTGAGGCGTTTCCACAAACGACTTTAGAACTGATAATTAGGCTCTGCTCCGCAACCTCGGCAAGACAAACAGCAGAAGCATAAGGCAAAACAGAGCGAGAGCGGCCCTCAGGGATAAGGAAAGGTTTGAGAGCAGCAGTGCAACGCCAATCACACAGACAGCGGTTTCCTGTAGGCGTGCCATGACGCGGTCCAGGCCGTAAGCGGTCTTGACCGTCCCAAAAACACCCTCCACAGCATTGCGGTCGCAGTTGTCCTGATACTCCAGTTTCTTTGCTTGACGGGATAGGCCGGGAGCTTTTGGCGGCTTTCCCAGGGCCGGACCGGACAGACGAATACCATGCTCTTTGCAAAAAGCCAGTGTCTGGCGGCTGCGGTAGATTTTGTCCGCCAGGATACGTTCCGGGTAACAGCCATAGCGCTCCCGGTACCGAGCCACCGCCCGCCAGAGGTCTTCCGATTCGTTGAAGGGCTCGAAGTCCAGCCGTTCGATCCTGGCATAGCCATCCACCAGACTGATATGCAGTTTTGAGCCAAACTCGGTATTGGCGTGGGCTTTTCCCCGAACGATGGGCCGGACCCAGGGCTGGGCCAGACTGACGATGCGCCGGGGAATGCTGTGGGTCCCGGATTCAAACATGAGGCGCTGCTGCTCGTAGACAGTAGTCATGATATTCAGGCGGTCCGCCTGCTTTGAAGACAATTTTGCACCTTTTTGAACCAATTCAGCTATGTACCTGATATCCCGGCGGATGTATTGCAGCTGTTTGCGTATCGCGGAACGGATTGCTTTCCCACTGCGCTTCTTGCTTTTGGACAGACGGAGATAGTCCTTCCGGGCGCGCTTGCGGTACATCCGGGGCTTCTTCTGTCCTGCCG
>OFHN01001027.1_pt1 | contig 21741 bp, 17 predicted proteins | sample 1521321 | NCBI WGS metagenome assembly OFHN01 (sample SAMEA3504130, study PRJEB24116) | mouse gut metagenome | biome: mouse gut; feature: mouse-associated habitat; material: faeces | place: Denmark | collected 2011
TCCACAGGTTTGTCCACATCTTCATGTTTATGGAAAAAAGCAACTTGAAAATGAATGTCAGATGGATCGCAACTATGAAGCCGAAGGCTTCATAGTTGCGGAATCCGGCCTATTACAGGTTTGCCTTCGGCAAAGAGGCCAGATTCTTCTCAACTTTTATATGTTCTCACGGCCTTTGCAGTAAATGCAAAGACCTGAGATGAACTGTTACGATCTATTTTTTTATGTCTGTCAAAATAAGGCTGTGGATAACTGTGAAATCAGATATAAACATTATGAACACCGCATTTTTGAATGAAAAACAGGACCTTGTCCATTTTATGAAGGAGTTATGCACAAGTTATACACATGATTGTGGATATTGTGTATGGTTTTTCAGCCTTTTTCTTTTATTTTATATTGAAAAAATGGGCTTATTTACTTGACGTTTCCCGGTGAATTATATATAATCAACATGTTGTTTTTCAAATATTTGTAAAATAAAACTACCTTATATATAAATTAAGGTTTCATAGAAGGAGGTGCATCGAAATGAAAATGACTTATCAGCCCAAGAAAAGGCAGAGATCCAAGGTTCACGGATTCCGCAAGAGAATGAGTACTGCCGGCGGAAGAAAAGTTCTGGCTGCAAGACGTGCAAAAGGAAGAAAGAGATTATCAGCATAGGCCGCATTTATGTGGCCTTTTTTTCTCCTGATTTCATGTAAGTTGTAATTTATTATTCGGCAGACTGAGCATGATGGGGTTTACTATAGATTAGGGAGGAAAAATGGTATTTTCAGAATCTTTAAAGAAGAATCGTGATTTCCAGTATGTTTACAGAAATGGCAAAAGTTACGCAAACAAGTATCTGGTAATGTACGTATTGAAAAACAACACACAGCGAAACAGACTGGGAATATCCGCCAGTAAGAAGGTGGGCAACAGCGTCGTAAGGCACAGGTTCGCCAGACTGGTGAGAGAGAGTTACCGGCTACACGAGAATATATTTAATAGTGGTTTAGATATAGTAGTCGTTGCAAGAAAAAGTGCTGCTTCGGTTGGTTATTTTGAGATCGAAAGCGCATTATTACATCTTTCGGGCCTTCATCACATTCTTTGTGAAGAAGTGTAGATTTAGAAATTGATATGAAAAAATTACTAATTTATCTTATTAAATTCTATAGAAGCTATATTTCTCCAATGAAAAGCACAAAATGCCCTTATTTTCCGACCTGTTCCGAATACGGACTGGAGGCTGTTGAGAAGTACGGCGCTTTTAAGGGCGGGTTGTTGGCGATTTGGAGAATATGCAGATGTAATCCTTTTTCGAAAGGTGGTTATGACCCTGTTCCATAACAGATAAGCAGCAGGCTGAACTGCTGCATCACAAAGAACAGGAAGATTTAAACAGTTGAGAAAACATGATTTCAAGGAGGTAAATCGATAGTGTCAAATATTTTGTTAACCCAGGATCCTGGTAAGATACTCGGTCCCATTGCAAAGCTTCTGGGTTATATTATGGAGGGTATCTTCTTTATTATTGATAAGATCGGTATCCCTAATATTGGACTTGCTATTATTTTGTTTACGATCGTAATGTATCTTCTTATGATGCCGCTTACGATCAAGCAGCAGAAGTTCTCCAAATTGTCTGCGAAGATGAATCCGGAGCTGCAGGCTGTTCAGGCCAAGTATAAGAACAGGAAAGACAATGATGCCATGATGGCAATGAATATGGAGACGAAGGCCATCTATGCGAAGTACGGTGTTTCGCCCACCGGTAACTGTCTGCAGCTGATCATCCAGATGCCGATCCTGTTTGCTCTCTACCGGGTCATCAACAATATGCCAGCTTATGTAGACAAGATCAAAGAAGCCTTCTTCCCTCTGGTGGACAACCTGATCGCACAGGCCGGGAGCACGGAATTCATCAAAACATTTTCACAGGCCGGTTATTTTGGCAAACAGTTTGAGAATGAGTCTTTTATAAACGGTGTCACTACTTATGTGCAGAATACTTTTATTGATGTGTTGAACAAGTCATCGACAGCGGAATGGCTCAGCATCAAAGACAAATTTCCGAGTCTGTCGGAAGATGTGGATCATACGCTGGGGTTATTGAACCAGTATAATAACTTTCTGGGATTGAATATCGGTAATTCGCCTTCCTATATTGTAAAAGAAGCTATCAGCGCAGGTTCTTATCTGATGGTACTGGCGGCTGTCTCGATTCCTGTTCTGTCGGCTGTGACCCAGTGGATCAATCTGAAGCTGATGCCGCAGCAGGAGACCCAGTCGGATAATAAGAACGATACACAGAATACCATGATGCAGTCCATGAAGACAATGAATATGATGATGCCCATCATGTCTGCCGTTTTCTGTTACACACTGCCTGCAGGTCTCGGTCTTTACTGGGTAGCCGGTGCTGTTGTGAGAAGTATCCAGCAGGTTGTGATCAACAAACATATTGATAAGCTGGATCTGGACGAGATCATTAAGAAGAATGAAGTCAAAGCCAAGAAGAAAATGGAAAAAGCAGGTGTAAAAGCCGAGCAGATGGCAGCTTACGCCAACATGAATACGAAGAAGGTAAGCACTGCTGCCAAAGCGGCGTCCACTCCTTCCATGACAGCTGAGGAGAAGGAAGAAGCAGTGAGAAAATCCACAGAGTATTATAACAAAAATGCCAAACCCGGAAGTATGATGTCCAAGGCTAACATGGTGAAACAGTATAACGAGAAGAATAATAAGTAGCATTGGTGTGATATGTTATAGTAAACTTACATCATGCTTAGCCTGCCGCCTGGCGGGCCGCATGGCCATCCATGCTGTGAAAGTCGAAGACTTTCATAGTAACGAAATTTCTAATGTCGTTAACTATAGATTGATTTTGTGTAGAAATGGAGGATTTAGTATTTATGGAATTTATTGAAATATCCGCAAAGACAGTGAACGATGCGATCACGGAAGCGTGTCAGAAATTTACCGTGACCAGTGACAAACTGGAATATGAAGTTGTAGAAGAAGGTTCCTCCGGATTTCTGGGAATAGGAGCGAAGCCGGCCATTATCAAGGCGAGAGTGAAATCTTCCATACAGGATACCGCCAGGGATTTCCTGAAAGATGTTTTCGAAGCCATGGATATGACAGTTGTTGTGGATGTAAAATATGACGAGATCGAGAATTCCATGGAAATCGAATTGAGCGGTGACGATATGGGCGTGCTGATCGGTAAGAGAGGGCAGACACTGGATTCCCTGCAGTACCTTGTATCGCTGGTAGTGAACAAGAATGTTGAGAATTATATCAGAGTTAAGGTAGATACTGAGAATTATCGTCAGAGAAGGAAAGAAACCCTTGAGAATCTGGCGAAGAATATTTCCTATAAGGTTAAGAGGACGAAGAGACCGGTATCTTTGGAACCGATGAATCCTTACGAGAGAAGGATCATACATTCCGCACTCCAGAATGATAAGTATGTTACAACACACAGCGAAGGGGATGAGCCGTTCAGACATGTGGTGGTTGTTTTAAAGAAGTATGACAGAAACAGATAATATTAAATAAGTTAAAAAACGGCAGGATATTTCAATCTTGCCGTTTTTAGTATATATTATAGTAAAACTCCATTATGCTCAGCCTGCCGTCGGGCGAAAGTCGATTAATTTTAATTTTATATAGAATGAGGTTATGAGAGATATGAAAACAGACACGATCGCGGCGATCGCGACAGCCATGTCTGATTCCGGGATCGGCATCATACGTGTCAGCGGTGATCAGGCGTTTACAGTTGTTGATAAAATATACAGAAATAAAAAGAATGAGAGAGTGTTGACAACGTATGCCACCCATACGATACACTATGGATTTATCGTAGATATTAATATAACAGAAGAGAATGAAACGGTCATAGATGAGGTTATGGTCACGGTGATGAAGGCTCCCCGCAGTTATACGACGGAAGATACGGTGGAGATCAACTGTCATGGTGGTATTCTTATGATGAGAAAGATTCTGGATACTGTCATAAAGGCGGGGGCAAGGATCGCCGAACCGGGAGAATTTACGAAGCGGGCCTTTTTAAATGGAAGAATCGACCTGTCCAAAGCGGAAGCCGTTATGGATATCATTCATGCCGGAAATGAATTCGCCCTGCAGTCTTCTGTAAAGCAGCTAAAAGGTTCCGTATCCGATAAAATAAGAAAACTCAGGGAAGATATCCTCTATGAAATCGCCTATATAGAATCTGCCTTGGATGACCCGGAACATATCAGTCTGGATGGTTACCATGACAGACTGTCAGCAAAAACAGAATCTGTCAGCAGTGAACTGCGCGCTCTGCTCCATTCTGCAGATGACGGAAGAATGCTGCGGGAGGGTATTAATACAGTGATCGTGGGAAAACCGAATGCGGGTAAATCTTCTATTTTGAATCTTATGGTAGGAGAAGAGAAAGCGATCGTGACAGATATCGCGGGAACAACCAGAGATACACTGGAAGAAGTTATTTCTCTTGGTGGTATTACTTTAAATATCGTCGATACTGCCGGTATCCGCAATACACAGGATGTGGTGGAAAAGATTGGTGTGGAGAGAGCGAGAAAGATTTCTGCAGATGCGGATCTGATCCTTTACGTGGTGGATTCTTCCCTTCCACTGGATGAAAACGATCGGGATATCATGCGTATGATACAGGATAAGAATACGATCATACTGCTGAATAAGTCGGACCTTGAAGAAGTCGTATGTGAAGATGAGATTTTGGAAGAAATCAGGAATACATGCGCCGGCCTTTGTGAAAAAGTGAAAATTGTCAAGACTTCTGCCAAAATGGATTCCGGTATGGAAGAAGTTATGGATTTGATCAGAGAAATGTTCTTTCACGGGAAAATATTGTATAATGATCAGGTGTATATCACGAATATGCGCCATAAAGAGGCGATCCTGGAAGCTCTTGACAGTATGAATCAGGTTGAGAAAAGTCTGGAAATGGATATGCCGGAAGATTTTTATTCTATTGACCTGATGAGTGCATATGCATCGCTTGGACGCATTATCGGAGAAGAAGTGGGAGATGATCTTGTGAATGAGATTTTCTCTAAATTTTGTATGGGTAAATAAATAGAGGACACAATATGCCAAAGATGTTTGATAAATCTTATGTACAGGAAAAAGTAGATGTATGTGTAGTCGGAGCGGGACATGCGGGATGTGAAGCGGCGCTTGCGTGTGCAAGACTGGGATTAAAGACGGTGATCTTTACGGTCAGTGTGGACAGTATTGCCTTAATGCCCTGTAATCCTAATATCGGAGGAACTTCCAAAGGACATCTAGTCCGTGAGATTGATGCTCTGGGTGGAGAGATGGGCAAAAATATTGATAAGACTTTTATCCAGTCGAAGATGCTAAACAGGTCAAAAGGCCCTGCCGTGCATTCTCTTCGTGCGCAGGCAGATAAAGCAGAGTACTCCAGAGAAATGCGTAAAGTTTTGGAAAATCAGGAGAATCTTACGATTAAGCAGGCGGAGGTCTGTAAGATCTTAACAGAAGATTACAACTGTTATTCAGGTGAAGAATGTATTGCTACTAAGAAAATAACTGGTGTTATGACTTTTACGGGTGCTGTTTATGAGTGTAAAGCGGTTATCTTGTGTACCGGCACTTACTTAAAAGCGAGATGTCTGTGTGGGGAAGCCATTACCTATACGGGACCGAATGGCCTGCAGGCTGCTGATCATCTGACGGAATCTCTTGAAAGTCTTGGCATAGAGATGAGAAGATTCAAAACCGGTACGCCGGCCAGAATGGATGGCAATTCGATTGATTACAGTAAGATGGAAGAGCAGTTTGGAGACGAGAAAGTGATTCCTTTTTCTTTTTCCACGGATCCGGAAGATGTACAGATCGACCAGGTTTCCTGCTGGCTGACTTATACGAATGAAAAAACACATGATATTATAAGGTCAAATTTGGACAGATCACCGATTTATGCGGGAATTATCGAGGGAACAGGTCCCAGGTACTGTCCTTCTATTGAAGATAAAGTGGTGAAGTTTTCCGATAAGGAAAGGCATCAGGTTTTTATTGAACCGGAGGGAATCCATACCAGTGAAATGTATGTAGGAGGTATGTCTTCCTCTCTTCCGGAAGATGTGCAGCTTGCAATGTACCGCACTGTGCCCGGTCTGGAACATTGTAAGATCGTGAGAAATGCCTATGCCATCGAATATGACTGTATTAATCCAAGACAGTTGTATCCTACTTTGGAATTTAAAGATATTAAAGGATTGTTCAGCGGCGGACAGTTTAACGGTAGCAGTGGATATGAGGAGGCTGCTGCCCAGGGGTTGATAGCGGGAATAAATGCTTCTCTTACAATTTTTGGAAAACAACCGGTTGTTATTGATCGTTCTCAGGCATATATAGGGGTGTTGATTGATGATCTGGTGACAAAAGAAAACTTTGAGCCGTACCGTATGATGACATCAAGAGCAGAATATCGACTGTTATTGCGTCAGGATAATGCCGACCTGCGTCTTCGCCGGATCGGTTATGAGGTGGGATTGGTTTCTGAGGAGATCTACACGAAGACACTGCACAAGAAAAAAATGATAGAAGAGGAAATTAACCGTCTGAAAAATACTGTTATCGGTGCGGCTAAGGAGAATCAGGAATTTTTGACTGCCCATGGAAGTGCTCTCTTAAAGACAGGTACAAATCTGGCGGAACTTATGTGCCGTCCTGAGCTCAGCTATGAAAAACTGGCAGAAATCGATACGAAACGTACGCCTCTCCCTGATGATGTGATAGAGCAGGTAGAGATTGAAGTGAAGTATGAAGGCTATATCGAAAGGCAGATGCGTCAGGTAGAGCAGTATAAGAAAATGGAGAAGAAAAAGATTCCGGCTGATCTGGATTATAATGATATCAGTTCATTGCGGCTGGAGGCGAGACAGAAACTGATCGCTTATAAGCCTGTTTCGGTAGGACAGGCTTCGAGGATTTCCGGAGTTTCGCCGGCTGATATTTCTGTGTTGTTGATTTATTTGGAGCATTATCATAGAGTGTGAAACAACATGTGGTAAGAAATTATGATGCAATCATTGTTTTGATATTTATGAATTTGTACTTCTTTGTAAATCATGCTGGTTAGTTTACAAAATGTTCATATTATGTTCGTTGATTGTTCTATTGTTTTTGTATATATTATAGGTAAGGAATCATATATGATTTCTGTAAATCGAAGTAATGCAGCGATTTTATGACTGCTGAGATTGGCTGATGAAATGTGCGCCGGGCCAGGAACTGGTTCACATGGAGGTCTGTAAAGGTGAGGGATTTACCATAGCCTGGCTAGGTTCTGCCGAAAGAAAGTCCTTAAAGGAGAGCTGAATTGCAGTTCTCCTTTTTTATATAAAGGAGAATAGAATGGGAGAAATTCAATATGCGTTGAGTGTATATGAGTATCTAATAAACTATAAATATAAATTTGTTATATCCCATAGAAAAACTGTATATTACTTAGAATTAACTTTTAATGAAAAAGATTTTCTACATATAGCTGGTTTACATTATTTAAGTGATATAGATATTCCAAGAACATCGAAAATTTTATTTCATAAAATTAAGAATAATAAGATTGATGATGAATATTTAGCGAAAAGTGTATATTATTTACAGATTAAAGATAGTTATGCGAAAGTAAAAAACAGAATATATGCATTAAAATTTCTTGAGAGGTTTTTGGATAATAAAAATCTTATTTGTAAGTATGTCAAGTATAAAAATATTTATTCAAATATAAATGCCGATTATTTGATAAAGAGTACTGTTGATCATATGACTGCATACATATTTCTTAAAAATAGAAATGTAAAAAATAATACTTATTGTATATGTTCTTTTTTTCTTGAAACAGATAGTAAATACAATGGAGTAAATGTTTATTGGTTATATAAGTCTAAAGTAAATTTAGATAGTGGAGAAGAATTTATATTATATGATAGATTGGATGATGAAATAAAAAAACTATATGCTATATAAATGTTAGGTGTTAGTCCGTAAATGTGTTGGTAATCTGTTTGAGTCCGTTTTATGGGTCGTCTGAAATGATATAATTCTCTCATATTCAGGAGGATAATACCATGACCAATCAGGAAATGCTCATTAATTACATCAATAAACTTACAGAAGATGAAATATCTTCTCTGCTGGAGGCTGCCTCCCTTATGCTGGAAACGAAAGAATCGGCTGTAAAGCCTCCCTGTCCATATTGTGGCTGCAGCAAAGTAATCCGTTATGGGCATGCATGCCAAAAACAGCGGTTTCTCTGCAAAAAATGCGGGCATACCTTTGTCCCGACTACAAATACCGTCATGGCAAAATCACACTTCCCGGCATCCGTCTGGAAGGGGATGATTAAGGACACCCCGCATGGCAATGCCATTGATTTCTCCGTAAAACGGCTGGGTATATATCACCAGGCAGCTTTTGACATGCGTCATAAAATACTGCTGGCACTGCAGGAGCTTCCGGAAATCACTGATGCCTGCCTGGGGGAAGTGTCCGAGTTCGATGAAACCTTTGTCCTGGACTGTTATAAAGGCAGGAAACTTGACGGTACTGTCACAAGGACTGCCCGTAAACATGGTGCAAAAGCCGAAAAAAGAGGCATTTCCAATGAATATATCTGCATCTGTACGGGCATCCAGCGTAAGGGGGAGGCCATTGCCGCCACCGTCAACAGGGCAAAGCCCAGTGCTGTGGAACTCATCCGTATATTTGACGGGCATATCGCAGACGGTACCCTCGCCCTTTGTGACGGGCTGAGGAGTTACCATGCCTTTCCGGGAATTGCAGACTGTACGGTAAAGGACTGCAATAGCCAAAAAGCGGAAGAATCCTGTTTCTACCATCTGAACACAGTGAACGGATTCCACAGCTTTATCAAAAAACGGTATAATTTTTACCGTGGGGTTGCCAGCAAATACATCAACAGGTATAACGCACTGTTTTCAACCACTTACCGGAATGTGGAAGCTATGGTCAGGCGGCTGACAGGGGCAGTGTTGACGGTAACAGGTGTAAATTATTACCATAGCAATAAAGATATAAGAACAGTCCAGTTATTAGAGATATAATCTTACCAACACACTTACGGACTAACACCAAATGTTATTATATTATTTCTGGGAGAATAGAAGATGGCTGATATTTTACAAAAGTACGATCTTAGACAGTTTCATAAGGATTTGGAGGAACTTCATATCATATTGTCGGATTCTCAGATTGAGCAGTTTCTTATTTATTATGAAATGCTGATAGAGAAAAATAAGGTTATGAATTTAACTGCTATTACGGAATTTGATGAGGTTATGAAGAAACATTTTATTGACAGTCTTTCTCTTGTGAAGGCTTATGACAGTAGAGATAATCTCCCGATTTCTGTTATTGATATCGGAACGGGAGGCGGTTTTCCGGGAATTCCGCTTAAGATTACTTTTCCCCACTTTAAAGTGACTTTGATGGATTCTTTGAATAAGCGGGTTGATTTTTTAAAGGAAGTAATAGAAGAGCTTGATTTGAGTGATATTGATGTAATTCATGGAAGAGCGGAGGATTTTGCAAAGCCTGGTCAGTTGAGAGAGCAGTATGATCTGTGTGTATCAAGGGCGGTAGCCAATCTGTCTGTTCTTTCGGAATATTGTCTTCCATATGTTAAGGTTGGCGGAAAGTTTATCTCCTATAAGTCTGAGAAGATCGTAGAAGAGATGAAAGATGCTGAGTATGCGATTCAGTTATTAGGTGGCAGAATCGGGGAACAGATTTCTTTTACGCTTCCTGATTCGGATTTGTTTCGTAATTTGTTTGTAGTTGAAAAGTGTGATCTGACACCTGATAAATATCCAAGAAAAGCCGGGATGGCAAGTAAGAAGCCGTTAAAAATGGGGTAATCCCCCCTTTTTATTCTAAACAAATTGAGTGTTTTGATTTTTTTGAAAAAAATGTATCTTGTAACAGAAATTATCATATGCTATAATGCCAATAGGCAAAAAGAAATCACAAGTCCATGTGGACAAGGAACGAATCCCCGAATCGTGTTGCAGCACAATTCGGGGATTCTTCTTTTCTTTTTATAGTGGCAAAGCACCCACCAGGTTAGTTGTTGCTCTTGTTTTCACTGTCTAACCATTTGATGATGTAGTGGCAGGCTACACCAGCCAAAACAGTAACTAAAAAAGAAATCACAACTTCCATGCGGACACCTCCTCCCTGTTGCGGGTATCGGTGAGCAACACATAGATTATAACATATCATTCAATGTTCTTGCACATTTTTTAAAAGAATTTGTTATCGGAATTTTGTAAATCACAATTTTACAGTAATGAATTCAAATAACACCCTGCCTCATATGCCTTCTTCAAGAAGATTTCAGGTTCAGGATCATAGGAATTTACTTCAAGCACAACAGGTCCTTCATAGGGAGAATCTGCCAGTATTTTCATAACAGATTTCCATGAGATATTACCTTCACCCGGAAGTCTGTGGAAATCAACGGATGCATTGTTGTCATGAAGATGGACTGCATAGATACGATCCTGATATTTCTTCATGATATCAGGCGTCTCTTCTCTCCAGATGATATTGGCGTGTCCTGTGTCAAAGCAGAGACCGAGAAATTCCGCTGGATATTTTTCAAATAGACGATCCCATATTTCCAGCATATATTCACCGGGCATGTCAAATAGATTTTCCAGACAGATCCTGACATTTTTTTCCAGGCAGTATGGCATGAGTTCATCAAATGACTTGTATACGCAGTTATAAAAATTTTCTTTTGTCTCCGGTTTTTCGAGAATGGTAAAATGCGGCGGATACAGGTGAAGTACAATTTCATGAACTCCGAGGCAGACGGCCATATCCACGCGGTTTTTGATCAGTTCTACGCCGGCTTTGCGGTTGTATTCCCAGTCGGATGTGTAGTCTCTGCGATAGTGTTCTCTTCTGATATTTACATTTTTCAGGCTTCCCTTTGAAGCATGAAGGGCTTTTCCCTGTAAACCGCATTCGTCCATCCATTCTCTGATCTGCTGCATTTCAAAGAAAGAATAGATATAGTCTCCTTCCCATTCATGACACCAGTGAATGTGTGTGAATCCGGCATCTGCAATTTTCCTGAGTATGGAATGTAATTGTTCCAGTTCTGGTTGTTCTCCCATGAAATCTGTGGAGATGGCAAGTTCGATGTTGTTCATTTTTATGATTTTCTCCATTTCTGCGCTGCTTTTGTCTCAACTATGTTGAGACGTCGCATGAAACGAGTTTGTGGCAGGCAACGCGCAGACACAAATCTCGAGATTGAAAATTTTAATTTTCAATCTTATGCCTCCTTCTTTCTTTTGATTTATTCGGCTTTTGATGCTGTCAGACAGATCACTGCTGCTAGTATGGTTGCTGCCAGCCATGTTAATATTGTAATATGCCAGTCATATTTTTGCACTAATAATCCTATCGTGTATGTCGAAACAGCCGTGCCAAGATAAGCCATGGCATTTAGAAAACCGGATATGCTGGATACCCGTCCGTATTTCTGAAAACGCAGCGGATAGATATTTACAGCCAGTGTATTGATTGCCATCATGGATGCCGTGATGACAGACAAAAGCAAAACGGACAATAAAGGGTGCCATGTGCTGCCGATGTAGAGAAAGACAAGGGCAGCTGTGGCAGTCAGAAAGAACAAACCGATTGAGAGAATGATTCTTTCATTGGTTTTGCGATAAATGTATCGTGCAATATAGGCACCGGACAGATTAATGATCGGTAAAAGTGTAGTCAGCAGGATAGAAAAGGAAGCGCTGACTTCAAAAGAGGTGTTGATATAAGTAGGGACCCATGTTGTCACACCATCTTTCAGCATACCATGTATGATCACCGGAATGAGAATGACCGGTATCGTGGAGGAAAAGATCAGACTGTTTTTTCCGGTTAAGGATGCCGTATATTCTGTAGTATTGGTATCCGGTTTTACTTTACTGTTTATGTCTTCGAAGTTTTTTTCTCCATGGCGGCATACATTGGAAAATCCGCCGTTCCATATGAAAGCAGCCAGAAAGAGCATAAGCGCGGCAGCTCCGAAAACTCCCTGCCATGGAAAAACTGTCAAAACTGCGGCAGAGAGAATGTAGGAGAGAAGTGTGCCTATAAGCTGGCTTGTGACGATATTGACACAGCAGTTTACTTTGTTCTTTTCATCAAGCATATCGGCAAAAATACGGATGATGGGAGCCCAGATCATTGCTTGGAAATAACCGTTGATTCCCCATATGACAGCCATACCATAGAAATAAGGACATATTCCCATGATGATATTGGCAATTCCCGACCCTGCCAGACCTGTAAAAATCATCCACTTTGGATTGATCCTGTCACCGAGAATGCCGTTTACCAGTTGACCCGTACCATATGCAAAGAAGTAGATCATGCTGATAAAACCGGCCTGTGAAGCGGTCAGGATATTGTCATTGATCATCAGCATCATGGCGGATGAGTAATTCAGCCGGCCGAGATATGAAGTACAATATACCATCCAGCATAATCCGAACAGAAGTCGAATGTATTTCTTCTCGTAAATTTTTATTTGTTTTATTTCATTTTTTGTATGTAGCATGTGTATGATAACGCAGCCTTTCATGAATTATTTTGTTGATCAGCCTTTTACTGCACCGTTGGTCAGTCCGCCGATGATCTGTTTCTGCATGAAGGCATAAAAGACCATAACGGGAAGCATGGAGAGAAGAAAAGCGGCAAATACCATCGGATAGTTGACGGCATGTGTTGTTTTGAAGTTATACTGGAATAAAGTCAACGTCCAGTTATCCGGAGACTTATTCAGTGCCAGCAGCGGTAAGAGAAAGTCATTCCAGAACCATAAGCCGTTCTTGATCAATACAGTGGATGTCATCGGAGCCAAAAGCGGAAAAATGATCTTATAATAAGTAGTGAACGTCGATGCCCCGTCAATATAGGCGGCTTCTTCCAGTTCTGTGGGAATTCCCTGTATGAAAGCGACGTAGAGGAAAACACCTTCACAGACTGCACTTGCCACATAGACGACGATCAGTCCAAAAATATTGAGCATGTTCATCATGGACATTACTTTGATCAGGGGCAGCATTTTTACTGTAAACGGTACAAAAATACCCATCAATAAGAAGAAATAGAGATATTTATAATATTTTTTGTCTTTCATATTTCTGGCGATGGCATAGGAGACCATGGGTATGAAAAGCACAACGCCGAGACTGGAAAAAATGGTAATGACCAGTGTATTTAAGATCGTTCTCGGATACTCTGAGTCTGTCAGAATTGATATGAAATTGTCAAGCATTAATCGCTCCGGCAGTGCAAAAAAACTCCGGCTTAATTCCTGCGGTGTTTTTAAGGAGGTGATCACTGTCAGGATCATCGGATAGACAATGAGAAGCACGCCGATCATCAGAAAAATATAAATAAAAATATTGACCTTTTTTTTCATCATGCAGTCCTCCTAGTATACACTTTTTTTGTTGCTGAAACCGATCTGCAGGAAAGAAATGCTGCAGATAATGATGGTCACGATCACTGCTTCCGCAATACCGAAGGAAAAATTGACTTCCTTGAAACCATGGTTATAGATCAGTAAAGCAGTACTTTCCGTTGCTCCTCCGGGTCCTCCGTTTGTCAATGCAACGATGTAATCATAAATTGTCAGGCCGTCTTTGATAGTCAATACCATAACTACGGTCAGAACCGGGAGCAGAAAGGGAAATGTGATGTAGCGGAATATATTCCATTTGCCTGCTCCGTCCAGTTTCGCAGATTCTGTCAGTTCTGAGGGGACGTTCTGCAGACCGGCCATCAGAAGTACAGTAGGAATGGCAATTCCCTGCCATACGTTTGTAATCAAAATCGCATAGATCGCGGTTTTGGCATTGGAAAGAATACTTCTGCTCAGCCATTCAATGTGAAGAAACTGTCCGATCTGGGGAAGTACCTGGAAAAAAACTTCATTGAAGATCAATCCCACTGTGAGCATACTGACAACGGCAGGAAAGAAATACATTCCTCTGAAAAAGCCTTTGAATTTGATCTGACTGTTGAGGATCAATGCCATGATCAGACTCAATCCGACAATACAGATGACCAGCAGGATCGTATATTTGAAGTTGAAGAGGATCGCATTTTGAAAGCGGGTACTCTTAAGTGCATTTACGTAGTTCTTGAATCCTGTGAATTGATAGTTATTCGTAAGTCCGTTCCAGTTAGTGAGGCTGTAGTAGATACCTGCTGCCACAGGATAGATGAAAAACAGCAGATAAAGGATGGTAGCCGGTGTGGAAAAGAGAAACATGGTAACAGTACGTTCATTTATGGTTTTCTTTTTTTTCAAATGATTCACAACCTTTCTGTTCAGAAGTGGTTAAAGGGTACAAAAAGGGAAGGCCAGTGTATAACGGGCCTTCCCTCCTGGCATTATCTGTTATTGCGCAGTATATTTTTCTTTACAGATTCTGTCTGTTTCTGTCAATAATGTATCAATATTTTTGTCAGAGATCAACTGCTGTACATATACGGACCATTCAGAGCGCCATCCTGACGGCCAGAAGTTAACCATTGTAAGGAATGTATTGCCGTTATCAATCGTTTCCTTGATCATTTTCAGCGGTTCAATGTTGTAATTCACGCCTTCGATCACCGGAGGTGTACCTTCTTCATCGGCAACCATCTGATAGATTTCCGGACGGGAAAGGAATTCGATAAATTTTTTGGCTTCTTCCTGATGAGGCGTTTTGCTGGATACACCATATGCAATATCTACATTGATCGGCAGCGACTGTACATCACTGACCGGATTCGGATAAGGAATCAATGTAAATTTCAAGTCAGGATTGTTCTGTGATATCACCGCATATTTTGCAGTAATGGAAACATACATGGGATATTTTCCATTTGCAAAGTCTGAGGTTGCCTGTTCTACGCCGAAGGACAGTGTATCGCCTGCATATTCACGGGTTTTTAAGATCGCCTCAGCCATTTGACGGAAATAAGGCTTATCTTCACTGGTGAAGGATGCATCGCCTGTTCCTACTTCTTCACAGTCTTTGTAGATGTCGTTTTTCACGATACCGATCAGACGCTCCGCTTCCTGTACCAGGTTACCGGGATCTTTGTCTACGAAAGTGAATGGTGTGATACCATTGGCCTGGAATGCCTCACATACTTCCATCAACTCATCCCAGGTGGTAGGAAATTCAAGGCCGGCTTCCTCAAACATTGCGTCATTACAATAGATGCCAAAGGAATTCAAGGCAAAAGGCATCGCATAATATTTGCCGTTCCAGGATGAAAATTCAAGAGCGCTGTCAGAAGCTCTGTGAAGCCATTCTTCATTTGACAGGTCTGTATAAACGCCGTCATCCATCATGGTATGATAAGCTGTCTCCGCAGGATATACGGACATTACGTCAGGAACGTCGCCGGTGGAGATTCTTGTGAATAATACGGTTTCCGCATCTGCAGGAGCTGTCTGTTTCACGACGATGTTGGGATTTTCTTCCTGGAATTTCTCAATCACCTTGTTAAATACGGCTTCCCCTTCCACCTTACAGTTGAAAAATTCAAGTTCGACTTTACCGTCGCTTTCTGCTGCAGATTCCTGCTGCTGTGTACCCTGCGTCTGCTCTGCATTCTGGCTGCTGTTGTCGGTGTTTTGACTGTTCTGTCCGGCAAGTCCGCATCCGGTCAGACTGCCGGCGATCATAGCAGTGCCGAGAATCAAACTGAGTAATTTCTTTTTCATTTGTCAATCCTCCTGAAATTTTATTTGATAAACTTATCATATATGACTTCTTCATTTTAGGCTTGCCATATTTTCTTGTTTTATTGCCATTTCTTCATTCCTTGTCTAAAGTTTTTGCTATCTGAAACTGTTTTATATATAATGTGATTGTGATAATGAAAGTCATAGTAAACGACATAACAAATTTCTGTTTCCGGCTCTTACAGAATCCATATACGACAGCTTCTGCAAAGCCGAAAATGAAATTTCTAATGTCGTTAACTATAAGGAACTGTAAACTGATTCTTGATAAATATAGAGAATATAGAGAAAGAGGCATTGTAATGAGTATTTCCGATTTCCATCTTGCTCCGTCTAAAATGAATAAGTACCTGAAGATTATGATCGCTCTGGAGGCTTTGCTGCTTTTTGGCGCTTATGGCATAATCATGGGTATGTTCAGTAATATAGAACGGCAGAAGACGGAGCGCTCGATCCAGCAGATGAATTATACATTGACTACAAATATTCGTCATACTCTTGATATGCTGGATACCCTGACGAAGGCTCCGATCAGCAGTGATTCCTATGCGGCTGTTCCCACTTTGTGGAGTTATCTGATATCTCCGGCGAAACAGAAAGAGAATCCATACAAATTTGAGGCGTTGTTCATTGATAAGTATCATCAGATGAATTTATTGTTTCCGCAGATGAATGCCTTTTTTATTTTTGATCCGCATGGAAAAGTTCTCAGTTACAAATATAATAATATGAAATATTTCATGTTGGATGATCTGTCGGAAGAAGAATGGCTTGCTTCTCTGAAAGAGAGCGGAGGGGAATTGCAGTTATATCAACAGGAAAAACTGGATTCGATCGGATATACTGTTGATGCGAACGTACTCTATGCGGGACGATGGTTATATGATATCTATTCTTCCCAGCCTGCAGTTATAGTCATTGTTGGAATCAATATTTCAGATATCTATACTTCTTTTGAGAGTCAGAAATTATTTGAAACGCAGGAATTCGCCTGCTTTGATCATGAGGGGACGATGCTTTTTGCTTCTGACGGTATGCAGGAGGTTTCTTTGCAGCAGATTTTACATGCGGAGGAGAATTCTGAGATCAGTTATCAGGTAAATTATGATAAGACCTATCAGATCTACAGTGTGATCGGGACGGAGCGCAAAGATATTGCGGGTATTTCTTTTTATTTAAAGCTGCTTTTCTTTCTTCTGATCCCTGTGATCATTATTTTCAATCTGATAGTGGCCATGACGATCACAAAGAATGTTGTTCGCTCGTACAACAAGATGACGGAGGAGGTTTATCAAAAGACAATTTCGGAAAAAGATTTAAATCTGCAGATGCTCCGTTCTCAAATCAATCCTCATTTTCTGTATAATACGCTGGACAGTATGCGGATGGCTGCATTGAATGTTGGATATGACTATCTGGCGAGTATGTGTGAACTTTTGGCGAAAATACTTCGTTATGGAGTTTCCAGTCCGAAGAATCTTGTCACAGTGGAAGAGGAACAGAATCATTTATGTGAATATATTGCACTGATCAATCTGCGGTATTCCAATATTGTCATACAGAGGAATATCGATCCTTCCATATTACAGTATCGGATGTTGAAGCTGCTTTTGCAGCCATTGGTGGAAAACAGCGTCAATCACGGTATCGGTGATGATACGGAGAATGGCATGATACAGATCTGGGGATTTCAAAGGGAAGATATGCTGGTGTTTATGGTAACCGATAACGGGAATGGAATGGATGAAGAACATCTGCAGCTTTTGAGAGATTATCTGGATGGTAAGAACAATGCTTTTAAAAGCATCGGATTAAAAAATATCAAGAAGAGAATTCAGCTTTACTATGGAGAAAAATATAATCTGTCGATTGACAGCCGGCCGGGACAGGGTACGTCAGTTACCGTCACCCTGCCGCTTATAACAGACAACGATTGAACTTAATTTGCTGACAGGAAAGGAACCGGTGTAGTCGTGATAAGTAATTATATCTTAATTGTAGATGATGATCCCAATATCAGAGAAGGAATTACGAGAGAGGTTGAGAAGGAATTTGAAAATAAAGCGGTTGTTTTGAATTGTAAGAACGGACTGGTCGCCGCTAACCTTTTAAAATGTAATACGGTAGATATTGTGGTGACAGATATTAAAATGCCTTATATGAATGGAATCGAGCTGCTTGAATTTATCCGGGAGAATAATATTTCCTGTAAGAGCGTAGTGCTGAGCAGTTATGATGATTTTAATCTTGTCAGGGATGCCATGCGTGCCGGGGCTTCCGACTATCTGCTTAAGCCGGTGGATTTTCCGGCTTTGCATCATATTCTGTATAAACTGCTTACGGAAGTGATCATGGAACGCAGCAATGCTTTCGGAAGTAATGCTCCGGTCAATATGCAGAAACTTCTGGAGTCGTATCTGAAAGAGCATGTTATAAGAGATGCCGATCTGCTGGCATTTGAGGAAAAAAACATGCTGCGGCAGGATTCACCCTGTATTCTTGGCTGTGTCAAAATGGAATATCCTTCTTCTGAACGACTTTTCAAACTGCAGGAACAGATTCGGGAAGATCTGTATAATTGTCTGAATAAAAATCATATCCGATATAAGACAATATTGAGTGGTGAGGTTGCTTCCTGTTTTGTCTTTATGGTTTTTGTTGATGGTATGCCGTTACCCTGTCTGAATGCACTGACTCATTTTAAGGATATTCTGGTAGATAATGAATTAAAAATATGCATCAGTGAGGAACATTTGATTCTGGGAGAAATGTTTCCTGCTTTCTGCGAATGTATCTCCATGTTCGAGCAGGGATATTATGATCTTCCTCTGACGGATGTTCCGGTTTTGTATAAAGATGATGATATGGAGTCTGCTCTCGTCTCTATTACGGAAGCCTTGAATCTTTATGATATGAAAGATACATGGCGTCATCTTGTTCATTTTTTTGATATGTGTAACACGGTGAAGCCTTCTGTGAAGAAGGTACATAAATTGTTGAATGATATGCTTTATGAACTTCTGCGAAAGAATGCAAGGTATATTGAACCGTTGAGCCGGTTGAAATTTACGGAGCATGATATTTTTCATCAGATTGAGACGGCTCCCAGTCTGTCGATTCTGGAGAGAGAACTTTTTGAATCTCTGAATCATCTGGTGGAGACGGTGATCGCAGGACTGCCTGATAAAGACGATCATATCATTGAGAAAGCAAAACGATATATTGAGGATAATTATAATGATTATATTACCCTGGACGATATCGCCGCTCATGTCTATTTGAACAAGAGTTATTTTTCTACTTTTTTTAAAAATAAGGTGGGACTTACGTATCGGGAATACCTTCAAAATTACAGGATTCAGAAAGCGGTTGAATTGATCAGGAATTCTGACAGGAAGGTGTATGAGATCGCGCAGGCGGTGGGCTATAATGATTCTGCGCATTTTATTCGTGCCTTTAAGAAGGTGACAGGAAAGAATCCGGGTGCTTTCCGATAGGAAAAGGGCGGCAGCAGGTATTCAATTTCAGCAAAGTTATTAAGGTTGAATAAATTTTCTGATGAGCAATTAATGGAGGGAAAAATGATTTCATAATAAGACATTAAGCGCTTTTTGTTATATACTGTTTTTACCGAAACAATAATCTGCAAAGAGTAATGTCTTATTAAAACAGTATTGATGGAGAGGAGAATTTTAGTTATGAAGTGTTATGTGAAGGATTATCCCAGGCCGCAGTTTGTGAGGGATCATTGGGAGAATCTTAACGGGGCGTGGGATTTTCGTTTTGACGATGACAATGTCGGAGAGCGGGACAAGTGGTATGAGGGCTTTGAGAAAGAGTATGAGATTCAGGTTCCTTTTACCTATGAGACGAAGCTGAGCGGTATTCAGGATGAGAGACGTCATGACCATATCTGGTATGCGAAGAAGATCAACGTTGACGGCGGCAGGTTGGAGAAGGAGAATTTTGTTATTCATTTTGAAGGAAGTGATTTTCTGACGACACTGTGGGTGAACGGACAGAAGGCGGGCAGTCACAGAGGAGGCTATGCGAGATTTTCTTTTGATATTACCGATCTGGTGAAAGATGGGGAGAATACGCTGGTAGTCAGGGTAGATGACAGTTTTGATATGCAGCAGCCGAGAGGAAAGCAGCGCTGGTGTGATGAGAATTATCAGTGTTGGTATGTGCAGACGACGGGATTGTGGAAAACTGTGTGGACGGAGTATGTGCCGAAGGTGAGCTTAAAGACAGTTAAGATGACGCCGAATCTGGAAGAATGTACGCTGGAAGTGGAGTATCAGGTTGATGCACCCGATTGTATGTGGGACGGAAGCCTGAGTGTGGAAGCGACGGTTACTTTTGACGGTAAATTTATCAATAAAGTGTGTACGGCGGTAGTGTCCGAGCATGTGAATACAACGATTGATATTTCCAAAAAGAACAGTGGCTTTGCTTGGATTGTAAAAATGTGGAGCCCGGAAGAGCCGAATCTGTATGATGTTACTTTTAAGGTTATAAAAGATGCGGAAGTTTTGGATACGGTTGGTTCTTATTTCGCAATGCGTGAGATCCGGATCGAGCAGAGAAATATTCTTTTGAATGGAAGGCCGCTTTATCAGAGATTGATTCTGGATCAGGGTTATTGGAAGGATTCCCACCTGACGCCACCCAGTGAGGAGGCGTTGATCGAGGATATTGATAAAATCCATGCGCTGGGATACAATGGACTGCGGAAACATCAGAAGACAGAAGATGAGAGATTTTTATATTGGTGTGATGTGAAGGGTATGCTGGTATGGAGCGAAATGGCGGCGGCTTATGATTTCTCTGATTATGCGGTGGAAGAGTTTACAAGAGAGTGGTTGGAGATCGTGAAGCAGAATTACAATCATCCCTGTATCATTACATGGACACCATTTAATGAATCCTGGGGGATCAGTCAGGTGGAGACCTGTGAGAAGCAGCAGCATTTTACGGAGGCTATTTATTATCTGACCAAGAGCATTGACAAGTATCGTCCTGTGATTGTCAATGATGGTTGGGAACATACGATCTCGGATATCCTTACACTGCATGATTATGAGGAAGTGGGTAAGCTTTTGAAGAAGCGTTATGTTGATTGTGAGGAGGAAATTTACAGTACAGAAGTATATCACAGTCTCTTCAAGTCAGCTATGGCAAATGGTTATGACTATATTGGTCAACCTGTTATTATCAGTGAATATGGCGGTATCGCGTTTAACAATGATGACAACGGATGGGGCTATGGCAATAAGGTGAATACGGAAGAGGATTTTGTTAAGAGATTTGATAAGATTACTACCGCTGTTAAGGAAATTCCCTATGTGTGTGGTTATTGTTATACTCAGGTTTCTGATGTGCAGCAGGAGATCAATGGTCTGTTGGATAGTGATCGGAACTTTAAGGTCAATGCCGCTGTGATCAAGGAGATTAATGAGCGTCAGATTGGTTATTGGCGACAGATGTATGTAAAGCCTGCATCAGAATAGAATTAGTGACGAGTTACGTAAGGAAGTGGAAGATAGTACATTCTACAGAATAGTATAATCGGTATCAAAAAGCGGAGAGACACGAAACGTGATTGTTGTCTCTCCGCTTTTATGTGTGCCCGGTGGGCACACGTTCTAACGGGTGAAAGTCCCCAATCTGCCCGGCAGTGGGAAGGATACAGTCGAAGCCAAGGGTGTCCATCGTGAGATGGAATCTGAAGAAAGGATTAGACAAAACTCTGGCTTACTACATTTGAGGCTAAATGCAAGGATAAGGTTGCATAACAAACCAAAGTCCAATAACTGCACGGAATTGTATTTAGTATTTATGGAGCGAGTATAAGAGGGAAAGAGCGTGTGAGTACCCGGGGAGGTCTCGTG
>OFHN01001050.1_pt1 | contig 21220 bp, 24 predicted proteins | sample 1521321 | NCBI WGS metagenome assembly OFHN01 (sample SAMEA3504130, study PRJEB24116) | mouse gut metagenome | biome: mouse gut; feature: mouse-associated habitat; material: faeces | place: Denmark | collected 2011
CCTCTTTCGAGGGGGGAATTTATACATATATATAATGTATAGAAAAAGTCCCCTTTTCTCAAAAAGGGGACCCAATGGTATGGCGTACTGCTTCACCGTCATTTCTTCTTTTTTGTAAAAAACAGCACCGCAACGATGGCCACTGCCGCTACACCCATAATAATGAGGGCCAGGGCAACCATGCTGTTATCTCCTGTAGAGGGGTTGGGCACCCCTGCGAAGGCCGGAACCGTTCCAGCGATAAAGACCGTCAAGGCGGTCAGAAGCATTCCCAGATAGTTCATCCTCAACTTTCTCCTTCCGTGTTTTGCCAGCGCATTATTTCCCCGTCCAGCTGCCTGCATTGCAGCAGCTGCTCAAAGTCTATTCCATCTCCCCAAATGCTCTGCATTCGAGGTTTTAGACAGACCTTTATAGCTTATTATATCACCTGGAAAGGACCTGTCAACCATCCCGCCCAAAAAATGAGATGGGCAATTGAGCCTGGGTATCATTTCATTTATGGGTTGACAAAATGTTTTACATGATGTAGAATTAAAAGCAAGGAAGTTCTATGTTTTGTAGAATAACACTTGGACCGCAAGCGACGGCTGTTTGGAAGGAGCTGCAAAGAAATGAAACTGTCTGATTCGGAAATGAAAATCATGGCCCTCATCTGGGAAAACGGAGGGGTGGTGACCACCGCCTGGCTCACCCAGCGGCTGGGGGAAACGGGCTGGAAGGCCACCACCATCCTCACCTTTCTGGCCCGGCTGGAGGAAAAAGGCTTCCTCACCGTCCGCAAAAACGGGCGGCAAAATCTCTATGAAGCCGCCATCAGCCGGGAGGAGTACCAGCGGGAGGAGACCCAGAGCTTTATCCGCCAGATTCACGGCGGCTCTTACAAGAGCCTATTTGCCGCCCTTTGCGCCCCCGGCCAGCTAACTGCCGGGGAGGCGGAGGAGCTGCGCCGGTGGTTCGAGGGAGAGGACGGGACGAAGGGAGGACAGTGACTATGCTGCTGATTGGAATTTTTCTGACGGTTCTTTCCCTCACCGCGGCGGGGAGCCTGGGCGTCCTGCTGGTGCTGGGGATGAAGAAACTCTTTGGGAAACGGCTGGGTGCCCGGTGGAATTACCTGGTATGGCTGCTGCCCCTAGCCCTCTACCTGGTGCCGGTGTATCTCCCCCAGGGGGAGCACCCTGTCCGGAAAGCACCCCAGGTGCTGCTGCCAGCGGCTGGCGCCCCGGCGGCGGTTCCAAAGCCTGTCGTCCCTGGAGGAACAGCGCTTGTGGGGGGTACACCCGCCATTTTTATTCCGGACCTGTGGGAGCTGTGTCAGCAGCTTCTCCCCGCCCTGGCTCTGCTGTGGCTGCTAGGCCTAATTCTCTCCGCAGCGGTGCGGCTAGCGGACCACCGCCGCCTTGCCCGGAGCCTGGAAAAATGCTCCCACCTGCCGGAGGAAAACGGCCGGGCGGCGGCGCTCTTCTCCCGGCTGTTGGAGGAGATGAACATCCCCCAAGGGCGGGTGGAGCTGTGGCTCTGTCCAGGGGTGGAAAGTCCTCTGCTCCTGGGTCTTTGGCGGCCCAGGGTCATCCTCCCAGAGGAGGATTTGCCGGAAGAGCGGCTGGAGATGATGCTTCGCCATGAGTTAAACCACTACCGGGGCCGGGACCTGTGGCTAAAGGCCATCGCCCTGGTGGCGGCCTGTATCCACTGGTTCAACCCCCTGTCCAGATGGCTGGTACGGGACCTGGACCGCTGCTGCGAGCTGCGGTGCGACCAGCGCACCACCGCCGGAATGGGCCCTGGAGACCGCCGGCAGTATGGCCAGATGCTATTGGACGTGGCCCAGGGGCAGGTGGCAGAAATCTCCGTTTCCGCCGGGGCCGCCGCCCTGGCGATGGATAAGGCCGCGTTGAAGCGGCGCCTGGAGCTGCTGTGCACGGGAGGGAAAACCGGTCCCTGGGGCAGGCTGCTGGCTTGGGTGCTTGCCCTGACCGTGGCGGCGGCAGGTGTAGCATGCTCTGCCGCCACCAACCCCGGCCCAGAGGCTCTTTCCTCCCAAAGCGCCGCCTCTGACGGGGAGGAGAGCCCGGAGGAGCCGGAGGTTCCAACCGACCCGCCGCCTTCCCAAAGCCTGGAGCCATCCCCACCGGCAAGCACTTCAAGCAACTCGGAACCAGCGCCTGCGCCAGAGACGGAGCCAGAAACGAGCGAGCCTCCTGCCTCCATTCCCCCGGACCAAGACCAGCCTCCAGAAACCCCTCCCCCCGCCCCCACCCTGGAGGAGGATCCAGCCTCCCCACCGGAACCGGCCGGGGAGGTCCGCCAGCACACAGCAGAGGATTACACGCTCCCCCAGGAGGAGCAGGAGCGTCTGACCAAAGACCTCTCCTGGGATAAGACCCTCCTATGGCCGGTGGACGGCGGAAAAATTATAATCGACTTTTATGGCTACTACGGGCATACCGGTATTGATATTGGTGCAAACACGGGCACCCAAATTTACGCCGCCGCTGACGGAGTGGTTGTCTATGCCACCAACTATTCCCTCTGGCCTTATGGCAAGAGCGTCATTATCGACCATGGCGACGGGGCCCGCACCCGCTACGCCCACTGCGCGGAAGTATATGTGGAACCGGGGGATATCGTTAATCGGGGAGAACTCATCGCCATCATGGGACGTACTGGCAACACCTCTAATACTGCCCTCTGCTTTGAGCTGCGCATCGACGGCGAGCCCCTGGACCCCACCGAATACATCAGCACGCCATAGGAATACCAATACAAAAAGGCCCCTCTGGGGGCCTTTTTCATAGCGCAGTCTTTATTCCTCCGGAGCTTCCTCCTCCGGGTGCAGGAGCTTCTTTTTTCGAGCAGCGGGGGTGCTTTTTACCGGCGCGTTTTTCTCCAGGTACAGCTGCGCCGCCTCCTGGAGCACCGGCAGAGCTTTCCGCTGGGCGGAGACCAGCTGGAGCTGGCGCACCATCAGAAGCGCCCCCAAAGCGGACATCACAGCGGCGCACACCGCCATTACAGTGCCCAGGAAGGCCAGAAACTTCAGGGTGCGTTTATTGACCAGCTTTACCGCCCGGCGGGCAGCACGGTGGTTTGCCATTGTGGTTCCTCCTTTTTTGCGGTGTTACCGCAGGGTGTTGGTCTGCCCTTCTTCGTCCATGTGGTTCATCAGGTAGGAAAGGGTCATGGCGCTATCCCCCAGGTGGACATTAACTGTGGTGATGTTATCATGGAGGCAGGCAAAATCGTAGGAGGAGAAGTTCCAAAAGCCCACAATCCCCGCCCGGATCAGCCGGTCCGCCAGCTTAGTGGCAGCCTCCTTGGGGACACAGATAACCGCTACCTGGGGCTGATACTCCCGGCAGAAGTCCTCCAGGGTGTCGATGTGGTAAATCATCACGCCGCTTTTGCGCAGGGTCGTTCCCACCAGCTTCCGGTCCTCGTCAAAGGCCCCCACCAGGCGAAATCCACGCTTTTTGGAATAGAGCTGGGGGGCCACCGCCCGTCCCAGATTTCCCACCCCCACCAAAATAGCCGGGATCTCCTTGTTCAGGCCCAGTATCTCTCCAATCTCCCGGTGGAGCGATTCCACCTGATAGCCGTACCCCTGCTGGCCAAAGCCGCCGAAGCAGTTGAGATCCTGGCGGATCTGGGAGGCGGTGATCTTCATCAGGGTGGAAAGCTCCTTGGACGAGATGCGGTTGATCCCTTTTTCCAAAAGTTCCCCCAGGAAACGGTAGTAGCGGGGCAGGCGGCGTATAACGGATGTGGAAACGGGCCGGTCGTATTTCAAGGCAATCCCTTCCTTTCCCCGGCAGACCGGTGTATTTCGTCGCTTATAAAGAATATTTTACCCCTTTCCGCAGGGTTTGTCAAATAAAAGGCGAACTTCACTTTTGCAATCGGTCTAAGACAAAGCCCTTCGGCGGACCGCCAAAGGGCCTGTTTTAAGGAATCTCCTGGATGGGTACATCAATATCAAAGAAAAGCAGCGGATCCACCATTAGCCCATCCTGCATGACATAAACGCCACATTGGTCCGTATCTCCATAGGATGCTCCTGTGTGCCCCGCAGTCCCCAGAACATCCCCGGCAGAGACGTGCTGGCCGGGTTCCACCGCAACGGAATCCAGGAAGGTGTAGCGGACAGAAAGACCGTTTCCGCAGTCTAAGACTACATACTTACCGAGAGCCCTCATGGCGAACTCTTCTTCACTCAAATCCTCAGTGTCTTTTGACTGAACGGCCACTATTGTTCCATCACAACTCGCGAGTACGGCTTTATTACCTCTGTTAGCAAAACAATATAGAACACTTCTGTAAACAAAAGTCCCTTCTGTAATGTCCTTCCAATATAATACTTTATCGCCACTAGTTGGTAATTTGAATGACTGTGCTGGAACTTGTTGATCAGATAAATGTTCTGAAGCATATCCTTTAGGGTTTTCCTCAATTAAATAAGTTTCTTGATCTATATTATTTGAAATCGGCAGCGTAATAGATGTTTGTTTCGAAGAAAGCCTTTGGCCTGGCATGTCCTGGAAATAAATCAGCCCTGAAAACAAAATCAGCCATAAAATAAAAATGCCCAAAAGAACCGTTCCTGCAAACTTTGGAGCTTTGGAAGAAAGCTGCAACACACGCAATTTCATAACCCCATATGTGGCATATATCCCTGATTGCAGCGGCATAGCACGCTCTTCCCTTTGTTGCTCTTTTGCAATTTTTATCAGCAGGTCCCTGTAACACTTGCGAACCGTTCCAGGGGCGTCCTTCACGACCCACTCGTCGCAGACCAGCTCACATTCTGCTGTCAAAAAGTAATCCAAAAGCCATACCAGCGGATAAAACCAGTAAATAGCCACCACAAATAAACTGACTACTTTCCAGGCATTGTCCCTATTCTTGCAGTGGTAAAGCTCGTGGGTCAGTATAAGCCTCTGCTCCTCAACGTCCTCCGGCAGTCCATTGGCAGGCAGCATAATGGTTGGGTGGCGCCAGCCTACCGTTATGGGAGATTTCATATCCGCCGATATTCGCAAGGACGGGCAACACTTTATGTCCAGGGTATGGCAACAGGCACTGAAACGTTCTATGACGTCCGAATCCGTCAGGATCCGGCTGTAACCGACGTATCGGCGTAGCCATAGGATTCGGAGTATTGTATACACTGCAAGGATAATAACGCCGCACAGCCAGACCCTTCTCCAGGGGAACGCCAAAAGGGCCGCTTCTGGCGAAAGGCTTCTTTCTGGAAAGCTCTCCGCAATAGCGGCTATCTCCTCAAGCTCCTGAATGGGCAGCTCCAAGGGCGGAAGGAGAAGGTTTGGAACTTGAACCGGGGCTTGAAGGCGAAACAGGGGTCTGAAGTAGGTTAAAATCGGCAGGAGGAGCATCCCCACCAGCAAAATCTTTACTATACGAAGCAGAGTATTGGCCCGGACAATTTTTTGCAGGAGGGGAATGAACAGCAAAACAAGCAAAAGCGGCGCCATCCGCACACTAACAAGAAGAACGGAGCGGAAGAGAAATGTGACCATATCACTCCTCCAGCTTGGAGACAATGTCCTCCAGATTTTGCAGCTCCTCTTGGCTCAGCCGTCCATCTGCCAGGGTGGAAACCATCCGGAACAGGGAATTTTTATAGTGCTGGGATAAAAAACCTCTGGTAGCCTGCTTCAAGTAGGTCTGCTCATCCACAAGCACCGCATAGTACCGCTCCGAGCCCTGCTTGGCCACCGCCAAGTAGTTTCGCTTTACCAGGCGGTCCAAAAGGGTCCGTATGGTGGAGGTGCCCCATTGGGAGCCATTTTCCTGGAGCTTTTGGATAATCTGTTTGATGGAGAGGGTCGCAGGCGCGTCCCAAACGGTTTGCATCACCAGCAGTTCGGCATCGGGGATACGTCGTTTTTCTCTAGTAAACAAAAAAGTCACCCCTTCGCTAAGATATTCTTATTATTATACTAGCTTAAGATGGAACTGTTGTCAAGATATCTAATTATTATATTAGATATTTACAAATTTACGGTTGTCATATATAATAAGGCGCACTGGGAAAGGGACATATAACAAACCTACTTCTACGATTTGAACAGGAAAGGAAAGTTGATATGAAAAAGTTTATAGCGGTTCTGCTGGCTTGTGTCATGCTGTTTTCTGTGGCCTTCGCCTTCCCTATGAATTTTTCCATTATGCCTCGTACCGGGTTTTTTGATCGCACAGTTAAAGTTTCCGCCGGAACGACCTGGACTTCTTATAAATATGAGGTTTCATCCAGCTATAAAAATGTCTATCTTGATGCAGATTTAATATCCGGTGGTGCTGTAACTGTCGAATTGTATGGGGCAAACTCTACAAGCACAACTGGAACAAAATTAGGAAGCCTTTCTGTAAGTGGATATAAAAATTACTTGAGTGCAAAAAACACCTATACTTATTATCATGTCAAAATAATAAATAATTCTAGTTCTGATTCTTCAGTTGTTATACAACTGTACGCCTAGTCTTTCAGTCTCTATTCTCATGGATTAGTTTTATACACTGCTGTTTTAGTCCCCTTTCTCGTGGTCTAGCTTGGGCCGGTTCCGGCCTGGCGAAAGGCACGTTTCCCCTCCTTGGGAAGCGTGCCTTTTTGGCGCTGTATATCCACGTCAGTCCTCCATTGCGGGGTCCGGGGCCCGCTGGACCATGACCTTTTCCAGCCACTGGAGAAGATTCTGGCGGACCTCCTCCTGCTGGGTCTCATTGAACATCTCATGGCGTCCGCCGGGGTAGAGTTTTAGCTCCACGTTCCGGCAGCCCGCTTTTGTAAGGTTCTCATACACCTCCTTGGGGCCTGCCCCCATCGCTCCCACCGGGTCTTGGTCCCCGGACAGGATATAGATGGGCAGCCCCTTGGGGACGCTTCCATACCATTGGGGGGAGGTGCACTCCTCCAGCATAGAAAACAGCTCGTAGTAGGCGGAAACGGTAAACTTAAAGGCGCACAGGGGATCCTTTAGGTAGGCATCGCACACCGCTGGGTCCTTGCTCAGCCAGTCCACCGGTGTCTTTGCGCCGGGAATCGCTTTTGCAAAGCTGCCATTCGCCAGGTCGTACACCTTCTCGGAGATATACCGGGGCCCTTTCGCCAGCTCCACTCCGCGGGCCAGGGCCTTGCCAAAGGGGGCCGCCGGGTTCCTGCCGGCTGTGCCGCTTAGGATAAGGCCGTCCAGCTGCTGTCCAAACCGCCGGGCAAAGAGGCGGGCGATAAAGGAACCCATGCTGTGTCCCAGAAGAAAATAGGGCACACCAAGATACCGTCCGGCTACCTCCCGGCGCAGCAGCTCCAAATCCTCCACCAAAAACTTCCGGGAGCCGCGAGGGCCGAAGTACCCCAGCTTTTCCTGGTTCAGCAGGGCGGTGGCCCCATGGCCCAGGTGGTCGCCGCCGCAGAAAACCAGCCCCGCATCGCAAAGGGTTCTGGCAAGGGCCTCGTACCGGCCCGCATATTCGCACATCCCATGGCTAAGCTGCACCACCCCCCGGACCACCGTCCCCTCATCGGGGGTAAAAATCAGGGCGGAAACTCTCCACTTACCATTGGAGGAGGGATAGATAAAAACTTCGCGATTCACAATGGTTCTTCCCTTCGTTTGCAGTTTCTAGGATTCCGCCAGCCGCAGGGCCGGAGGAAGGAGCGGCGTACCCAGGGCAGGCAACCCGGCGCGGTCGGTGATGTTCACCAGGCGAAGGTCTCCCCCGTGCTCCACCACATAAAAATCCACCTTCTCAAAGCGCATCCAAAGCCGCCGGAGCAGGGTGCTTCCCTCCCCTGGCAGGCCAGTGACCACCGCAGCGGGACGCTGCTCCTGAATCAGTTCCCCCAAAAAACGCTCCGGCCGGTCGCTGTAATGGATGGTCATAACGGCGTCGTTGTCCCGGCTGGTCTGGAAAAGATACTCGATGGCCTGGGGATTTCGCTCTGCCCCTGGAGCGGCAACATTCACCACCTCCAGGGAGGCTCCTTCCCTATCCGCCAGCTGCCGCCCCGCCATAATGAGCCTGCGGCAGTGGAATTGATCGGTGACCAGCACCATGGTCACCGGACGCCGGACGCCTGGGGTCCCCATGGTCTCTATCATAATCTATTTCTCTCCTGTCCTTCTGTGATGGTACCCACAGGGTGCAAAGCCCCTCATGTTCTATGTTCAGTATAAACGAAATCCACCTGTTTTGGAATGGGTTCCGGGGAAATTTAACTGAAAGTTTTCAATTGTTTCAAAACCTGACACCACTGGAAAAAGGTACTTCCTTTTTGGAATTGGTTGTGGTATACTGTAAAGGTAAAGTCTTCCGCTTCTTTCCGGAGGCAGGCAACTGCTTCCTCCAGGAAAAACGGGCAGGCTTTTCCTATGTCTATGGAAAAGGAGAGAATGGAACGTGTCCAGAAAAAAAGCAGACGCCATCGGGCAAGAGCAGATGAAACGGAGCCTAAAGGGCAGGATCTTGAAGAATACAATTCTCAATATCTTTGTGCTGGTAATCGTGTGCTGTGTCATCATGGCGGCGGCGATGCAGTCCCTATCCAATAATATCCTGCTGGACAGTTTGCAGCCCATGGCCCGGCAATCGGCCAAGACGGTGGAGGCTAACATCCATATGCTGGCGGATCGGATGATGTCCATTGCGGCGGACCCCCAACTGGGTACGGCGGCCTGCCGTTGGGGAGGACGGGACGGTGAATGCCGGTTCCCTCCGGGCAAACCGCGGTACGGTGCTAACCGAAGCTGCCGAGACCTATGAGCTGTATACCATCGCCCTTTACGGGCTGGATGGCCGGCTGGTCCAGGGGGTCAGCGGCGCGCCGGACAGCCTGGACAGCAGCTTTTTCTCCCTCCTTCAGGAGACCGATAACATGACCACCCATGTTTCCACCCGGTTCCAGGAGCATTTGGGCATCACCATGGGAATGCCGGTGAAGGAGAACGGCGAGACCATCCTATATATAGTGGGGGTCTATAAATACGATACCCTAAACGATGTAATCAGCAGCATCAATCTGGGCCGCCACGGCATGGCCTATATGGTCAACCATGAGGGCGTGGTCACCGGCCATCCGGATCAGTCCATCGTTCTTTCCGGCAGCTCCATGGCGCAGCTATGCGGCGGGGACCAGGAAACGGTCCGCCGGGTAACCAGCGCCGAAACCGGCGCGGCGGAATTCTCGGTGGATGGAAAGACTGTGCTGGCCGCCTTCTCCCCCATCCGGGGAACCCAGTGGTCCCTGATCCTCCAGGTTCCCAAGGCGGATTACAACTCCTACATCAACGGCGCCATGGCGGTAGCGGTGCTGGCTACCCTGCTGGTGCTGGTTGTCTCCATTCTGCTGGTGCTGCGCCTGGCCTGGTCCATTTCCGGGCCGGTAAAGAGCGTAACCAGCCGGATGATCACCCTTTCCGATGGGGACCTCCACACCCAGGTGGTTCAGGTCCGCTCCGGGGATGAGCTGGAGGTGCTGACCCAGACCCTGGAGGATACGGTGGAAAGCGTCAACCGCTACATATCGGATATCCAGCAGGTGCTGACCCAGGTGGCAGAAGGAAATCTGGCTGTGGAGCCCCAGGTGGATTATAAAGGGGACTTCGCCCTCATCCGGGGGAGCCTGCGCACCATCCTGCAATCGATGAACGAGACCATTTCGGGATTCCGGGCCGCTGCCAGCCGCCTGGCGGAGATGTCCGAGGAGCTGAGCGGCCAGTCCGGCCAGCTGCACCAGGCTTCCATGGAGCAGACCCAGTCCACCGAAGAGCTGGTGGATGAGGTATCCCATGTGAAGGAGCGGCTGGCAAGCGTCACCGCAAGCAGCAGTCAGACGCAGGCCAAGACAGAGGAAATCGCCCAATGCATCCAGGAGGCCAACACCCGGATGGAGGCCCTCTCCAGCGCCATGGACAGCATCAGCTCCAATGCCCAAAAAATCACGCAAATTGCCAAGGCCATTGAGGACATCGCCTTCCAAACCAACATCCTGGCCCTAAACGCCGCTGTGGAGGCGGCAAGGGCGGGAGCTGCCGGCAAGGGCTTTGCCGTTGTGGCTGACGAGGTGCGGAACCTGGCCTCCAAGAGCAGCGAGGCCGCCCAGAGCGCCGCCGATATGGTCACCAGCACCAGGGCCATCATCCAAACTGGTGTGGAGCTCACCGCCGATACCGCCGTCTCCTTCCAGAACATTTCTGCCGTCTCCAGCCAAATCAGCAGAATCACCGACCAGCTGGTGACGGCGGTCCGGGGCCAGGAAAGCGCTTTGGCGATTATGGAGGAGCACATCGGCACCATTTCCGCCATTGCGGAGCGGAACCTGCAAAACGCCAGCGGCACCGAGCAATCCAGCGGACTGCTGGCCAGGGAGGCAGAGTCCCTTCGGTACCAGGTGAAGCGATTTGTTGTAAAGGAGGAAGATGAGAGATGAAACGGTTCCTATGTTTTGCCCTGGCCCTGCTTCTGGGGGGTTCCCTGTCCGCCTGCGGCAGCAAAACAGACCTCCAGGATGGGTATTACACCGCCCAAGCCGCCGAGTACAGCCATGGCTGGAAGGAATATATCACCATTATGGTGAAGGGCGGCAGCATCGTCTCGGTGGAATACAACGCCGAGAACGCCAGCGGGTTTATCAAAAGCTGGGATAACGCCTATATGCAAACCATGCTCCACTCCAATGGCACCTATCCCAACGAGTACACCCGCTATTACGCCGGACAGCTTCTGGCGGGACAGGGGAACGGGACCATCGACGCTCTGTCCGGTGCTTCCTCCTCCTACGACTCCTTCCAAAAGCTGGCGGCAGCGGTTCTGGAACAGGCCCGGAAGGGGGATTCCAGCATCATGCTGGTGGATACCGCCCACTGACGGCAACCGCCTCTTCGTACCGCATCGTTAAAAGCGCGCCCCTGGACAGCCTCCGGGAGCGCGCTTTGTTTGTATTTTTCTGGGAGCAGCTGCCCTTTTGATAACGAATCTACTCGCCAAACATACTTTTTTTATCGCCGCCATACACCAGCATCACAAGGCCCAGGCTGATATAAGCGGAGAGCACCGAGGTCCCCCCATAGGAGAGAAAGGGAAGGGTAACGCCGATGACCGGCAGCACCATCAGACACATGCCGATGTTGACGATAATTTGGAAGGCCAGCATGGCAAAGACGCCGGCGCAGATATATTTGCCGGTGTAGCTGCGGCTGGCGGCCCCGGTCCAAAGGATACGCCCACAGAGGATGGAAAGGACAAGCACCACCGCAGCGCATCCTAAAAAGCCCAAGGACTCCCCGATGAAGGTGAAGATAAAATCGTTGTACATCTCCGGGACATAGTTGTGGTTATCGGCAAAAAGGCCGATACCAAAGATTTGGCCGGAGCCAAGGGAATCCAGCCCCGCCAGCTGCTGAAAGGCCACCGCCTCAAAGTCCTGGGAGTTTTGGGGGGAGAAGATACTGAGGATGCGCTCCCGCTGGAAATAGGAGAGGAACCGAAACCACACCACCGGGGCCAGCACCGCCGCCCCTCCCACGGCTCCCAGGATGAATTTGCGGGAAAGACCCGCCACAAAGAGCATAACCACCGCAATGGCGGCCATCACCAGGGCCACGCCGGTATCCCGCTGGAGCAGCACCACCCCCACCCCGATGCCGGCGTTGATGAGAACCGGTATCAGTACCCTGGGGTGGTTCAAATCCTCCCGCACCTTTGCCAAATGCCAGGCGAAGGTGAGGATAAAAGCAATCTTCCATATCTCGCTGGGCTGCACCGAGGTAACCCCCAAATCCAGCCAGCTGCGGTTGTCCGAGCCGGGGCGTGTATCCCCAAAAAAAGCGGTCCAAAGCATAGCCAGGGCGACAAGGGGATAGTAAAAGCGCCACAGCCCCGCCAGGCTCTCATAATCAAAAAAGCTGACCATAATGACGATGGCGCAAAGCCCCAGCCCGGTGGCTAGGGCCTGGATCTGGTAGGGCCTGTCCTTGCAGTATCCCGCCAGGTAGGTTGCATAGATGCACAGGACACTGAGGCCGGAAAGCCCCAGGGCCAGGCAGAGATTCAGCCAGTCCGCCCGCCGCCGGAACCGTCCCCACCGGCCAGAAAGCCACTCCTTCATACCTTTCCCCCTTTCCGCTTGAAGATCGAAATCTGTTTTTTATAGTCTACCACAATTTTTCCGATTTTCATAGAGGGGAAAGAAAAGGAGTGTCCAGCCGGGTTGTTTATGCCAATCTGGGGCGTTGCCCATCTCGGCCCAAGAGCCGCCGCTTTGCGGCGGTTGACCTCGAAACGCGCCTGCGGGCGCAGAGCCCCCACTTCTTTTTCTTTTCACGAGAAAAGAAAAAGAAGCAAAAAGAAAAGCGGCATAAGCTATCAAGATATAAGTGCAAACTCTTAGGCTCCAGGCACTCGCTTACGCTCTTTACCAAGGTCAGGCCGAAGGCCGGGTAGGGCGTGACTCCGGCGGCACCCCGGCGGCACGCCGTCACTCTGCCGCCCGCAGGCCCAGCAGGCGCTCCTCGGCGCCGGGGTTCCACTGGTCATAGGACTGGATTTTCCGCTCCAGGTACTCCAGGGTACGCAGCTGCTCATCTACCCGCCCCTGGAGCAGCTCCTTCTGCTCCACCAGGATTTGGCGGCGGGCCTCCCGCGTGCTGTCCCCCTGCTGGAACAGGGCGACATAATCAATAAGCGCTTCCACCGGGATACCGGCGGCCCGCATACACTTGATGAAGCTCACCCATTGGCAGTCCCCCTCGGTGTAGTCCCGAAACCCGCTTTTAGCCCGGTTCACCGGGGGCAGCAGCCCGATACGCTCATAGTAGCGCAGGGTGTCCACCGGGATTTCATACCTTTTGCTCACCTCCGCGATGGTCATAGAAAAACCTCCCTGTTGGCGTTTTTTCTTATTCTACACCCTGGAGCAGGCTCCAAGTCAAGAGGCAGGCCGCTTTTGGGAGCATCCAAACCACGCAGCTTTTCCTGCTGAATTTGCTGTGTTATGGAAATCCTTTGCCATTCTTCTTTTTGCTTCTTTTTCTTCTTTTGCAAGAAGAAAAAGAAGGCAGGGTGGGCGGCAGCCCAGATTGGCAGAAAAAGCGTGTTTGGGCCACTCCCGCCGCTTTTACTGCCCCTGCCCCGGCTTATCCGGCAGAAAGATGGCGCAAAACAGATAGGCCCAAAAGCCGATGGAGTAGCAGAGGGTGCCCGCCGCCCAAAGGATGCGCACCAGGGTCACATCCATATTCAAATATTCCGCAACACCCGCACAGACCCCGCAGATTTTGCGGTCCTCCTGAATGCGGTACAGTTTTTTCGGTTCCATAGCGATTCCTCCTTGTATCTGTAACAAACTACCACCGGGCTGGCACCACGCTTGTGGCAAACGGCATCAGCGAGAGCTTTGCCAGCTTGAAGCACTGCATCCCAAAGGGGATACCCACAATGGTGACGCAAAAGACGCATCCGGTGGCGATGGCCTGGAAGGCCAGAGGCAGACCGCTTACCGCCAGCCAAAGGAGGTTCAGGAAGAAGGAGCCCAGCCCCCCGCCATAAACCACCTCCTTGCCAAAGGGGAAGAAGGCCAGCCCCGCCAGCTTAAAGCACTGCATACCGATGGGGATGCCCACAATGGTGACGCACCACAGCAGCCCCGCCAGCACCCACCCCAGGCCCATCCACAGCCCGCCGAAAAGAAACCAGATGAGATTGCCCAAAAGCGACATCACAGCGCCTCCTTATTTTACAAACTGAATATCCACCGAGCCCATGCCGCAGTCGATGTAGAAGAAGTTGGGGGCCTCCGTGTTCCAGGAGCGGCTCCCGCCCAGCCCCCCAATCTCGGCGATCTCCCAGGGGCCGGGGGTCGAATTGCTGTCTGTATCCAGCTCCTTCCCGGCGATGGTCACCGATCCCATCCCCACCGTGGCGGTGTACCCATAGTCCGCTGGTTCCCCCTTCAGGGCAAGGATGGCGCTGCCCATGCCGCAGTTGATGCTTCCCCGGCCGGTGATGCTGCCGGAAAGCTCCAGGGAGCCCATGCCAATCTCCAGCGCACAGTCCCTGGAGGAAAAGTTCTTGACAACCAGGTCCCCCATTCCTACCAGGATGGAGGACTGCTGGGCGGCCAGGTCCCGCACCTCCATGGTGCCCATGGCGTTGTCCAGCTCCAGCTCCTCTGCTACAAAGCCCTTGGGAATGGTGATGGTGATGTTCGGGGCGCGGTCACCACCCATACGTCCCACGTTTTTGACGTCGCATTCAATCTCCCAGGTGTCCCCGTTGACCTCGGTGCGGAAGCGCTTGGCGTTAATCTTCTCCGCCCGCACCCAGAAGGCCTCCCCTTCCCGGATGGTAACATTGGCGCAGGAAAGGTCAAAGTCCAGCCTGCGAATCTGGGCCTTTTCTCCGGTGTAGGTGTAGTTCATCTCCACCGTATCCCGGCCGTAAAGGGGATTGCCCCAGCGCAGAATACCAAACCGCCCGCTGCCCACCAGGGGAAGCTCCACCCCCTGGCTGTATTCGTACAGTCCCCCCGGACGTCCCCCCAGGAGAAAGCCCATAGCCCCCAGCAGCAGCCCCAGGGAGAGAAAGGCCACCGCGGCCCCGCAAATTATTTTATAAAAACTGCGCATCATTCGTTACCTCCGTTTCACTTTTGGAAGGGCCTGCGGCAAAGGTCCACCAGCCACCGGAACACCGGGGGCAGAACATTCACCGCCAGCCAGACGCAAAGGGCAAAAATCAGCAGTCCGCCCCCGGTGGCCATCAAGCCGCCCCCCAGGGCTAGCAGGCGCAGGCCGGGGGTCAGGGCCAGGGTGGTGATGCCTCCCCATGCGCAAACCACCCCCGCCCCCACCAGGGAGACGATCAGCGCCACCACCGCCGCCACAACGCCGATGACAGCCCCTACCAGGCCAATAAAGACCCCCAGGGCGGCGATGAGCAGCACCAGCCACAGGGGCGAGCCCAGAATCAGCAGCATCACAACCAGCACCGTGCCGCAGCCGGAGCGCTTTTGGTAGACGGCGGGCTGGGGACCGTAACCCCGCTGGACGTAGGTCTCCGGGTTGGTGGTGTAGGTCTGGGGACCCTGCCCCGGCCGGTACTGGGGACCGGGACGGTAAGCGTAGGAGCCGCTGGGGTTGTAGCCAGGGTTGCGCTGGGCAAAGTCCTCCTGGATGGCGCGGGCCACCTCCTCCGGGCTGCCCAGATCCCGCAGCAGCGCCTCCCAGTTTTCCTCCCCCGCGTCGGCGAAGTATTCATCATAGAACTTCAAGGCGCAGAGGCGCTCCTCCGGCGGCAGGGAAACAAGCTGCTGCGCCAGCCGGTACATAAATTCCTGTTTTGTCATCATACTTTCCCTCCATTGCTGCTGGCGCCGCTGTAAAAGATGGCGTCCAGCCTGCCCTTGTACCGCTCCCATTCCCCCAGGGCCTCCGCAAGCTGGGCCTGCCCCTGCTGGGTGATTCGGTAATACCGCCGGTTCCTGCCGGCAAACTCCTGGTCGTACACATCCAAACACCCATCCTTTTGCAGCCGCCGCAGCACCGGGTAAAGGGTGGATTCGGAAATTTCCATCACGGCCCGGATATCCTGGGTGATTTTGTAGCCATAGGTGCCGTCCCTTGCCACCACCGAAAGGACGATGGCATCCATCAGGGCGGCGCTGGGGGTAATCGTCATGGCTCTCGCACTCCTTTCATCCGTCTATAATATTGTTGCTGTAACGATATTATATATCGTATAATATTATATGTCAATAGGTTCTGCAAAAATATAAGGCCCCGCCGAAGCGGAGCCTTGAAATCTGTTTTACCGTTCCTTCCCCAGGAAGAAAAGGGCTACCACGCCGGGGCCGGTATGGGCGCCAATCACCGGGCCTACGTAGCTGATGATGACCTTCTTTACCCCCAGGCGCTGTTTGAGCATCTGCTCCACCGCCTTGGCATCCTCCAGGCAATCCCCATGGCTGATGAACGCCACCTGCCCCTGGGGCTCCACCGCCAGCTCCGCCATTTTATCCACCAGGGCGGTAAGGGAGGCCCGGCGGCCCCGCGCCTTCCCCATGTTGATGAGATGACCCTCGTTATCGATGTGCAGCACTGGCTTGATGCCCAAAGCGGTGCCCACCAGGGCGGTGGCGGCGTTGAGGCGGCCGCCCCGCTTCAGGTACATCAGGTCGTCCACGGTAAACCAGTGGCAAAGGTGGTATTTCTCCTTTTCCACCCAGTCCCGCACCTCCTGGAGGCTCTTGCCCTCCCCCCGCTGCCGGGCGGCCAGGTAGACCAGCAGGCCCTGGCCCATGGAGGCGCAGAGGGTATCCACCGGAAGAATCTTCCGCTGGGGATACTTCTGGGAAAGCTCCTCCGCCGCCAGAAGGGAGACCTGGTAGGTGCTGCTGAGGCCGGAGGAAAAGACCAGCAGCAGGATGTCCTTGCCCGCCTGGAGGATGGGCTCCATAATGGAAAGGTAGCCCTCCAGGTTGGCGGCGGCGGTCACCGCCGCCTCCCCCTGGCGAATGCGGCCGTAAAATTCCGAAAAACCAATCTCCCGCCCGTCCAGGTAGTTGGCGTATTCCTTTCCCCCCAGGGTGAGGGTGAGGGGCAGGACGGCAAGCTCCAGCTCCTGGGCAAGCTCCGCCGGCAAATCGCAGGAGGAATCGGTGACGATGACATAGTTCTGTTCCATGGTGACACTCCTTAATATAACCTGTGACACAGGCGGGGAGGAAAAACCCGCCAATTTTGATTTTTTATAGTATACCATAAGGCGGGCAATTTTTTCAAACCTTTGGGCACAGGAGATGCAATAAAATTTAATTTTTTTGGCACGAATAAATGACGTGTTTTTATCGTTATATTAGATGTTCCTTTGCCCTCTTTTTTGGCAGGGTGAAAAAATCAGGAATTCTTCAGGATTTTTAAGGGAAAAACGGTTGCGGCCTTCTCCAATTTGTAGTATAGTAGTATATTGTATATACATATAGTATTAGACAGGCTTTTTGCCTGGACAGAATGGACGGTGGGAAAGAAGTTGGCATCAATCATTAAGACGGTGGACCTAAGAAAGGCCTACCGGGTGGGTCCGGAGGTGGTGGTGGCCCTGGACTGCATCAATCTGGAGATTGCGGAGGGACAAGTCTGCTGCATTCTGGGCACCTCCGGCTCCGGCAAATCCACCCTTTTGAACCAGCTGGCGGGGCTGGAAAAGCCCACCAGGGGAAATGTGTATATTCTGGGAAAGAATATCTCCAAGATGACCGAAAAGCAGCTGGCCCATTTCCGGCAGAAGAGCATCGGCTTTGTGTTCCAGTCCTACAACCTCCTGCCGGGGATGAGCGCCATCGAAAATGTGGCCATGCCCCTCACCTTCCGGGGGGTATCCAAGCGCAAGCGCACCGCCATCGCCAAGGAAATGCTAAAGGCGGTGGGGCTGGAGAGCCGGATGAAGCACACCCCGGCGGAGATGTCCGGCGGCCAGCAGCAGCGCGTGGGCATCGCCAGGGCCTTTGCGGCCCGGCCCAAGGTGGTCTTTGCCGACGAGCCCACCGGCAACCTGGACACCAAGACCACCAGGGAGATTATGGAGCTGTTTTTAAACTTCTCCCGCCAGCAGAAAATCACCATTGTGCTGGTAACCCACGACCGGAATCTGGCCAACTACGCCGACCGCATCGTCACCATCATGGACGGGCGGGTGGTGAAGGACGCCGCCAACCAGTCCCTCTTTGATGTGGAGAAGGAAGAGGCCGCCCGGAAGGCCGCCTGGGAAAACGATCAGCTCCCGCCCCAGGAACCGGCCCCAGGGGAGCCACCGGCGGAGGAGCAGAAAGCCGCAAACGAAGGAACCGAGCCTTCCGCCGTTCCAGAGGTGAACACCGCCTTTGGCGAGGGACAGGAGAACGAGAAACAAACACCAGCAGCATTGGAGGAGAAGTAAGTGAAAACAAAGGTTATCAAACGGGTCATCGCCTTCGCCCTGGCCACTCTCATCATCCTGGGAACCCTGGGGTACTTTTTCAGTATGGTAGCGTGGGCGGCGGAAAAAGACATAACTCTTGGTGCAGGTAGCACGAATGATTTTCAAAACGTTAAGTATGAAATTACAAAACCAACTGGTAAAATTAAAGTAACTGACCAGGTTGACATTACAATTAAATTTGAAACAACCACGGACATTGTGGCCAACAGTATCGATGGTGGCAGTGTTGATATTGATACAAATGGCAGTGCGTTTGAAGGGCCAAACGGCTATACCCATACCTTGGTAAGATCCCCTAGCAGCAACAATTATACGGTCAGCTTTGGGAATTTGAACTATAAAGGAGGAGCAAATCAAGGAAAGCTGGCTTTTATTGTTAAGAAAGACGCTACTGAAAAAAAGGTGATTTTAGATTTATCCAGTGAATGTGACACCGGTAACTCCGGTGGCACCACCACCCCTCCCATTACCGACACCCCCTCCCCTTCCGCCAGCACCATGACCTACACCCTGCAAAAGGTGTACTCTGGGGACAAGGTTTACTTTACACCGGGCGGCGCGGCCCCGGAGATTCATCGGAACTACCTGGCGGATGTGAACGTGCAGTTTGTCCTGCCAGGGGTAAAGCAGAGTGATGTTCTGGGCAACTCCGCCAAAATCCAAATCAATATTGACCGGGGCAGTTTCCGGTTTGCCCAAGGAGCCACCTGTACAGTCACAAAAGCGGTTGAAATCCAAAACGCCGATGGCAATGTCACCGGCGTGGTGGTTCACGCCACCCTTACCGGCCTGCGGTACACCGGCAGCGGCAACTCCCTGGAAATCACTGTCCAAAACAAGGACGATAATCTTGCCTACATTTTCCAGCAGTTCTCCTCCTCGGTTGATTCTTGTGTTCCCTACGTCGCCCCTACCCCGGAACCCGATGACGACAAACCGGACTACAGTGATATGCAGATGGCGACCCCCTATGTCATCGTCAGCAACTACAGCTACGGCGGCACCGTCACCGCCGGGCAAACCTTCCCCCTCTCCATCACCCTGTATAACACCAGCCGGAACATTGACGTCACCAACATGATGGTCACCATCACCATGCCGGAGGCGCTGATGCTCACCAGCTCCTCCAACACCTTCTACATCGACCACCTGGATACCGAAAGCTCGGTATCCCAGACGGTGCAGGTCACCGCCAAGGTAAACGCTGCCCCCCAGTCCCACAATATTGATATTTCCATGAAGTACCAGTATATCGATGACCACCTGGTTTCCCGCCGGGATAACTCCACCCAGGAGACCATCTCCATCCCGGTGGTGCAAATCGACCGCTTCCAGGTGACCGGCGTGGACGCCCCCGCCGAGGCCTACCTGGGGGAGGAAAATTACCTTACAGTAAACTTTGTCAACAAGGGCCGCAGCGACGTCTACAACCTTTCCGCCGAAATCAGCGGCGATATCCAGAACCCCGGCCAGCAGCAGAACCTGGGGAACCTCACCTCCGGTTCCACCGGCAGCGCGGAATTTACTATCCTGCCCAACGGGGAAGGGGTGTGCAACGGGGAGATTAAAATCATCTATGAAGACACCAACATGGAGGAAAAGACCGCCACCATCCTTTGGTCCACCACGGTGGTGGACCCCTCGGCGGGGATGGAATTCCCCGGCGGTATGGGGGATTTTGACCCCGGCATGATGGACGACCCCAGCCTGATGGATGAAGGAGAAAAGAAGCCCTCCTGGCCCTTCATCGCCGGAGGCGTTGCGGTGGCGGCCCTGGTGGTAGGCCTCCTGGTCCGCAGGCACATCCTGAAGAAGAGGAGCGAGGAAGAGGATGCGAATCTCTGATATTCTTACCATCTGCTTTCGGAACCTCATCCGCCGGAAGCTGCGCACCTTCCTCACCGCCCTGGGGGTGGTCATCGGCGTGGCCCTCATTATTGTGGCTGTCTCTATCGGCATTGGCCTTTCGGTCACCTACGATGAACAGATGGCCTCCTGGGGGGACCTTACCGTCATAAACGTCTACAACTGGAACAGCCAGGTGACCATGGACGACGCCGCGGTGGCCCAAATCCAGGCGCTGGACGGGGTGGACATCGCCACCCCCTTCTACCAGAACTGGGAATTGAGCTTCCAGATGAAGACCAAAAACGGCCGCTACCTGTGTTTCCCCCAGCTTTATGGCGTTTATCCGGAGGCCCTGGAAAAGCTGGGGTACCAGCTGAAGGAAGGCAAATATCTGGAGGAACGGGATAAGGAATACAGCATGGTGGTGGGGGAACAGTTTGCCTACCGTTTTTACGACACCAAGAAGAAGCGCAACAACCGGGTGGACCCCTACCCCGACCAATATGGCCGCATCCACGACCCCTATGTGGACATTATGAAGGATAAGCTCATCCTTTATCTCCCCAGCCAAAAGACCGACGCCAATGGCAACCCCATTGGCAAGGATCTGGAGGTAAAGCCGGTGATTGCAGGGGTGCTGCTGAAGGATGACACCAGCTGGGAGGCCACCAACGCGGCCTTTATGGACATCAACGAGATGAGGGCCCTGGAGCAGAAGTACAATAAGCAAAACGGCATTAAAAAAACCGGGGACAGCAAAAAGATAAACTACGAGGACGTGCGGGTAAAGTGCGCGGATGTAGACTCGGTTTCCGCGGTGCAGGAGGCCATCCGGGCCATGGGCTTTGACTGCAACTCTATGAATGACGGCCGGGAGATGATGCAGAAGCAGGCCCTCACCATCCAAATTGTGCTGGGGGTGCTGGCGGGCTTCTCCCTGCTGGTGGCCGCCATCGGCATTGCCAATACCATGATTATGTCCATCTACGAGCGCACCAGGGAGATTGGCGTGATGAAGGTCATCGGCGCAGAGGTCCGGGATATTCGGGTGATGTTCCTCCTGGAGGCCGGGATGATCGGCCTGCTGGGAGGGCTTATGGGGGTAACCCTCAGCTACGCCGGATCTTTGGGCGTCAACAAATTTGTGGCCGAAGCGATGCTGGGTCCTGGAAGCAAGCTCTCCATCATCCCCCTCTGGCTGGTGGGGATTGCCCTGGCCTTTTCCGTCCTGGTGGGCGTGGTCTTTGGTCTCCTCCCCGCCAACCGGGGGGTCAAAATCTCCGCCCTGGAGGCCATCAAGCACGACTGACCTTTATTTTCATCAGGCTCTGTCCGGAGCGGGGAGAAATCCCCGCCCCAGACGGTCGAAAAAGCCTTT
>OFHN01001052.1_pt1 | contig 21200 bp, 23 predicted proteins | sample 1521321 | NCBI WGS metagenome assembly OFHN01 (sample SAMEA3504130, study PRJEB24116) | mouse gut metagenome | biome: mouse gut; feature: mouse-associated habitat; material: faeces | place: Denmark | collected 2011
TTATATTTTATCAATGTACTCATCGAGATAAACACCTCTTTTAAATCATAAGGGGCCATTATCATCGACAATGGCCCCGTAACGCCTGTGAACCCCTTAATTTGCTATTCCGTATTAATCGAACAGCCCGCTAAATCACCCAACAATCGAGGAATCCTGGTCGATATAGGTTGACCCGGTTGCGCCCCGGTTGTTAGACGCAGTAATTACCGCATAATAACCAGCGTCGTCCCCTGCCACAAAATTTTTGGACTGAGAAGATGTAATTGTGCTCATACGCGCAACCTCCTGGTCGGGAAACAATCTCACAACCTTCATCAGTTCCGCATTAACAGATGGGGAAGTCTTATTGGTTTTGACCGTCCAAGTGGCATCTCCTTTGTACAAACCAAACAAGCAGCCATTGTCTTTCCCGTTCCACTTTGTGGAGCCACTCGCAATAGACCAATCGTACGTGCCTACACAAACGCTGGCGGCAAAAGCGGGAACTGCCATGCAAGCCACCATAACCAAAGCAATAATTGCAGTCAAACTTCTTTTCATGTTGTACCTCACTTTCAAAGTTGTATGGGTTCCCAGGCATGTTACACATAGTTCACTGAAAAAAGAGTTCAAGTGCTGGAGACTCTAATGGAAGTTTTATGCTTTTCATACGAGTCACTTCCTCCCATATCTTTCGGAACCTTTTCTTGTCCCAATTAGTAAATGCAGGAGAATGCGATATCCTCACATGAATCTTAAAAAATTTTGGAGGTTTATACAATTTCGAGACAACTGCAAAAATTATCTTGCTCGCCCCTTCGTTTCAAAACTTACCCAACCAATGATATCTGTTTCAGTTAATTCACTATAAATTCAGCAATAACACATTGATGGTCTGGCCAGGTATCTAAAATGATGCGATAATATCCGTTTCTTAATGGGGTTCCATATTTTGATAACTTGACAGTAATAGTTTGTTGTTCATTTACTGATATACATATTCCAAGAGCTGGAGGGAAATATAAGGAGTCAACCTCCCTCAGATAATACCATTTATTCCCTCGCAAAACTTCTAATGATTGTTCGCCTATTTCAACACCTTTTAAACTGCTGTTCGTCACATTTACTTTAACTATTACTTCTTCATCATCGTTACGCAAAGATTCTATCGTCGCACTAACGTCTTCTAAAATTTGTATATCCTCTCTCACCCCATCCAATATAGGATATTTACTTTTAGGATGTAAGAAAATAACCAAAAAAGATACAAGTAGAACTAGAAGAATTATCAGCCCTATCTTCTTACCAAAGTTACTTCTACTCATATTTTTTCACAGTAAATCCCTGGTTAGCCAAATAAACGAACGGCGAAAAATAGAACGACCTACTCGAGTTGCTGGCTGAAGAAATCGTTCCATAAATGACACCACCTGGACTAAAGACCGGTCCCCCGCTATCTCCCGCTATCACTTCGCCCCTTGACAATTTGGCCTGTACAACATTGTGTACAGTAAATTTGTTGTTATTATTATCATAGAAAACCCATGTTGCATTATTGTCAGTAACATAGCCATAATTCAACCCGCTATTTTTTCCATACTTCACAATATCTACTCCAGTTACTGGACGATTGCTTGCCCCTGTAACTTCCCATGGCCTATCGGATGGGTCACCAACAAGGCCAGCAGTTGTATACGATACACTCGAAATTTTTGCTATACCATAGTCTCCACTTCCATTATTATTAAACACAGCAACACTTACGTATCCAATAGTAGTTCTATCGGGAGTCTCTATTGAACTATACTTGCTGAGGCCATGCCCACATAGCCCTATCGCTTCGCTTCCTTCGTATGTACCGCACACTCCTGCTGTATACCCATAAAGGGGAGAACCACCTATCAACTCTGCTGCAATAGAGACACACTCTTCTTCAATAAAAGAAATTGGAATCGAGTATTCATCTCTGCTAGAATTATAAAGCTTTGAAATATTTTCGATTTGTTCTATGCCTGAAGCCTCTGTATCTACACCTATATAGGCACAATTGTCTTTCACATCAGCGCCATAACACGAAACAAAAATCCCATCATCCATCATAGCTTGCGCTGCATCGTCAGCATAGTCATAAAGCATCTGAAGCGGGTACATAGCATTTTCAAAAGTGATAACATCTCGATAGTCGGATAACATATCTGTATAATGAGCTATCGATTGAGTTGGCAAATCAACAATTAGAATATGCAGGATATTGTCATCAATATATGCGCCCCCATAGTTTTCAGGATAGCTCTCTACAGTTGTTCCAGAAACCAAAAAACTGTTGTATAGAATATCATATGCTTCTGTAGCGCGTCTCTGCAACTCCCACTGTTCTTCAAAATAGACTCGTTCTGGATTAGAAGTATCCAATGCGGATTGTTGAGCTGTAGTATCAATGGCGCAAACTGATAGAATCAGCATGGAAAGTATGGCAACAAAACAAACAAGCCTTTTAAACAAATGGTCCATAATATCCTCCTTTTGTTCATTATCTGCCTATCAAGTTTTACATTTGCTGTTCACCGACAAGTATTCGTAACAGTGACTGACGGCTTTTCCACTCCATTAACCGAGTATGTCAGAACCAGTTTGTAGGTCTTCCCCCGCTCTACTTTACAACTTCCAGAAAAGTTCAGAGAATCTTTCCCCGAATCATTCCAGGAATCAATATAAGTTGTTCCTTGATAAAGGGTTAGTGTTGCTTCGACTGTATCGCTGCTCTTTCCTCCACCGCATATAGCAGAACACTTTGCAGTGGTTCCATTAAATACCAAACTCGGCGTCCCACCTGTTGCTCGAAGTTCTATTGCTTGGGCACTCACAGTAAACAGTATACACACTAATAGAGTGGCTAGTATGAAATTACGTTTCTTCAAAAAAATCACCTCCTCCTGCACCTTTTGGGGCTTTCATTCGTCCCATTAAGTAAATGCAGGAGGAGGCAATATCCTCACATTAATTTTTAAAAAATTTTTATCTCATATTTTCTTCATGAAGAACACTTTCCGCGATTCGCAAAATCACATTCTGTTCAAAAGGAGCATCCAAAACAAACTGAAGATTCGCTTCTTCATCAATCCAAGTAACCGTATTGTCTTCTTCTAAATTCTTAGATAAATACAATTCACCAACCATACCTCTTACTGTTATAGATATAACCTCCAAATTTTCAACATAAAAATCAGTGGCAGAACCCTGTTGCATGTAAATATATCTTAGGCGTATCCTTTCATCGTTATCAGTATTTTGATATATAATCTGGGTGTAATTATCTGATTCTTCTTTTTTATACTCAAAATATCCTTCAGGCAACTCAGTTATCTCATATCGCGGAATAGTGCCTGAAATGCTGTCTCCTGCGTACCTATACGTTACATGGGTTTCATACCACTCAGTTACCCAGCGTATAAATGCCGCCCGTGCCGTGGGGCTAGTAATCATAAGAGTACCAAAGCCCAAAGAGATAACCAATAAAATCATGGCAACTCTCTGCACAACAGTTTTCCATATCGGCCGAGACTTTTTTCTTGCCCATCCTAATGGGTCCTTTAGCATAGCTTTTATCTGGCGCTGATATTGGGGCGATGGCTCAAAATTAATTGTACTGTCATCTTCCTCTGCTTCATCTATCTTGATAGCATCAATTAAAACACGTCTCATCAGTACATCCAATTCTTCATCCGTCATACATTCACCCCTTCCTTTTCCATAAGCTCTCTCAATAATGCACGTCCACGACTGGCTCTCGAGCTAACTGCCGTCTCCGAAATACCTAGGCGCTGTGCTACCTCTTTATCTGTGTACCCCATTAGCATCTTCATTTCTAATACCACACGGTATGTCTTTGGCAGATGCCGGAATAAGTCCACCAGCTCCATATACCCACTTATATCGTCAATGCTTTTCTCAAAGCCATCCCAATCCTCTAATGGTACTATGTTTCGCCTTTTGCGTAAAATCATGAGTGCTTCGTTCTTCACTATGGAAATGAGCCAGAAGGGCAATTCCTCACATGGAATCGTGGAAATTTTTTCAAAATGCCGAATTACTTGTAGAAACGCATTTTGAACTGCATCTTCTGCATCATGCTGCTTCTCAAGCATACGCAGGGCTTTCTTTTCCAATCTCTCATGGTTCTGCTCATATATAATAGCAAACTGCTGTCGCTCTTCTTCAGTTTCCAACATGGACAGGAAAAATGCCAGCATATCATCACCTCGTCCTCAAATTTCTAATTTCTTCACCTCAATAAACATCAAAATTCGTTGATGGGGAAACAATCAACCTTTTTCTCAACTTCCACTATATATAGTATATCGCATAAGCACGATTCCTGTCTAGAGGACAATCACACCTATTACAACCACTTATTCCTAATATCAAAATGCAATATAACCGGTTGGCTGGGGAGTGTTCCTATATTGTACACCCCTGTTGTTCCCTGCCTCCTCCCATGGAACAATAGAGCTTAATGCATGACCTTGGGCTTCAGCACAGCTTATATTTCATCTTGCTTTTACATATTACTTCCTAAGAATCTCAAGGCAAATATATTTTTAGGAGGTAAACAAAATGTTGCCAAAGAATCAAATCTGCCAACGTTGCCACAAGCCCACTGAATACACAAAAATGTCTATGTTCAACATGGATACTATCTGTCCTGAATGTATTGAGGCAGAGCGGAAGCATCCTCTCTATGAGCTGGCACGTGAAAAGGAGCGCGAAGCGTTGCTGGCAGGAGTTCGGAACTTCCCTGGCATCGGCTGGCCGCCAGATGAAAAACTCATTTCTGAAATGCGGCAGAACCAAGTCTTGGATATCCAGCACACCATCCAGACACGGTATAAGATTGGAGAGGCGCTGTTTAGGGGGCAAACAAGAAAACTGGGGCAAAAAGTCAATCTCCAGGGGGAAAAACTACCTGGGAAATGGGTATACGGCGGCGTTTTCAATGGTACCGGTGACTTTTCCATCATATATGGTGGTTCAAACGAATCGGAACTCGAAAAATTTGCCGTGTATACCGATACCTTAGGGCAGTATACGGGTTTAAAAGATAAATCGAAGAACAGAATCTTTGAAGGTGATATTTGTAGGTATCAGGTTGATAAAATCGGCTACGTTTACTACCATAATGGGAGTTTTGTGGTAAAGGAGATTGCTTGCAATGTGGAAACGCTGCTGTCTCTGTGCGTTTTATCGGACGATTTTGAAGTCATCGGAAATGTTTATGACAATCCTGAACTAGTAAAAACCGTTTCCGCATGATATAATGCTGTCATACGCCCGCAAGTAAACATACTATAAAAGCAAATCAAGGGAGCCTTTACGATGACCAAAGATGAACTCTATCTCAATATTAACAACTACAACTTCGAGTCTCTGGTGTGCCAAAGTAATATTCAATCGGCTGCCGATATTGAAAAATACCGAAGCCAAGGATACTTTTGCGTTAATTGGACAAAAGATGATTTCACCAAACTGTTCGGCGTTGATACCGATAAGGTATTCTATACTACATCGATAGGGACAAGCTCTCTCTATTTCAATCGCGATACTTTAGCCGCTATGCCTCTCAATTTAGAATATCTACAGCTTAAAAAAGATGATTCAAACGCATTTATCACAGCTATGCAAAGCGCCATTCGACGTCGAGAGAATGAAGTTTCTTCCGGACACTATCTCATGTCCATTGATGCCCTCGCTCCAGCCATGCGAATGGACTACTTCAGAATGCTTCTAAAGAAAAAAGAGGCCTTACCTTCTGATTTGTATGGTCTGTTTCTTTCAACCTACAAAGTATCTGACTATGGATTCAAAAATTTTGACATCTCCCTGCTGACTGAAGTAATGAAATCTAAGACTCCAGCGCAAAAAGAGGAGACAAAGAAGAAACTGGTTTCACTCCCCGATACTTTGACTATCTACAGAGGTGGAAATTCGGCCAGTACTCCTTACTCTGAGTCATTCTCCTGGTCTCTAGATATCAATGTTGCCAATTTCTTTGCTGCCCGCAGGGGTACAGAAGATGGTTATATTGCCGAAGGCACAGTAAAAAAAGAAGATATCATTGAAGCCTTCCTTGAGGATGACAGCGAGCAAGAAGTCCTCGTTGACCCCAAAAACGTGACTATCACATCCGTTATCGAAGTAAAGGGGCTTGAACAACTGGCCAGCCTCCTCCCTATCGTCACACCGATGTATCAAAAATATCGGGAAGAAATGTATGGCCTCAGATTTGCTCAAGTCTCTGTTGTTCATGGGATGTCCCATGAGGCACGTGTATTATTGCTCTCGCTTCTCATTGCAGAACTTCTCGATTTGCCCGCCTCTGACCGCAGAATCCTGGCTACAGCCGCCATTTATCATGACACTCAGAGGACAAATGATGGTGTTGACTCCCAGCATGGCAAGCACAGTAAGGACTACTACCTCTCAAATACCGCCAAACCCAATCCTCTTGTCGCCTTTTTGTGCGAATATCACTGTCTTCCAGATGAGAATGCCTATCAAAAAATTGCAGCTGATAGGACGCTGAGTAAAAATCGGAAGAAATCGAAGCTCCTCTATGATATTTTTAAAGATGCCGATGCACTCGACCGCGTCCGCTTTGATATACGCAACTTGAACTTAAATATGCTGCGGCTTCCAATATCGAAGTCCTTAACCTTATTCGCCCGCATTACCCTTGAACAACTCAAGGTTGACAATGACTAAGGAGACCTATGAACCGATGTGATATATGCCTGGAACCCGACTGCTCGAAAGCCGATTGCCACTGTGACTCATGTACGAAAGCTACCCAATGTCCAAAATATCTTCACCCTACAATCCGTATTACTACTAAGTGCACACAAAAATGCGACCACTGCTGCTTCAGTTGTTCTCCGTCGGAAGAAAAAATGATGACTCCCGAAACAGCCGCTAAAATTGCAGAATTTCTAAAAAACAATGAAATTTTGAGTCTTAATGTAATGGGCGGTGAATTTTTCTGCAACCCAGATTGGTTTGCCATTATAGAACAATTCCTGAATACGGGCAGCATTGTTCGACTTGTGACCAATTCAGACTGGTACGCTAACGACGCGGTCAAAGAAAAGCTGGCCATACTCAATACAAACGCAAAAGGCCGTCTATATCTTTCACTCTCATACGACAAATGGCACACGAATATCGGCGTCAAAGCGGCTGAAAACTATTTGAAGGAGCAGGGTATCCCCTATACCTTGGAAAGCGAGGAACAAGCATCCGACATGAGCCTTGTGCCTGTCGGGCGAAGCGAATTCAACTACAGTTTCGGCTTATATGGCATGCTTGCCTGCTACTGCCATAACCCCGAACATCAATATAGTTTTATGATTGATGAAGAGGGAGAGATTTACAAATGCTCCTTCGGAGTTCTCGGTTATGCCAATATCCGAGATTATACAGATGGCGGCTTCAATGCCAGGTTCAAGGAGTTCAACAAAAGATTCCATGGCATTTTCATTCCTTCTTGCTCCCACTGCATCCGAGCCTTTAACACTCACAATCCGCAGCAGGAAAAATAACTATTATTACTCATATTCAGCGTAAAATATTAAGAGCGTCTGCACAACGGCAAACGCTCTTTTCTTTACTTCTCTTTCCGATGTCAGCAACCTGCTGGTAAAAAATCCACAAAAACGGCAATAAAGCTACTTGAAAACAAATATTTCTTCGATAGGTGCGTCAACTGTTCTTGAAATGGCAATCGCTAATTTGAGAGAGGGAGTGTATAGCGCCTTTTCCAAACGCATAATCGTTTCCCGACGAACACCCACTTGTATCGCTAATTGTTCTTGCGTAAGCTTTTTCAACTGCCTATATTTTTTTAATCTACATTCAAAATCCGCCACTCTTAGTATGCCCCCCTCCTTTTATCTAGTTTCTTTAGCATCTGTCGCAGTCACTCACTTGTCAATTTTAGTTGTCCACATATAAAAGATGTGCCTGAACCCATTAACGGAACCAGACACATAATAATCACTTTACACTGTATCCCATAGCCCCTTTACCTTAGACTCAGCTTCTTCCTTGGAAATCTTCATCAAGTCGGAAAAAACTTCAATGACTTCAGTCATAGACTTTCCTAGCGCCTTCATAGCAAGAATAATACCCTCTGTCTTTCCTTCTGCCTTCCCTCGTGCTTCTCCTCGTGCTTCTCCCTTCGCAAGCAGTTTATCAACAACATCGGTCATAGTATATTTTCCTTCTACAAAGACCGTATCTAAAAAGACCTCATTCACAAGGAATTCATTTTCCTCCATAGATGAACACTGCATCATCTGTGCTTATGTTACCAGTTTCATTGTCGAAATACATAAACTTCGTTTCGATGCTTGGGCAGACGATGGCTTTCTGCCCGTTTCCGATACTATGTTCTTCATAGGGACACAAATCACAGATTTTCATAACATAAGTGATTTCACCAAACCATGTAATGCATCCGAGAAGCTCCCAGACTTTTTTCTCTTTGTTGCCATATATCATGGTACCCACAACATGAGATGTTTTGTTTGGAGGGGTCGCCGCAGAAACAAACCCCATCGAATATCTAAACCACAGATTATTATCCCACACCCCATCACGAATATATTGCCTCAGTGAATCAAACTTTTGGTCAAGCATATAAGCCGCCGAATTCATCCAACACAAGTAGTTGAAAATTGTCTTAGCACAAACTCTGCGAACATACGAATCTATTGAAAATCTAATGGAAGTCATAAAATCCGTTCCACTGTACTCTTTTTCAATGCTCCTTGCAAAGCAAACGGCTTTTTCTGTCATATAGCCTTTTTCTATTAGAACATCTTTGACTTCTTCAGGAACATATCCAAATTGAATAATTGGATTTGAAAATTTCTTCAATTCTTCAATCTTTTCATCAGTTGCGGCAGGAAGTTCTTCTATCGAATAATAATCGAACTCATTTTCCGATTTTTGTAGTCCAATGCACGGCATAATATCAAAGTGCATTCTTTCTGGATTTGCTGCATCTGACACTGGAGTAAATTTCAACCCGTTGAAAATGCCCTCTGCTCCAACTAGCGTTATCCGACCGCTTGAAATCCTTCGACCGTCGCTCATCTTTTTTGTCCCAGACTTCATCCTTAAAAACGCTTCATATGAATCCAGGGATATTTTATTTTCTATCTCTTTGCTAAAGAAAGAATTACATTCCTGACACACCTGATTATTCGACAATACAGGCGCATTTATATATCGCCCCATCATTCGTGGAATGACATGTTCACGATTAAATTCACTGTCCTCTTTTTCTTTTTTGCAATATATACATGTATGCATTTACTTCACCTATCCCGTTTTCTAAAAAAGTTCCCTTCGCCGGCTAAAACAAAAAATCATCCCGTCTATTTAACCCAAACATATATCCATATGTAGTACTATCTGATGTTATCACCATGCACCTCTATCACTATATTTCATTATAAACCTTTTGACTGATAAACACAAGAGTTTGCACCCCTGTGTCACTGCTGCATACCTCTTCTATACTTCTTTACTCCCAACTTTCTAAAGCAAACCTAACTAGCACTGAATTTATTATGGATTTTTTCTTAAATTGTGTTATACTAACCTTATATTCGAGTGTTCATACATGTAGTCGCTTATTGCATCGAACAAAGGTGGAAAACTGCTATGATTGATACTGCTCTGCGCTCCCTAGCTCTGTCTGGCTATCGTTCTTACAATAATGACCTAGAGCAAAACACAATTGACTTTCACGACATAAACATTATTATCGGCGCCAACGGAGCCGGAAAGAGTAACCTGATTTCATTCCTGGAAATGGTTTCTTATATGATGAGTGGAGGACTGAGTCGATATGTTGCAAAGCAAGGGGGCGCTCAATCTCTTCTGCATTGTGGTGTAAATCACGTAGAACAAATTTGTGGTAAAATTCAAATCCATGATTGCAAGAGGAAAAAAGAAGACACTTATTCTTTTTCTCTGGAACAAACTGCAACAAACCAACTTTTCTTTGTTTCCGAGCAGATATCCTATAAAGACGACACCCATGACGCTCCCTATACTAAAAGCCTTGGTTCAGGACACTACGAAGCAAAACTGGCCGACGAATATGAGTCTACTGCACGTATATTAAGAAACTACTTGGACCGTCTCAAGATATTCCATTTTAATGATACCTCCATCAGTTCACACATACGTGGTAGCGCCCGCACCTCAGATGGCTCCTATCTTCGGTCAGATGGCGGTAACATAGCCGCTTTTTTGCACCGTATGCGTGAAACGGAGGCTGAAATTCCTTACTATGAGCGTATTGTTCGGCATATCCGAATGGTACTTCCTCAGTTTTTTGATTTCGTTCTAGAGCCTGACATTGCTGGAAACTTCTCCTTAAACTGGAAGCAAGTCGGCGTTGAAGAGACCTTTGGACCACACCAATTTTCAGATGGGGCTTTGCGCTTTGTCGCCCTGACAACTCTGTTGCTTCAGTCGGCCAGAACTGCTCCCATGACAATTATATTGGACGAACCGGAGATTGGGTTGCACCCGTACGCCATCTCTCAGCTGGCCAGAGAAATTCGGATGGCCAGCAAGACCTCTCAAATTATCGTATCTACACAGTCTCCCCTACTTCTCAATGAATTTTCTTGTGACGACATTATTACTGCGGAATATGACACTGTCAAGCAGCGCAGTACATTGAGACGCCATAAAGAATCTGACTTAAAAGAGTGGTTGAACAACTATACTTTGGGTGAGTTGTGGCAGAAAAATGTGTTGGGAGGGCTGCCGCTATGATACGAGTCAATGTACTTGCGGAAGGCCAATCTGAAATGTTCTTCGCAAAAGGCCCCCTCAATCGATATTTTGGTGGCACTCTTATTCTGGACTCCAGATGTGTCTTAACCGGACGAAGCAATCAATCCAATCTTGAATTTCGCGGCGGATTAAATAGCTATCATCAAGCAAAGAACGATATCATTTCCTGGCTCAAAGAGGATTCAGCAGCCTATATTACCACTATGTTTGATTTCTTTCGATTACCGAAAGATTTTCCGGGGTACCAGAAAGCTATGAAGTGCCAAACACACTTAGGCAGCGTTCATATTTTAGAAGATGCCTTAAAAGTCGATATTACAGCGGCATTACCCAACATGAAAGTCGGACATCGCTTTATTCCATATATTCAGCTTCATGAATTTGAGTCTCTATTGTTTACTGATATTCAAATACTGCTTTACGATTATCTTGTCCCAGAGGACATTGTGAACATCAAACAGCTATACGAGTCTACAAAGGATATCCCCCCTGAAGATATCAACCATGGTCCAGAAACAGCACCCTCCAAGCGACTACTTGCTGCAATAGACTACCAAAAGGGTGAGGCGCCCTCAGAGTGGTTGGAAGCAATTACCATTCCAGCCATTCGCAGCAAATGCCCCCATTTTTCCGAGTGGCTGGACAAACTGCAAGCCTTAGCAGCGGAGCAGTAACCTCCAAAATCTTTGATAGTGAAAGGAGGAAATGGCAGAGACATGCAATAACCTTCATACAGGTGCGGAGAGGGATTCGATGACAATCTGGAAAGACAGATAAACATCTGTATCGAAAGGTTGAGTACAATGAAGAAAATTAAAAGCCTATTTGTTCGCGAGTTTGATAAGGGGCATCCCATAAAGGTCACACCGGTTGTAGAGGACGGCTGCGAATGGGTTCTCAATGGAGAGGGGGTCGCAACCCGCAAAAGGGACGGGACATGCACTAAAATCGAGGATGGCGTTATTTTCCGCCGCTACGATTGCAAAAAAGGTAAAACCCCTCCTGCTGGATTTATCCCTGCAGACAACCCTGATGCCATTACAGGTCACTGGCCAGGCTGGGTTAAACTTGATAAATATCACCCCACAGGCGATGAAAAGTTCTTCGTAGAAGCATATATCAACACCTTCGGCTCTCTGGACGCCACACCACCAGATGGCACTTACGAACTCTGCGGCCCTAAAATCAATTCCAACCCCGAAAAGCTGGATAGACACATCTTTTTCAAGCACGGAGAAGAACATCTCCAGGTTCTGCGCACCTTGGATGGTATACATGAGTTCTTGACTGAGAACTATATTGAGGGTATCGTCTTTCACCGCGCCAATGGTGATATGTGTAAAATCAAGCGGGTAGATTTTGGACTTGAATGGAATGGCAAAACCATGAAGCGATAAATTTAAGGAGGTCAAGAAGCGTATCTCTTGGCCTCTTTTTGTATTCTTTGTCGTCCAGCTAGAGGGAATCCTGTCACGAGATGCCGCAACGCAGGCCGTGTATCAACTTCTGGACGAAAATCAGCCCAATCTCGCGGACAAGGACCTATATGCTCAGGGCTATCATGATGCCCTACTGGATACCCTGGATGGTCTTAAGCTTCCCAGAGACCCGAAATATGGAGACCATTTTGATTGAAAATAAGCCACTTAACCAATATTCTAAGAGCACCTGCCGCAGCAGGTGCTCTTTTCATTTATCCTATTTATTCTGTGAGCACTTGACCGCATCGATGGCCAATACAATCATCAGACAATACAAGGCGTCCTCCGGACGCTCAATATCCATACTATAGGTGTCAGTCCAATTCCAGAGTTCCTTTGAGAGTGTCATCACAACTCTTTGCCCATCAAAAACCGTATAATCCCACTCCCAAAAGTCGCCCTCTACTCTCCAGCCATTACAGTTAATTTGGAATTTAGGGCGAAAAAGAGTTAACTCCTTCTGAATCTCACCCACCAACTGTTCTCCCACATAGAGCTCGAATTTAGGCAGCCACGTAAGGACCCGCTCTTGCACACGCCCAACGGGATTTCCATATGCGTCATAAATTTGAAGCCGGTGTCCCCAGCTCAGTTCCCCTTTAACAACGTATACTGTGTTCCCCTCTTCATCATAAATGTCATAACTATCAAACCATGAAAAAAATCGTTGCTTGAATCGCAGTCTCATTGTACTCTCTCCTTTTACACTTGCCTTTCATTGACCTCAACTAAGCAAACATCACAGCGATGCCCTTATGGTCAGACAAAGGTCTTATCATAATTCCATTCTTCAATTTGGATAGTGCTAGGTTGCAAAAAATCACTTGTAATGGCGATATGGTCGATACATTCGCTCCTATCTCTTGTCAGCAGTTCAATCCGGTTTTCCACAAAAGATTTGAGTATAACCTCTCTCCCACACTTTGTGTAATAGTAATTGTCTGAAAAAGTGCAATTAAAGTCACCACAGACACAAAGACTTTGTCCGTCGGCCGATAGAGCTGTAATATCACCCATTTGCCTGAGTAAATCCCGCTGAAATGTAGGATACCTGTTCCCGCAGACGCCAATTATCGTCCCATAGACCAGTAAGTTACCCATCTCTGTTTCCAGCTCCACACATATCGCCGTATGTTTATCAAATGTGGTATGCTGCCGGATGCATTTATAGTTTGTAAAGATGGAGACCCTATTTTCTGTCGCCCCATAGACAACCGGCTCCGACTCCTTTAGGGGCAGCGTTTGAAAACAGTATTGATAGCCTGGTCTAAGCCGGCTGTCCGTCTCTGTGAGAACCAGGATATCCGCTCCAGTCCGTTCACACGCCGAGGATATCTCTTGAAGACGACTTTTATGCTTCAAGCGTTCAACGTTCCATGTGGCAATTTTCATATCTGTCCACCACTTAATGTAATTTCAGCTACAGTATGAATTCATTATACCTGTTATCCCAGCAGCGGGCAAGTGAAACTGCCTTAACAAGCCAAAGAGAATAATGTGACAAAAGGGCAGCGAGACCAGGTACAAGCCTTGGTCTCGCTGCGCCATACTTTATGCATATTAATTTTCGAAAGGCATTCAGTATTAGCCTTCCTTAAACGTATCCCAATAGCCCTCCAGTGTAACAGCATCAGGATGATTCTTGCGCCACTGTCTGATATATGTAGCCGACTCGACCAATCTATCAAACTGCTCTTGCGTGAGTTCCTGAAGCTCTCGATAAAGCCGGTCCATTCGCAACGCATCATCTAAATCATCTTCATATATGGTAATGTTAGGAGAAATGTTCAGTAAGAAAAAGTACTCTGCCACAGTTGTGAAATCAAGGTTTCCTCCCCCCTTCTCATGTTCACAGACCTCCGCCACAGAAATCTCCAGCTTTTCTGCAAGCTCCTGCTGCGTCCAGCCCTTTTCTTCCCTCGCCTGCTTAATGATTAAGCCCAGCATTTCCATTCTGTCCATCACGAATACACTCCCTTATCTTAATGTATCTTGTGTCCTCATTTATGCTATAATCCCTCTACCATAAAATCAAGCTGTTTCTGAATCTTCTTGGCATCTGTACTTACGTAATCAGCCATACCCAACAAGGATATCAACTTTTCAACGGTGGCCGCGCCCCAGTATCTGGCAACATAAACATAATTCTCGACCCAGCCGTCCACTTGGATGGCCCCAAACGTTTCGTTGATTCCGCTTTTCCTCAGCGGTTCCTTCTCGAAAATAATAGACGCACTAATACCTTTCTGCTCCCAAGACTCAGTCTGGATAACTTGTGTCAAATCACGCACAAAGAAGTCATGGAGAAAATCATAATAGCAAGCACAAATCCTTCCCTGGTGTCCTACTGGCTCTCTGCCACTATACCATTCAAATAACGCCCTATTGTCCATATCGCTATGAAGCGGACAATCATGCCTCTGCAGCGCCGCCAAATCTCCCCGCTTTACTGGATTTACAGAGCTGTCACTCAACGGGCAGCCGGTCCATGCCCCGTCCTCTACTTCTTCTGAGTAGTAACATTCACATACCGGAGCACCGTTTTTTATGTAAGAATCCAGCCATGCTCCAGACAATTGGACAAGCTCATCTTCTGTAACCAGGATATTATGAAGCCAACTATGGCGAATTGGCCTGAGTTTTTCTAATATTGCTGCGGCAGTCTCCTCTTTATGCTCTATAATATACTGCCTAAGAACCACATAGGCCAGTGCCCCTAACGTTTCTTTTCCCCGACCTCCAGAAACAAAGGTCCAGACAGAGCCATCCTGCTGCTTTACGGAATAGCCAGCTCGGCGCTTCACTGTCAATGCGTCCCGCATCATCCTAACCAGCTCCTCATCGGGCGTTGCCGTATCCTCCAGATGTGACAGCACAGATGACAGTACCGTACGGTAGAACTGAGCGTCAGACTCACTGCCGATTAGGAATGATTCACACTCAGCCCCGGAGAGTTCCATACAGATATCCTGAAGGACATCCCTATTCTTCTCCCAGAGGCAGCAACTCCATTCCTTCTCCTGCCTGCTTACCGCCATCACCGCTGCGGAAGAATCGTCGGGCTCCACAGCCGCATCATCGATTGATTTCCCTAGGCATGAGATATAGTCTGTCAGAATATCATGTACGCGCTCCCCTTTATAGGCTGTCTGGCAGGGAGAGAGCACCCCATCCACCAGATACTGATAGTTTAGCAACAAAAACAGCCTATTTACGCATGGAATCATTTTGCTCGATACGTTTTCATCCGCAAGCTGTGTTGCTGCACTATAAAGAGCAGTATTTGTGACCGGATAGAGAAAGACTGGTAGGATAAAATCAAACTCTCCGCTGCTCTTATCCAACATGAAATCCATATAGGCATCTGTCTGCTTATCATTTTCGCCACTTCTGACTTTGTTTTCCAGAAAGACAAGCAAATGATACGGTTGTCCTTCAGCTTGTATCGTCATATCAATATAGATATCTGCACGCCGCTGTGCGGTCAAAACCTTTTCTCGTAGAATCTCGCATGAGGCAATACGGTAATTCCCCTGCATAAGCTTTTTTAGCAGCAAACCCCTTGCAGTTCTCTCCTCCCCTTCAGGAAAGAAAAAAAGCTTTTCTCTGGCAACTATCTGCTTTTCTGTATCATAGCTGCAAAATGTCGGGTTTTCTTCATTTAAATAATCTCGGCCGTATTTGCTGTAGGCAAAACAAACTGTCTCCAAAAATCGCTTCATTGGGTAGTCGCCCATACTATGGCTCTCAAGCGGATTCAAAAGCCAACTGAGAAAACTGCTGTGTGGATTCTCCTGCCGGGCCACGCCCAAAATATCAAAAAGTGTTTTTCGATGATAGAACTGCCGAAGCAGCTGGTACTCTTCACTGTTCCGCATATCCAAATAGCTCTTATAGTGTTTCGGGTCATCTACAAAATTCATCCATCCTCACCTCCAGGTCATACTATCTATTTGGATTTTCTATGTATAATCGGATTTTCTCCCAATCTTCTGCCTGCTTCGCCAAAGCGGTATCCATACTGACTCCTTTTTTATTCCCAATTCGATTCAGGCAGCCCAGGTTACCACAGTGCCCCACTCCGAAGAAATGGATTCCATCAATATTTGCAACCGTTTTACCAGAATCCAACGCAGCGACAAAACTGCTCGAATAGGGGGGCTTCTGCCCGTAGGCTGCCAACGCACAGTCAAATGTCTCCCCACCCAAGCAAATAATCGCCTTAGGGCGGAGTATGCCAACCAGCTCCTTGAAAAAGGGCTGGTCTTGTGTCAAAGAGGTGTTCAACTGCCCGCTGGTATTTCCCGTGCGATACCCTAACAAAAGATTGGTGAAAAACAGGCGGTCATTCTTCTGGTTCAAATCGATGCCAAAGGTCTTTTGAAACAAATACGCCAAGTGAACATCTGTAGGCGACTGATTCCCCTCCATATAAGGCCGCCCCTGTTGAATTCCCTCTAGAATGGCCCTGCTCTCTCTTGTCTGAGGATTCCCCCAGTCTCTTCCTACCACAAGTATTTCCGGTGATAAGCAGTGCCGTCCCTGCCAGTAGGTCCAAAGATTGATTTCTTCCGAACATGCCTCGCACCAAGTCAGCTCTGTCTCGCTTCCCTCTGGTGGGTATGAATGCTTAACCTTTCCCAGCAACCACTGATATCGCTCTTCTTTACTCAGCAGTGGCCTTCCTAAAGTCTCATGCCACCGATGGAAGATTTGCTCAGGCTCATTTTCCTCCTCCAGAAGAAGTTTGCTAAGGGCCACTTCGTGTACTATAAGGTGATTTCCCGCTCCCAGCCAGTAGGGATACCATGTACACGGCGGAATAGGGGATGTCTCACTGGAGCCGCAATGATAGGCTCTGCGAAATTCAGCCAAAGATACCCCTCCATGCAAATAGTTCAGATGGTAGGCTGAACCATCTGCCGTGGAAAAGATTAAATTTCCTGCCTCACCCATCGCCCCCGCTTCGGCGTAGGAAAAGACAACAATGCTGTTAAAATCAATGCGGTGTAGATTTTGACGTGTTATCTCAATCATTGGCATAATAATTATCCCTTCACCTTATCAAAGCGTCCAGCAAAGTGATTTGTTCCCGTGTGATTTCCAAACCCTCCGAATTTAAAGTTCCCAAACCAATCGCCTTATTGGCACCGTGATAATCGCTCCCACCTGAAATCAGCAGCCGGCGTCCTTTTGCGATTTCAGCCAATTCCACACAGTGGGCCATTGAATACTTAGAATAGTAGCACTCCATTCCCATCAGTCCAAAGGAAATCAGCTCTTCTAACCTTGCTGTGAACTGTTCCAATGTGGACAGTCTTTCTCCCTCTCCTCCCAGCGGGTGCGCCCAAATCGGGATGCCCCCGGCATCCAAAATGGCCCTGACCGCAGTTTCAGCCAGGATACGGCTGCTCCCTGTCGCACACAAGTTGATGGTATCCTTTATGGCCGTCTCCTTGCTCTCTGCGTATCCATATTGAACCATCAGGTTGGCCAAATGCGGCTTTCCTACACTTGGTATCTGATGTAACCCTTCAATCTCCATATCCGGGAAAGATATTCCCCGCTCCTGAAGAAATTCCAACCGCTTATCCAGTTTTAGCTGCCTAAGTACCTCGCCTTGAGACAATGCGCTTCGGAAACTTGGATGTTCTATATCACAGTTGTAGCCCAGGATATGGCACTTTCCGCTTTCCATTCGACAAGAGAACTCAATGCCTGGGATAAAGGTAATTTCTTCTGGAATTGCTTTTGCCAGCTGCATAACTCCCGCTGTGGTGTCGTGGTCTGTAAGAGAAAATATCCGAATGCCTGCCATCTTCACATTTTCCACTAACTGTATGGGTAAATCTGTCCCATCCGAAGCATTGGAATGCATATGGAGGTCTACTTGACTTGGCATCTCATCACATCTCCTTTAAAGAGGCAATCAGTTTGGCAAACGCACTTGAAACAATCTTGATATTAGGCTCTGTTATAAAATCGGTCCCAATACACGGCCAGTCAAACCGAACCCCGAACACCTCTGCCGTACACGCACCAGCGTCCAATACCCTAGTCGGCTCTCCAAATGCTTGCTGCTCCTGGCCAAAAAACGGATAGACCGACAAGGCAAAGCGTTGGGCACTGTGGTTAGGAATCTTTTTGCGAATCCGCTCATCATACGCGTTTGTAATTTCGCATATCTTTGCCTTGAAGTCAAACAAATAGGTGTCATCATGGAATTCGGCACTTCCAGGCGCCACCCATGTTCCACTCCGATATCTATAAATGCAGGGGCTGAAGTTATTCAGTAGCTTGAGCGCCTCCGTTCCAACATCTGTTTGCTCAATGTCATATCCTCTTTTACTCAGCATCTCCAGTTGGAATCTGTTCTGTGCCAAAAATGGGATTCTGGATATCCCGTAGTCTGTTACCAAGAGAAATACAAAAAGGACATTATAGTTTAGCGCATAATTAAGGAAGGAAAGCTCAAACTGCTTTTTGAACACCGGGCCATCCCATTTGTCCGTCAAAAGCACAATCGTTTTTTCTTGATTAGAAGAGAGCATCTGGCACATCTTGTCACACTGTACTTTTATCGCTTTAAGCGCCGACCGTAGGTTTAAGTCATCTGCGCAGATACCCACAAATTCCGGGAAAACATCCGTTGTCCTGATACCAAATGGATATGTGTTTACTGGTATTGACTCTGCGCCCTCTCTCATCGCTCCCTGAGAAACAGAAACAAGTCTCTGTGTATATGACTCCAATATATTTGAATCGTCAATACTGGTGTCGCATGCAAAGATACCTCTCAACAACATATTTACTTTCTCAGAGAAGCTTAATTCCTGTTCCCGAAGCAAATTTCTCAAACTTGCGGGAATCCCATCATCATGTCCATATAGGTCTCTGAGTAAATCATTTTTCATATAGCTCCTCCATGAATCTTTCTGTTCTGCAAGCAACGTTCCAACCGCACTAAAAGGTTCCACTCTCCCATTATCGCTATTGCATCACCAGCAAGGCCTTCTGCGTTTCCAATAAACTCAGCATCTGATACTTCAGGAGAAACGCCACATCATTCCAATCCATATAGCGGCTTTTTATCTCCTCCAGGAGCGGGAGAATATCTTCTTCCGTCTCAACAATATACCGCGTCATCCTCTTTGCGGTAAAGCTGGCCGCCATAGTAGAGAGGTTGTTGCATCGGTCCAGACATTTTACCAGCATCGCAATTCTGTTGCTCCGTATTCCATCATAGTACTCAGCCAATGCCGCCGGCCGGCCCAACTCCTGGAATCGTTCTTTTCTTTTGGTCAAAAGTCCTACTGCTAACTTGACTTCAGCAGAAAAAGGCAAGCTTTCTGGTTCAATGCCACAGTCCTCACATACATCGTGGAGCAGCGCAGTCGCCAATACCGCATCCTCACACAGCCCCATAGCGTGAGCTTGGCAGGCCATTGTAAGGGGATGTACAATATATGCTACACTCTGTTTCGACCCTCTAACTAAATCACGTGATTGCCCTGCGTGGCACTCCCGCATATAGGGCAGCGCCCGATAGGTCTCATGGAGGCCTTCCGCTTGCGCAAACGCTTTTAGTTTCGAATACATATGCTCTTCTGAAAACATCTGGTCAGAAAGCTGCCAGGATACGGTGCCCTCCACTGACTCATCTAACAACACATCGGACGTTGTCCCAAGTATTTTTGATAGCTGAAGGATTCGGTCTGAATCCGGCTGTGTCTTGCCATTTTCCCACTGGCTCACCGCCTGTACTGTGACATACAGTTTTTCCGCCAAATCCTTCTGCGTCAGGCCCAGTGCCTCCCGAAGCTGTTTTATTTTGAACCCTTGCATCCTAGTCACCCCCTGATTTCATTATATCGCAGAATATGTAGAAATACTATATAGAGTCTCTTAAACAGCAGATAAAGCACACCTTTACCGCACTTCATGAATGTCTCAATACACCGGTCTTATAGACTATGGAATCCGAAAGTGAACGCAACTCATAATTCAGAGCGCCTGCATAGCCGCAGGCGCTCATTTTTCTTATTGCGAGACTAAGTACTTGCTGCCACACCAGTAGTTTCCTATATATTTACACCAAGGGACTTCCCTCTTCTCCCAATTGAATATCTGCGATATTGATGACAGGTATATGCTTCTTACTAGCGTGGCTTAATCCACTCCGCTGTACAATTCCGATATCACAGAGAATGATGTCGGAACGGTTTATCATCTCCTTGCGCTCCTCCAGGATACGTGCCGCATAGCTCTTGGCTCTTCGCTCATAGTAAAAGATGCTGCTGTCATTTAGCGGCCACGAACGTCTCTCCCCCTCTGCCGCACGCATGCGTCCCAATTTTACAGATTTTGGGGACCGACGGATAGCCCCAGAGAGCAATCGTGTCACCCTCGAGTTCACCCTTTGCTGCTCTTCAGGGAGGATAAAGCATGAAATCCCACAGCAATGAATCAAATATTGAATTGTCTCAGCCAGAAACTCCTCATATTTCTTTGAAAGTAACTGTGCCGAAAACCCAAAAACTGCACACTGCCGAGAAGCCTGTTCTGGTTTATAAATCTTTCTGATTGTATCCTTTTGTCCAGCAACCTCATAGCGGCGTACAGTATTTGTTGTTACACCGAGGTCCGCTGCAATTGTCTTTTTCTTCTCCCCTATCAGTCTGCCCTCCATCACCCTGCGCTCCCACCTGGGTAAGCTGGATATCTGTGCTCGCACCTGAATCTTCGCTGCATTTGAACAGAAATTGATGCACCGCTCACCAAGTTTGGAACAAGCATAGTGGTATGCTGTTTCCCTCTCTTTTGCGGATGCCATAAGCAGGTCCATATAGCATAGAACATAGTCGG
>OFHN01001054.1_pt1 | contig 21177 bp, 18 predicted proteins | sample 1521321 | NCBI WGS metagenome assembly OFHN01 (sample SAMEA3504130, study PRJEB24116) | mouse gut metagenome | biome: mouse gut; feature: mouse-associated habitat; material: faeces | place: Denmark | collected 2011
TCCGAATCCTTGTTACAGAAGGTACCCGAGCGGATTGTAAAGAAGCTGTCCACCTAATAGAGGGTATTTCTGCGGAAACCCTGCTAGCAGACCGGGGCTATGACACAAACGATATCTGGGCCTATGCGGTTTCGGCAGGAATGGAACCTGTGATCCCACCGAAGAAAAACCGCAAAGAGCAGCGCGACTATGATAAATATCTCTATAAACTGCGTCATTTGGTAGAAAACTGTTTCCTTACCCTGAAACGCTGGAGAGGGATTGCCACTCGTTATGCCAAGACTTCTGATGCCTTTATCGCTGCGGTACACGTCCGTTGTATCGCTATTTGGGCTGCTATCCGTGCTTAACACGTGTAGACACTATCTAAGAAACAAATCAAAAGGAAAACATGTTTTCTTAAGCCAGGCTGTCTTTAGGCAGCTTTTTTATTGCGCTCCGGACTGTGTTTTCCATCGAACATGCTTTGCAAAAAATATTTTTTTGTGTTATAGTAGTATCGCATACAAAAATGCGGTGCAGGCGTGGGAAGGGAGGTGCAGCCGTTGCCGAGGGAGTTTTTGCTGGTGGACGGATACAACATTATCCACGCATGGGACGAATTGAGGGAACTTGTGGAGGACGTCAGCCTGGAGAGCGCAAGACAGCGGCTGATGGATATTCTTTCCAACTATAAAGGCGTGCAGAAAGCCACGATCATACTGGTATTTGACGGGTATCTGGTGAAAGGGAATATTGGGACTGTCTATGAGTACCATAATATATATGTTGTGTATACAAAAGAGGCGGAAACGGCTGACCATTACATAGAGCGTGTGGTGACGTCTTTGCCGAAGCATTACAGGGTGCGCGTAGCCACAGGGGATGGGCTGGAACAGCTGATCATTTACGGGCAGGGCGCAATCCGCATGACGGCGCGGGAGCTTCAACGTGAGGTGCAGCAGATGGAGCGTGAACTGCGGGAAAAATATATTGAAAAACGTCCGCCGAAAAACAACATGCTTGCGGACCATCTGGACGAAGAAGCCCTGGAATGGCTGGAGGCTCTGCGGCGGAGGAAATAATCAGGATTGTATGGAGATTTTTTATGAGGGGATACCTGAAAGAAGAAAGCTATAAAGATTATCGGGATGAGGAACTGGTGCGCATTGCACAGGCAGGAGATGACGCTGTGCAGGATTATCTGCTGGACAAGTATAAATCCCTTGTGCGGGCAAAATCCAGGGCCTATTTTTTGATTGGCGCGGACAGCGAGGATATCATTCAGGAAGGCATGATAGGGCTGTATAAAGCCGTAAGAGATTTTAATGGGGAGAAAAACACATCGTTCCGCAGCTTCGCGGAGCTTTGCGTCAACCGCCAGATGATTACAGCAATTAAGGCGGCGACACGCCAGAAGCATCAGCCGTTGAATTCCTATATTTCTCTGAACAAGCCGGTCTATGAGGACGAAACGGAACAGACCTACATGGATTTATTGCAGGAGGGTGCGTTTCTGAATCCGGAAACACTGCTGATTGGGCAGGAAAACAGGAATTTTTTGGAGGACCAGCTGGTGAAGCATCTGAGCGGCTTTGAAACGAGGGTCCTGATGCTCTATTTGCAGGGGAGGAGTTATTTTGAAATTGCGCGGACGCTGAAAAAACCGGAAAAATCTATTGACAACGCATTGCAGCGGATAAAAAAGAAGCTGGAACGTTTTTTGGAAGAAAAAGATGTTGACGGAATGGAAAAAATATGATAGCATATAAAAGCTGACGGACATTGCGATGATGTCCATATGCTGCTATGGCTCAGCAGGTAGAGCGTCGCCTTGGTAAGGCGGAGGTCACGGGTTCGAATCCCGTTAGCAGCTTGGTATAAGCCCCGTAAATCGGGGCTTTTTTTATTTGCGTTGTGCGCCGAATAGGCAAGACAAAACCCCCAGTTATACTGGGGGTAAGTAAAAAAAGCTTTAGCAACAGAATAACCCTCCTATGTTTGTTATGATAAAGATGGTCTGGCAACCACGAAAAAAACATAGGAGGGTTCTGCAATGAATACAGACATAAGAAGTTTATCACATTCGAAATGGAGATGCAAATACCATATTGTATTTGCGCCCAAATATCGAAGACAGGCAATATATGGAAAGCTAAAAGCTGATATCGGAAAGATACTGAGGACGTTATGCGAGAGAAAAGGGGTAACTATCATAGCAGCGGAATGCTGTCCGGATCATATTCATATGCTGGTGGAAATACCGCCCCATACCAGTGTATCTGAATTTATGGGATACTTGAAAAGCAAAAGCAGTTTAATGATATTCGACAGGCATGCAAATTTGAAATATAAATATGGAAATCGGCATTTCTGGTGCAGGGGGTACTATGTAGATACTGTGGGAAAATACGAAAACGCAATAAAAGAGTATATTAGGAACCAACTGCAAGAAGATATAATGGATGACCAGATAAGCCTGAAAGAATACATTGACCCGTTTACGGGTAGGCCAGAGAAAAAGGGCAAATAAAAGCCCCCGGGTAGGGGGCAGCCTGTGGTAAGAATGTGGTTGCCAGATGTTTCAATGCACTCTTTAGAGTGCTGCCACAGGAGATAGGCCCTTATAGGGCCTGTTCAAACCACCCGTTCAACGGGTGGTTTTGATTTTATGCTTTTCGTTGTGCTTTTTGGTGTTTTCCGGTATAGTAGAAGAAAAGGCTTACGAATGGTGGGATGCGGATTGGAATATAAAGATATTGAAACTTTTCTGGAAATCGTCAGAACAAGAAATATTACGAAAGCGGCGGAGAATATGTTTTTATCACAGTCCACCATCAGCAACCGCCTTAAGCATTTGGAAGATGGACTTGGTTACCAGCTGCTCTACAGAGCGAAAGGACAAAGGCTGATACAACTGACACATTTTGGCAAGGAATTTATCCCAGTTGCAGAACGCTGGAAAAATCTGTTTGAGGAAACCTTGCTTTTGAAGGAAAAAAATATGCAGATTCTGCGGATTGCTACGAACGAAAGCACATATTATGAAATTGTTGAACCATTTTTGAAAGCCTTCCTCCGTGCATGGCCGGAGCTGAAGCTTTCTCTGCAAATCTGTGATTCAGAGCATATCTACGACCTTGTAGAGGCAAATCTGGTGGACTATGGTTTTGCCTCTTACGAATCGGCGCGGAATGAAACTGTCAGCCGCTGTATTAACACACAGAAAACCGGTCTGATACAATATTGTGAAAATCCAGCCCCCATCAAGAAAATCCACCCGAAGGATTTGGATATCACGAAGGAAATCCGCTATACGGGCGGGCATTTTGATACCTTTAACAGCTGGTACCAGAAATGGTTTGAAAACCCCTACGCGTTTCATATGAGCATCAATTCTCCCCATGCCGCCCTGCCGCTTTTGAAAGAGTTTGGCGGCTGGGTACTTTGCCCGTTTCATCTGGCGGAGGTGCTTTCGCGTACGATGAGCCTGCAAATTTATGAACTGGAAGAACCGCCAAAGGACAGGAAGATTTATCTGGTCCAGAGGAAAGACAACGGCATGAAAAGCCTTGCCATAGGGAAGGCTTTTGAGAAAAATTTGATGGTATATCTGGAAAAAATGGAGGGATGAAGGAATAGAAGGGGAGAGGCTCGCAGGTGAAGTCATTTAATACAGATTTGCCATAGATTTTAATGTATGGAAGTAAGATGGCGTATGAATTGAGGTTTTTTGATTTTTATGATATTATAATTTTTAGGAAGATAATCCATATAACTTTTGAGGAGGTGCAGGGATGGAGCAGAAACAGGTGGGTACAATCAAGAATAGCGACGAACTGGAATTTGCGATTTTTTGTATTGAGAATATAGCGGCTCGTCTTGGGGCAGACGCAGGGGAGGTTTATGATGTATTGACTCAAAACAGCGATATTTTAAGCAACTACATTGTTTCCGGATATGAAACCCTGCACACGCAAGGCAAGGATTATATTGTTGAGGATATTTTATCAGTTATGCGTGAGGAGGGCGTGAGGATATGATTCTTTATCATGGTTCTTATTTGGAAATCATGCATCCGGATCTTTGCCATTCCCGTGAAAAAGTGGATTTTGGACGGGGATTTTATACGACTCCTCTGCTGGGGCAGGCAGAAAAATGGTGCGGGAAATTTAAGAGAAGGGGAAAAGAAGGAATCATTTCCCGATACTTTTTTGACGAAACAGTGCTTAATACATTGAATATAATAGAATTTGAATCCTACTCGGAGGAGTGGCTGGATTTCATTTTGGCCTGCCGGAATGGGAAGGATATATGGAAGTTTGATATAGTTATTGGCGGCGTTGCGAATGACAAGGTATTTAATACGATTGAGTTATATTTGGATCAGCTGATTGATAAAACGGAAGCAATTAGACGGCTACGTTATGAGAAGCCTAATTTGCAGGTTTGTTTCCGGACGCAGGAAGCGATTGACAGGTATCTGCGGTTTGAAGGGAGTGAGCGGGTATGAATGCAAATCCTGTGTTGCTGCAGAAAAAATACAGCCGAATTATAGAAATGTTTGCAGAACAAGCTGGACTTACGCTTGATGAGGCGCTTGGTTTTTTTTATCATTCCTTGCTATACCAGCTTTTGAAGGACGGGCTTTCTGATCTGCATTGTATGAGTGATGGGTACTTGGCGGAAGATTTGAAGGAAGAATATTGCCAAGTGTATAGATAAAAAAGATTTTATTGTGTGAATATTAAGAAATTATGTATGGTTTGAAGGAGATTAAACCATGAAATCAAACTTTGAATTTTTAGAAAGCCAGTTTCCTGTGCTGGCGAATTTTGGCAGGCTGGCGGAAAAATATTTATACAGCGATTCCAATTCCTGCCTGATTAAATTGGGCATGATTGGCGAAACGATTGCCAATTTATGTTTCACATACGACAGGATTCCTCTGCCTGCGGACAACACGGCAGTAAACAGAATCAACAGCCTTCTCCGCGAAGGAATGATTCCCCGCGATTTGTCGGAGGTTTTTCATGCCCTGCGTATCAATCGCAACAAAGCGGTACATGAAAACTATGCCTCTGTGTCTGATGGGAAAGCGTTGCTCCAAATGGCATATGGTCTGTGTGAGTGGTTTATGCAGACCTACGGGGATTGGAACTATCAAAACCAGCCATTTGTTCTGCCGCCTGAAATATCTGAGCCTGTCATCAGGGACAAACAGAGTGAACAGGCACAGGAAGCGCAGTTAATGGAGGACGCTGAAAAGGCTGCGGCGGCAGCCCCCATGGTTGAAAAAGAAACCAGAAGGAAGCAGTCCGGCAAGGCTGCAAGCCAGAGAATCAAATCTGAGGCGGAAACACGCTATTTGATTGACGAACAGCTCCGCAAAGTCGGCTGGGAGGCTGACACAGAACTACTGCGTTATTCCAAGGGAACGCGTCCTGCAAAGGGGCGGAATATTGCCATTGCGGAATGGCCCACGGATTCTGCTGTCGGCAACAGAGGCTATGCCGATTATGCCCTTTTCGTTGGGTTGCAGATGGTGGCAACGATTGAGGCAAAGGCAGTCCATAAAGATATCCCTTCCGTAATTGATTACCAGTGCAAGGAGTATTCCCGATATATCCGCAGTGCCGACCAAACCTACCAGATTGGGACATGGGGAAGCTATAAAGTGCCGTTTACCTTTGCCACCAATGGCAGGCCATATTTAGAGCAATATGACACAAAAAGCGGCATATGGTTTCTGGATTTGAGAAGTCCTGACAATGCGCCGAAAGCCCTGAAAGGCTGGATGAGCCCAGCCGGAATGCTGGAACTGCTGGATAAGGACATTGCCGCGCGGAATCAGGATTTACGGGAAATGCCTTACGATTTGCTACGTGACAGGGACGGGCTGAATCTCCGAGAATATCAAATCAGGGCGATTGAAGCCGCAGAGAAAGCAATTCTCAATGGGCAGCGCAATATCCTGCTTGCCATGGCGACAGGCACTGGCAAGACTCGGACGGTTCTGGGCATGATTTACCGCTTCCTGAAAACAGGGCGTTTCCGCAGGATTCTGTTCCTTGTGGACAGGACGTCTTTGGGCGAACAGGCGTCTGATGTATTCAGGGAAGTGAAATTGGAAGACTTGATGACTCTGGATGACATTTATAACATCAAAAGTTTGGAGGATAAAGGGATAGACCGTGAAACCCGCATCCAGGTAGCTACGGTTCAGAGTATGGTCAAACGGATTTTGTATAATAACGAGGATGCCATGCCTGCTGTTTCCGATTTTGATTTGCTCATCATCGACGAAGCGCACAGAGGCTACATTTTGGATAAGGAAATGGGAAATGACGAAATCCTTTACCGTGACCAGATTGACTACCAGAGCAAATACCGCAGTGTGGTAGAATATTTTGACGCGGTGAAAATTGCGCTGACCGCAACGCCGGCGTTGCAGACAACGGAAATTTTTGGACAGCCTGTGTTCAAATATACATACAGGGAGGCGGTCATAGAGGGGTATCTGGTTGACCACGATGCGCCCCATAAGCTGGTTACCAGGCTGGGCAAAGAAGGTATCCACTACAAAGAGGGCGACACCGTCGTGATGTATGACCCTGTGACAGGGGAGATTACAAATTCGGAACTGTTAGATGATGAATTAGATTTTGACGTGGAATCTTTCAACCGGCAGGTCATAACGGAGCCGTTCAACCGGACGGTTCTGGCGGAGATTGCCAGGGAAATTGACCCCGAAAGCCCGGAAACACAGGGAAAGACACTGATTTATGCCGTGAATGACGACCATGCCGATTTGATTGTAAAAAATTTGAAGGAAATTTATGCAGAAACAGGCGTGGATAATGACGCCATTATAAAAATTACCGGCTCTGTGGGAGGCGGCAACAAGAAAAAGGTGAAAGACGCTATCAAACGCTTCAAGAACGAACGCTTTCCCAGCGTTGCCGTTACGGTCGATTTGCTGACGACAGGGATAGATGTTCCTGCAATCACAACGCTGGTATTTATGCGCCGGGTAAAATCAAGGATATTGTTCGAGCAGATGATGGGCCGCGCTACTCGCCTCTGCCCCGAAATCCATAAGACCCATTTTGAGATTTATGACCCTGTCGGTGTTTACGGTTCTTTGGAAGCCGTCAACACAATGAAGCCCGTTGTTGCGAATCCCAGCACCACATTTGAACAGCTTTTGGAAGGTCTGGAAGTAATGGACGATGCAGACAGGGTGCGGAATCAGATAGACCAGATAATTGCAAAGCTGCAGCGGAAAAAGCGTCACATGGACAGCAGAACGATGGAGCATTTTATGAGCATGACAGGAGGGCAGGACCCCGCTAAATTCATTGCTGACATTCAGCAGCGCAGTCCGGAAGATGCAAAGAACCGCCTGCTTGCAAACGGGGAGCTGTTCAAAATGCTGGGGCAGCTGAAACCAGATATGCGCCGCCCCGTTGTGATTTCTGACCATGAAGATGAACTGCTGGAGCACAGCAGGGGGTATGGCAGCGGCAGCAAACCTGAAGATTACCTGGACGCATTTGCGGAGTATATCAAGACCAACTGGAATGAAATTGCGGCCCTGAATATTGTCTGTACAAGGCCGAAAGAGTTGACCCGTGAGGGCTTGAAATCCTTGCGGCTGACACTGGACAGGGAAGGCTTTACCACCCAGCAGCTGAATACGGCGATTTCCCAGATGACAAACGAGGAGATTACTGCCGATATGATTAGCCTGATACGCCGGTACGCCATCGGCTCTGCCCTGATTTCCCATGAAGCCCGAATCAGGCGGGCGGTGGACAAGCTGAAAAAAGCACACAATTTTTCCAAACAGGAGCTCAGCTGGATTGCCAGAATGGAAAAATATCTGATGGAGGAATCGGTGCTGAATGTGACTGTATTTGATGAGGACGGACGTTTTCAGGCGCAGGGCGGCTTTGCGAAAATTAACAAGGTGTTTGGCAATCAACTGGAAAGTATTATTTTGGAACTCAACGAGTATTTGTACGATGATGGAGGGGAGATTGCATGATTTATAACCAATACCCATATAACATTTACAATCCCAACTATGTGAATCCGGCATACTTGCGTCAACTGGAAATGCAGCGGCAGCAAATAGAAGCGCAGCGTAAACATTGGGAACAGCAAAAGAAAATTGGAGAGATGGTAAAAGCAATCACTGACTATTTCAATGCGGCCAGAGAGATTGAACCTGAATATAAACAGGAGGCTACAGCTCTATGTTTGATAGAAATTGCAAGGCAGGCTGAGATTGACCAGCGGCGAAATGGAGGGCATTTCTAATGACAACACAGGAAATCGTATCGAAACTCTGGAATCTGTGCAATGTCCTCCGTGATGATGGCATCACCTACCACCAGTATGTAACCGAGCTGACGTATATCCTTTTTCTGAAAATGGCGAAGGAAACAGGTGCGGAAGAACAGATTCCCGAAGCCTACCGCTGGGACAGCCTGACTGCCAAAAGCGGCATTGAATTGAAGAAATTCTATAAGGAATTGCTGAGCCACCTGGGTGAGAGCTGTACAGGCCGTGTGCGGGAAATCTACCAAGGTGCGGGCACCAATATTGACGAGCCGAAAAACCTTGAAAAAATCATCACTGCCATTGACGGGCTGGACTGGTTTTCCGCCCGGGAGGAAGGGCTTGGCAACCTCTATGAAGGGCTTTTGGAGAAGAACGCCAACGAGAAGAAATCCGGCGCAGGGCAGTATTTCACGCCGCGCGTGCTGATTGACGTGATGACCCGCTTGGTGAAGCCGCAGCCCGGCGAACGTTGCAACGACCCGGCTTGTGGGACGTTCGGCTTTATGATTGCCGCCCATCAGTACGTTGCGGCACAGACCGATGATTTTTTTGACCTGGATGCGGATACCGCTGCCTTTGAGCGGACGGAGGCTTTTACCGGGACGGAGCTGGTACACGATACCCACCGCCTTGCCCTGATGAATGCCATGCTGCACAATATGGAAGGGGAGATCACGCTGGGGGATACCCTGTCCAACCTTGGCAAAGGGATGAAAGGCTATGACGTCGTATTGACCAACCCGCCGTTTGGGACGAAGAAGGGCGGCGAACGCGCCACCCGCGATGACTTCACTTATACCACCAGCAACAAGCAGCTGAACTTTTTGCAGCATATTTACCGCAGTCTGAAAGTCGACGGGAAAGCCCGCGCCGCCGTGGTCCTGCCGGATAATGTCCTGTTTGCGGACGGCGAGGGTGAAAAAATCCGCATTGACCTGATGGACAAATGTAACTTACATACGGTTCTGCGTCTGCCTACGGGTATTTTCTATGCGCAGGGTGTTAAAACCAATGTGCTGTTCTTTACGCGCGGCAAAACGGACAAGGGCAATACGAAAGAGGTCTGGTTTTATGACCTGCGGACGAATATGCCTTCCTTTGGCAAGACGAACCCGCTGAAAACAGAGGATTTTGCGGGTTTTGAAGCGGCGTTTGAGGCGGAAAACCGCAGGGAAGTCGTAGACGAAAGATGGAATGTATTTACACGGGAGCAGATTGCGGAGAAGGGCAACAGCCTTGACCTGGGGCTGATTCGTGATGATTCCGTCGTGGATTATGCTGATTTGCCTGACCCCATCGAAAGCGGCGAGGAAGCAATAGCACAGCTGGAAGAAGCGCTTGACCTTCTGCAAGGCGTGGTAAATGAACTGAAAGCCCTGCAGGGCCCGGAGGTGTGATATGGCGAGAGAGAAAAAGGCGGGGAAGGAACTGACGCCGGAAGAAAGGCTGGAACAGGCGCTTGTGCCTGGGGAGGAGCAGCCGTATCCGGTTCCGGAGAATTGGTGCTGGGTAAGATTAGGAAATCTTTGTACAGATATTCAATATGGTTATACTGCAAAAGCTATTTTTGATAATAATTATCCTAAAATGTTACGCATTACAGATATACAAGATGGAGAAGTAGACTGGGATAACGTACCTAATTGCGATATTACGGAAAATGATTTTAGAAAATATGAACTTGTTTCCCATGACATCGTTTTTGCAAGGACGGGTGCTACAACTGGAAAAAGTTATTTAGTTTTAGAACCGCCAAAATCTGTATATGCGTCTTACCTTATAAGGATTCGCTTAAATTCTTTTTTTAATAGAAAATACGTATATTATATGCTGCAATCGGAGGTTTACTGGAAACAAATAATGGAACTTTCCAGTGGAATTGCTCAGCCTGGAGTTAATGCTGCTAAATTACAATCTTTATTGTTTCCCCTTTCGCCACTCTCTGAGCAACAGCGCATTGTTAACCGCATTGAAAGCCTGTTTGCCAAGCTGGACGAAGCGAAAGAAAAGGCACAGGCTGTCGTGGACGGGTTTGAACTGCGGAAGTCTGCGATTTTGCATAAGGCGTTTATGGGGGAATTAGCTAGAATATCTGCCGGTAGAACGATACCGCTTGAAGCAATCGTAAAAACAATTAGAATTGGACCATTTGGGAGTGCTCTTCATAAAGAGGACTACATTATAGGAGGAATACCTGTAATAAATCCAAAGCATATTATACATCAACAAATTGTACCAGATGAAAAGGTTACAATAACAGAAGGAAAAGCATCTGAATTGATGCCGTATAGATTAAGAGCTGGTGATATTGTTGTTGGGCGTAGAGGCGAGATGGGACGTTCTGCACCCGTAACAAAAAAAGAAGATGGTTGGTTGTGTGGGACGGGGAGTTTAATAATTAGGCTCCAAGAGGGTTACAGTGGAGCGTTCTACTCCCAGATTATTGCAAGTCATTCGTCTGTACAATATCTTGAGGAAAATTGTGTTGGCTCAACCATGAAAAACCTGAATGAAAAGATTATAAAAAGTTTGCCCGTTCCTAATTACACGATGGAGCAACAAAAAACTATTGTTGATATTCTTAACCATTTATTAGAAAAAGAGCAGCGCGCCAAAGAAGCCGCTGAAGCTGTCCTCTCCCAAATCGACACTATGAAAAAGGCGATTTTAGCCCGTGCGTTCCGCGGGGCTCTGGGGACGAATGACCCGGCGGAGGAATGGGCAGGGGAGCTTGTAAAAAAGATGATATAAGGAGGTTGCTATGGAAGAAGAAAAAGTTTTATGCCCTGTTTGTAGGACAAGAACTTGTCGTTATGTTGGCAATAATGGTAAAATAAATTTTTACCGTTGCCCTGTATGTGGAATATACCAGGCTGAAAGCAACTGGAACGCGCAAGGCAATTTTGACATGAACCACCTTGCAGCTTTTTTGGCACACAATGCTTTTGACGCTAATGATAATTTTGAGAAGCGTTATTATACAACAGAGAGCAAAGAAATTTGTGATGAATTACAGAAAGAAGGACGGGGACGGCCAATACATATAGATTCCGAAATTGTGGAAGCGTGGTATCCTAAAAGTTTTGCAGAGAAGATTGACCGCATCCTTTTGTACATATCCAACCATGCGCCTCATTTGGGGCAAACGGTTCGTTTTTCTGCGGAGCAGCTATATAGTTTTTTGTTCATTGAGCGATATGAATCGTTATCTGGCAGGCTCGAACTCAGACCATCTGATGCGCTCTGCCGAGAAGGAAATTTTATGTTAGCTTGTTTGGCTGAACAGAAATATATACAAAATCACCAAGGGTTACAATGCGACAGGGTACCAGCCATTACCCTTATGCCGCCCGCGTATGCAAGGATCGACGAAATTCAAAAGAACACAGCAAATGGCAAAAATGTTCTTGTAGCTATGAAATTCGGTGATGACACAAAGCCATTGCGGGAGGCTATCCGTAAGGGTATTCAGGAGGCTGAATATAGTGCCATTTTTATTGATGAGGTTCAGCACAATGACTTCATTACCCCAGAACTTCTGAAATATATTCGGGATAGCAAATTTGTAGTGGTTGACCTGACACATAAGAATAATGGCGCTTATTTTGAGGAGGGATATGCTATGGGTTTAGGGAAACCCGTCATCCAGCTATGTAAACAAGGAACACGGCTCCATTTTGACATAGCGCAAAAAAATACAATTATATGGGCATCGGAAGATGATATTTCTGAACAACTTCGGAATCGAATTGTGGCTACGATTGATTGATTACCCAATGTGGGGCATTGTGAAGGGCAATAACCGCTGATGAGTGGTTGTTGCCTCTTTTCTATTTTGGATTTTTTCCTGTTTGTAAATTCAAATAAGCGAAAAACATACATACAAGGCTATTTTCAACGGCATATTCTGCGACATATTTCTTGAATTTGCGCAGCACTTGGAAGCTGCCCGGATAAGAGCTGGTGAGCATATATGTGGTTCTTGCCAGGGTGCTCGGAAAGACGGTATCCTTGTACAATACATTCATAAAATATTTTCGAAGGGAGTTGCTGGAAGAGCTATTTCAGGATAATCATCTTTGCCATAAAGTCCACATTTTAGGATAGAGATTTATATGAGTAAAAAACAATCGTGTGGGTTATGAAATCATTGTGGACAGTGTAGCCGGAAAGAGGCATTACGCTTTCGTATTTTTTCAAAATTTCATCGGATAATCGTACCGTAATCTTGTTGTTTTTCGTTCCCATTAGCTAACGCTGACATTTTTTGGAAATCTTTCGAAATATAGTTGAAAATGGGTTTGACGTCAGTTTTAATGCCAAGGGAAAATGGCGGAAAATCCCTTGTTTTCCCCGATATTTTTCTGTTTGCCCGCCGGACGGTGCGCGTATTAATGCCAGCCCTTCATTTTTGATGCCAGTTCTGGAGCCCGAGAAAATCCCCGCACTGCGGGGATTTGAGGGAGTTGCGCGGCAGGGCTGATGCCGCGCTTTAACCAGCAAGCACTTTTTGCATTACGAAATCTGAGGGTTTTGTGCGGAAAAGGCTCGTAAAAAATGAAGGGGCTTCCGCCAGAAACAGGCAGGGAGCCTTTTCATTTAGTGCCCTGCCGACAGCCGCCAAATTTGCCCGTCAGGGCGGTTTTGGGGCTTCCGGCATAAATACGCGCTGAGCAGGCAAAGAACCGACACAGGGGCAGACAGGGGGCTTGACGGGGCGGGTTACGGCTACTGTAGCTATCTGGCAGCGAAAGAGGTTCTCTGGCCCTTTGAATGCCGTTGGCATGGCGAGCCTGCCGACAGCCGTCAAATCTGCCCTTCTGTGCGGTTTCATCCGTTTCTGGCATAAAACCCCGCCAAGCAGGGAAGGAGTCGACACAGGGGCGGACAAGGGCTTATTCGGGGGAATTCTCCCGTTTTATGCTTGTCCGCTCGCGTGAGCGGTAAACATTCCACTGGTTCCTGCACTGGGGCGAGCAAAACTCGTTCCGGCTGTGGGTATGGTAATATATCTTGCCGCAATGTTTGCAGACGCGGAGCGGGTGGGTATTGGCAGTCAAAAAAGCGCAATATGCAGTTTCGACAGCAGCTTTTAAGCTGTCAAAGCACCAGAACATTTCGGGGGAATCCCCAGACCACATTTGGAGCGATAGGCCGGAATTGTTGGATGCGATCGCCATATGCTCAGATGACAGCCGTTTGCTGGAAGGGGTTCTGCTATCGCCGTTGTCCATGATAGATGTAAAATGCGCATAAAGGATAGCTGCAAATATCGTACTCCATAGAAAAGGTTCACGGTAGCGGCTGGAAAAGACGATGTTGTATATATCTTCCCGATGCATGATATATGCGATTTTGGGATCATCTTCATAAGGATCATGCGCAGTAAAGCATTGGATGTATTCTTTTGTCTTCATATTGTTTCCTTTGCCGAAAATTTTGCCGCTGGCACCCAGATAGGTTTCTTCGTAAGAAGAGAATTTTCTGTCTTTTGGCAAGGCGACCATCCAGCCGGCCAGACCATATTTGGAAGCAATTTCCATAGCAATTTTATCAGTGGGTTCATCAAATTCATTTCCATAAAACCTTCTTCCCCAGTTTAGGAAGTCGGTAACCAGCTCTTCGGCATCCGCGAGCGGGTCGTATATGCTCATGCGGGAACCGGGGGCGGGAGAGATGTATTTCTTGCCATTTTGTTCTAGGATGATGTAATCAGAGTATTTCACCCATTGTGAGATCCTATTTTTGAACATAGCCATTGCATTTGAATTTTCCATTTTCATTCTTCCTTTCCCGATAAGTATTTTCGGATATTTTTGAGTGCGCGTTCCTTGTGCTTGCGGATATTCCTCGCGCTGCTGCCCAGCATGGCGACAGCGTCCTCTGTAGAAAAACCGTGGACATAGAGCAAAAATAAAACCTGTTTTTGCCGATATGTAAGGTTTTTCAGGGCGGCAGAGATACATTTACTGCCGACAAGCTGATGCAGGTCAGAACATTTTTTGGAGAAAATCCATTCCAGCCAGCCGGTATCGGAGCGGCAGATCCTCAGCAAAATTTTCGTGGCAATATATTCTTCGCTGTTTTCGCACTCCATTAAACCCAAGTCTAACAGGTCGCGTTTTTCGCTGTGCCGCCGCTCGTTGAGTTCATCTTCATGGTCTAGTTCGTCCAATACAGTTTCCCATTTTAATATTTCATTTCGCTGGGCGTGGGTTAAATTTTTTTGCCTCAGCAATGCTTCTACTGTCTTACGCAATGGCATTTCTCCCTGTAATATTTACTTTTCAACGAACCACAAGCCCAGACTTTCTGTCCGTGCCCGAATTTTTTCTGTTTCACAAAATTTTTTTGTAGGGTGGTACCGATTTTTGCTTTCCCACCGTCTTTATAATAGTAATAGATAGAAATGAAAAGCCTATTACTGATATTAAAACAGAAAGATGAAGGTTTGTCAAGAAATGGGGGAAAGAAAAATGAAAAGTTTCAGCAAGGAGAAGGCTTCAAGGAAAATGTTTTCGGAATATCCGGACGTAGTCAGCCCGGAACAACTGCAAAAAATGCTGGGCGGGATTGGAAAAACAACGGCTTATAAACTCCTGCGCGTCGGCAAAATCAAATCGGTCAGGCTTGGGAGGAAATACTTGATTCCGAAAATTTGTGTAATCGAATATCTTTGTGAAGATAAGGGAAACGACTTGAACTGACGGGAAACCAATGGTAACATACCCAAACGGTCTGGCGTTTGGGTGTTCCGGAGGAAGGAGGACGCGATGATTAAGGGAAACCTTTACGAGAGGAACGGCATTTATTACGCCGTAATCAGTTACTATGAAGATGGGAAACGGAAGCAGAAATCCGTCAGCACTAAGCTGCCGGTCAAGGGAAACAAAAGAAAAGCAATAGAGTTTTTAGAAAATCTGAAGCAGGAATATGAGAAGAAAGAGCAGATGGAAAATCTCGAAGGGGACGGTATTTTGTTCGTTGATTTCATGGGGGAGTGGTTCAAAACTATCCGCCCGACCATCGAGCGGGCGACCTATGGGAGCTATGAACAGCTATATAAAAGCCGTATCAAGCCGCATTTTGAGAAGCTGAACCTGGCGCTTTCAGAGATAAAGCCGCAGCATATCCAGATGCTTTATGATGAGATTTTAAGCGAGGGCTGTGTCACGAATACGGTGATCCACTACCATGCCATTATCCGGAAAGCGCTTGCCTGTGCGGTGAAAATGCAGCTTATCCCATCCAATCCGGCAGATTTGGTGACGAGGCCGAAGAAAAACCGGTATATCGCGAAGTATTACATGAAAGAGGAAACGGCGGTTTTGCTGGAAATGGCGCGGGACGACCCGATTTATATCCCGATTTTGCTGGCGGCATACTATGGCTTACGGAGGAGCGAGGTACTGGGGCTGCGCTGGAGCGCGGTGGATTTTGAGAAAAAGACCTTGACGGTCAACCACAAGGTTGCACAGGTCAGGGAGGAAGGGAAGCTCATCGTTTATGCGGAGGACAAGCTGAAAACGAAGACCAGTTACCGGACTTTGCCGTTGATCCCGTTCGTGGAGGAGGAGCTTTTGAAGCTGAAAAAGCGGCAGGAAGAACAGCGGCGGGGGGTTGGGGAAAGCTATTCCAGGGAGTATCTGGATTACATCTGCGTGAACGGGCAGGGGGAACTGTTCAAGCCGAACTATATCAGCGGGCATTTCCGATGGTTTCTGGAAAAGCACGGGCTGAAAGTGATACGCTACCACGACCTCAGACACGGATGCGCAAGCATGCTGCTGGCGGAAGGTGTGCCGATGAAAGCGATACAGGAATGGCTGGGGCATTCCAACTTTTCTACGACTGCCGACATCTACTCGCACATTGATTTCAGTGCAAAGCTCCAGTCTGCGGAAGCGATTGGAAAGGCGTTAAGCGGTTAAAAAAGGATTTCGGGGCTTTGCTCCGGACCACACTGGGGCATCATGCCCCAGGCCCTGATTTCCAACCGCATTCCATGCGGTTGGGACGGGAAAAGAAAAGTCCTGCCATATCAGCAGGACTTGGAAATACGGAGACGGTGGGATTCGAACCCACGGATCGGCTCATCACCGATCAAACGATTTCGAGTCGTTCTCGTTATGACCACTTCGATACGTCTCCAAAAAAGATGAAAAATATAAAATAGTAAAATGTTAGCAATTTGTTAGCATTTCCGGTTTGCGCCGAACAGCGGTAGGGCGGGAAAGCCCATGAAACCGCGGTTTTTGGAGGAAGAGTCAAGGGCGAGCCGACACGATTTCGAGTCAGGCCCGTTATGACCACTTCGATACGTCTCCAGATATCAGCTGTCAGATTTTCAATCTGGAAAGATTCTGTGTAGCTTTGGCTATTATATCAGGTCGTTTGGAAAAATGCAATGGGTTTGGCAAAAATAAATATTCTGTAGAGAAATGCGGGGTGATAAAAAGCGGGCAGCATTCCCTTTGGGCTATGTTTGAAGGAGCCCTCAAATGGAATGTTCCCGCACTTCTCACAAGCCGGACAACAGCAGCTGTACCGTTTGAATTATTCTTCCATAAACTGCTCTATAAATGCTGCTTCACTGAGGATTGGCACACCCAGATCCCGAGCCTTTTTATTCTTAGCAGATTCTGAATGCACATCATTATTGATTAGGAAATTTGTTTTTTTTGTAACGCTGCCTGTCACTTTCCCGCCGCCCTGCTCGATGAAAGCCTGCAACTCCTTTCGGTTTGTAAAATGCTCCAAATCTCCGGTTATAACGAACGTTAAACCGGCAAGTGGACTGTTGTCCTGTTTTTCTTCCGGTTTACGCAGGGTGAGCAGCGGCAGAACTTCCTCCAGCAGGAGCAGATGCTCTGTTTCCTGAAAATACTGTGCGATGCTGTGTGCAATGACTGCCCCAAACCCGTCAACCTCCGCCAGTTCTTCTTCTGTCGCACTTTTAATCTGCGCGAAATCATATCCGCAGTGGGCACAGAGCAGTTTTGCATTACGCAGACCGACATGGTTGATTCCCAGCGCGTAAATCAGGCGCGGCAGGTCGCTTTCCTTTGCCTTCTCAATGGACTCAATCAGATTAGTGTAAGATTTTTCACCAAAGCCCTCCATTTCACAGATTTCTTCGCGGTGCTGTTCCAGCCGGAACAAATCCGGATAGTTTTCCACAAACCCATGTTCCAGAAATTTTTTCAATGTTTCTTCGGAAAGCCCTTCGATATTCATTGCGTCCCGCGAAACAAAGTGGCTTAAAGCCTGTATCCTCTGTGCGCTGCAATTTGGATTTGTGCAGTATAACGCTTCGCCGTCCCGCAGTTTCCGTACCTCCGTTTCCCCGCCGCAGACAAAGCAATGATTTGGAATTTCAGCTGTGGAAATTTCCCCTGTCAGGTTTTCCGCAATCTGTGGGATAATCATGTTTGCCTTATAAACTTTGATTGTATCGCCGATGCTTAGCTTCAATTCCTTCAAAATGCTGACGTTATGCACGCTGGCGCGGCTTACCGTAGAGCCCTCCAGCTCCACAGGGTCGAACACTGCAACCGGGTTCATAAGCCCTGTGCGGGAGGTGTTCCACTGTATTTCACGCAATGTGGTTTCTGCCATTTCGTCCGCCCATTTGAACGCAATGGAATCCTTCGGGAATTTAGAGGTACGCCCAAGGCTTTCGCTGTAAGATATGCTGTCAAACGTCAACACAAGCCCGTCGGACGCAATATCATTTCCTGTGATGCGTTCCCGAAACCATTCCACAGCCTTTGCAACAGTTCCGGCTGTCACCAGCCTCTGTTCAACTGCCTCAAAGCCCAGCTCCTTCAGCCAGACCATATTTTCCGTTTTGCTGTCGGAAAGCGCCCTGCCTTCCGCACTGACAAGTGTAAAGGCATAAAAGCGCACGTTTCGCCCTGCGGCAATTTCACTATTCAGCTGGCGCACTGTTCCGCTGCAAAGGTTACGGGGATTTTTATATTTTTCATCATCGTCCAGCGCATCATTGATGCGACGGAACTCGCTGTATGGAATCACACCTTCGCCGCGCAGAACAAGTTCGCCGGAAAAGGGGATTGTAAGCGGGATATTCTGGAACACGCGTGCGTTGTGGGTCACGTCCTCACCGACTTCGCCGTTGCCGCGTGTAACGGCCTGCTCCAGTATGCCGCCGCGGTATTTCAGCACGATAGTCAGCCCGTCCAGTTTCCAGGAAAGTATCCCTGTTTTATCGCCCAGAAAGCTTTCCAGCTTACCCGTTTCCTTTGTTTTGTCCAGCGAAAGAATCGGGCTTTCGTGCCGTACCTTTTCCAGATTGCTCAGCACGGTAAAACCGACTTTCTGCGTGGGGCTGCTGGCAAGAATTGTCCCGGTTCGTTCTTCTAAAGCCGCCAGCTCGTCATACAGGCTGTCATATTCCTGATTGGACAAAATTTCCCTGTCCTCCTGATAATAGGCTTTTGCGGCGGCGTTCAGCCGCTCCGTCAGTTCTTTCATTCGCTCCATATCTGCCATTTTATTCACTCCTTGGCTTATTCGCTTACCTTAATGAGTTTGGAAAGCCTTGCCATGAATTTTTTTGTCCCCTTCGCGCCAAAGGAAATCTCGACCTCGTAATCCGCGCCGCCGGGCTGTATGGAAACCACAGTTCCTACGCCGTATTTCGGTGCGCGCACCTTGTCGCCCGGCTGGTAATCGGGGATAAAATCCTTCGGTGCGGGCATGGTTTTCTGTGCGGCAAAAACAGCTGTCGGCGCGATGGTTTTATTCCGCCCGGGGGCAGGGGTCAGGCGCATACAGTTGCGCATTTCGTATTTTTTCGCCATTTCGGAAACCTGCCTTGTAGGCATATCAACCAAATCTGCAGGGATTTCCTTCAAAAAGCGGGAAGGTGGGTTATACTGTGTGATGCCGTGCTGCATACGGTTTTTTGCGTGTGTCAGAAAAAGTTCTTCCTTTGCACGGGTGATGCCAACGTAGCAAAGGCGGCGTTCTTCCTCAATTTCCTTTTCCCCGCCGTACATGACAGCGCGGTAGCCGGGGAAAATGCCTTCTTCCATGCCGATGATGAATACATAGGGGAATTCCAGTCCCTTCGCGCTGTGCAGCGTCATCAGGGCGACTGCCTCCTCGCCTTCCTCGTAGCTGTCAATATCTGCAACGAGTGCGACTTCTTCCAAAAAGCCCGCCAGTGCGTCTTCCTGCTCGGGGTTAGTCTTATCGTATTCCACAGCCTTATTCACAAATTCGTCGATGTTCTGAATACGGCTAATGGCTTCATCTGTCCCTTCGTCCAGCAAAAGCTGCAAATATCCTGTCCGCTTTACAACTGCGTCAATCAGTTCACCGACTTTCAGCCCGCCCGCGTCAGCCCGCAGGCTTTCAAACAGATTGTAGAATTCGCGGAATTTTGCCGCACGTGTTTTCAGCTCTGTGATTTCGTCCAGATGCTCCAAAGCTTCATAAAGAGAACAGCCGTTCCGTTCCGCAAACGCCGCAACCTTATCCAAAGAGGTTTCGCCGATGCCTCTGCGCGGAACATTGATAATACGCCGCAGGGCAATGGTGTCCGAAGGATTCGCGAGTACCTTCAGGTAAGAAAGGATATCCCTGATTTCCTTTCTCTCGTAAAAACGTACGCCGCCAAACAGCCGGTAGGGGATGCCGCGCTTGACAAGCTGGTCCTCTACTGCGCGGGACTGGTTATTCGTGCGGTAAAGCACGGCAAACTGATTCCGTGTTTTGCCCTGCGCCGTCATTTCCTGTATTTTTTCTGCCACAAAACGGCATTCGTCATATTCGTTATCTGCTTTATAAATATGCAGTATACTGCCGCTGTCATTCTCAGTCCAAAGCGTTTTGTCCTTGCGGGTCTGGTTATTGTGGATAACGGTGTTTGCGGCTTCCAGGATTTTTTTTGTGGAACGGTAATTCTGCTCCAGCTTGATTACGACCGCGCCGGGGAAATCCTTTTCAAAATCAAGGATATTGCTGATGTTCGCGCCGCGCCAGCCGTAAATGCTCTGGTCATCGTCCCCCACAACACAAAGATTCTGGTATTTTGCCGCCAGAAGCCGCACCAGTTCATACTGGCTGGTATTTGTATCCTGATATTCATCTACCATAATATAGCGGAAGCGTTCCTGATATTTGTCCAGCACATCGGGGCAATTACGGAACAGCAGCACGGTTTTATATATCAGGTCATCAAAATCCAGTGCGTTGTTTTCCTTCAAAAGCTGCTGATAGATGCGATAGGCCCTGGCTACGCGGGACGCGCGCAGGTCGTCTGTGTCAACGGTTTTAGCGTAATCCTCCCAGCTGACAAGCTCCTCTTTCAAACGGCTGATGGCGGCAAGCGCACTCTTTACGGAAAAGGATTTATCCGTTGTGCTGAAATTCAGGCGTTTGAAAGCTTCCCGCATGACTTTTTCCTGGTCGTCGGTATCGTAAATGGAAAACTGGTTGTCATAATCCAGATGATGTATTTCCCGGCGAAGTATCCGCACACAGGCTGAGTGGAACGTGCTGATCCATATATCTGCCGCGCCATGCCCGGTAAGTGCGTCAACGCGTTCGCGCATTTCGCGGGCGGCTTTGTTCGTGAATGTTATAGCCAGAATGTTCCAGGGCTTTACGCCGGTTTCCAGTAAATGCGCCATACGGACAGTCAGTGCGCCGGTTTTCCCGCTCCCTGCGCCAGCCAGTATCAGCAGAGGGCCCTCTGTCTGCAAAACAGCCTTTTGCTGCATATCGTTCAGTTGTTCAAATCCTATCATGTTTTCTACTCCTGTTCTTTTTGCTTCTTAAAAACATTGATACCGCGGGACGCTGCCCCGCACCCTGCCC
>OFHN01001056.1_pt1 | contig 21154 bp, 27 predicted proteins | sample 1521321 | NCBI WGS metagenome assembly OFHN01 (sample SAMEA3504130, study PRJEB24116) | mouse gut metagenome | biome: mouse gut; feature: mouse-associated habitat; material: faeces | place: Denmark | collected 2011
CCTCCGGCATATAGGGCTGGATGCGGACGATTACCCGCTGTACCCGCTGGGCGAGCGCCCGGGCGATTTGCAGCCGCTCCTCATAGGGCGGTGTGCCCGGCTCAAGCTGGTCGTACTTGCTGCATACCATCGAGACCTGGACAACACAGTTGCACCGCGCCAGCAGGTCGAGGTATTCCGGGTCGGCGACGAGCCTGCCCTTGGTGCTGACGACGAAGGGGTACTGCGTCTCTGCCAGCAGTTTCAAGCACTCGTAGCTGGCCCGGATATTCTTCTCGATGGGCTGGAAGGGGTCGCTCATGCCTCCCCAGTGGATGGGGATATTCCAGTCGCACCACGCCGTCTCCCGGTTGCGCTTCCCCTCGATGAAACTGCGCATAGCCTCCACGGTCTCGTCCCGCTCTATCTTCCCGATATTCCGCTTTTTCTGCGCGAAGCAGTAGCGGCACCCGTGGCTACACCCTTTGTAGGTATCGAAGCGGATGGGAAGGTTACACAAAATCACCTGCGAGCCGCATTTGCACCCCATATCAGATTTCCCCCTTTGCTTTCTGGATGATCGCCTCAATGAGCGCTTCCTTGCCGTAGTCCTTGACGTAGGCTTTCAGCTCCTCCCGGTCGGCCTTATCGAATGTGAGGCTGACGTTGAAGAACTCCTCTATGGCCCGCAGCTCCTCGTCCACAGTGTCGCCGTCTATCAGGCTGTCAATGTCGTTGGTAAGGCTGTCGATTTCCGCCTGCGTGAAGCCCGTGAGCGGCGCGTCGTCCCCCAGCTCCGCGAGCAGGGCCGCCAGTTTTTCCTCGTCCCATCCGCCCTCGATTTTGTTGAGGGCCACGTTGAGCTGCCGCTCCTGCGTCTCGTCGAGGTCTACCACCGATACGTCCGCCTCTGTCTCGCCCTCGTTCTCAAGGACTGTGAGCCGCTGGTGTCCGCCGACTACTCTGTTCGTCCGCTTGTTCCATACTACAGGTATAATCATTCCGTAGGTGAGAATGCTCCGGCGGAGGTTTTCGTATTCCGTGTCTCCGGGTATAAGGTCTATGCGCGGGTTGTAGGCTGCGCGGTCGAGGTCGCGTATCTTTTTCTTTTCAATCTGCATTACGCTACCCCCTTTACCTTGTTGATGATGGCCGTCGCCAGCTCGACTTTTGCGTTCTCCGTTTTCTGCATATAGCTCTCAACGGTTTCCCGCGCTCCTGCCGGGAGGCTGAATGTCATTGTGAATGTGCTGCGCTCTTTCTCGTCGCTGTAGCCGGAAAAGTCCTCCTCCATAAGGTCTTTGATATGGTCGTACTGCATAAGGAGGCTTTGCAGCTCCCAATCCTCGAAGCCCGTAAGCTCCATTGCCCCGGCCTCGTCAAGCTGCTGTAAAAGGTCTGCCAGCTTTCCGATGTCCCAGCGGCCTTTTACCTTGTTGAGCAGGACGTTAAGGATTTTCTCGTCTTTGTCGTCGAGGTCTACGACTACGGCCTCTATGTCCTCTACTCCCTTTTCGAGCAGCACCTTGAGGCGTTGGTGGCCGCCGACGACGTTTCCGCTGCGCTCGTTCCATATAATCGGCTCTATGTACCCGAACTCCTCTATGCTCCGGCGTAGTTTCTCGTACTCTGCGTCCTCCGGCTGTAAATCCCTCCGGGGATTGTACTCTGCCGCTTTAATTTCTGCCGCTTTCAGCGTCCGTATTTCCACGTTTTCTCTCCTTTCCGTCCCTTTTCGGGGCATTTATCCTCAAAAAAATACGCCGCCCGTTGGAAATCCCAATACGGCGGCGTTTTCTCTCCGTGATTTTACAGCTTACATTTTACCACACCTCATAGTGAAATGTAAATGCCCGGTTTTTGCCCCGGCCTGCGTCAAAGGCTCTCTATCCCGCCTACTCCGAAAAATAGGGCCGTCAAATCCGCCGCACACACGTCTATATCCTTGTAAACAGTCCTTTTGTCGATGTGTTCCCTCCGGGCAATCTCCTCCGCCGTGGTGTAGTCGTCTGCAAGGTAAAGGCCCTCCAATACGCGCCAGTGCCTTGCGTCGTCCTGCCTGCTTGACCTCTCGCACATGATTTGGTAACAGTCGAGCATTTTGTTCACATGGGTCATAATAATTTTCGTGGTGATGTAGTTGCGCTGAATGCTCTCCACGAATATTTCCTCGTCCGCCGGGCGGCCCATGCTCCGCATTACGTCCTCAAAATCCTCGTCCGCCTCCTCTGCGCCGCCTGTGTTGAATACGGCGTTGCGGTAGTATTCGTTGAGCCTGCGGTAGTTTCGCAGCAGGAGCTTGGTGTTGTGGTACTTCCAATCGTACTCCCGCTTTCTCATGTTCTTTCGCTCCCGCTCTACTGCGCGGACGGCTGCTTTGGCTCCCACCTCCGCTCCGGCTGCCGCGCCTATCGTTGCTCCGAGGTTGACGGCTGCCTGTAGCTTCTCGTCAATCCCCCTCATACTGGCCTCTACCGCTGCGTTTACTGCCGCCTCGATAAGGGCCTTTGCTTCATCTTTGCTTGTCATAGAGATAACTCCCTCCTTATTCTCTTAATTCGGGAGCTGCCTCCCGTGCTACTTCAAGGCCATTCCCAATAGTCCGGGTCGTCCTTGTGCTTTTGAAATTCCGGGTCTTTCATGCGCTTGTCGATGGCATTCACCCACGGTATGGTTATCGCAATCGACAGAATGACCGAAACAATGATTGCTACCGCATAGCCCACTGGTTCTCCCTCCTTTATAGGAATTGAAGAACGCCGCATATGTACCTCACTCTGTACTCCTGCACGTCCTCCGGGGTGATATACTTCCTGCCGTACCGTGCTTTCATGTCCCGAAAAACTTCCCACGGCACCTTGAAAAACTGTTGAAATCCAAACGACACCATTACGAAGCATTCCGCTCCGAGGGCCGCGTGGCGGTCAAGCTGCTTTTCCTGCTCCGGGCTTATGACGCTCTGCTGCATTCGGTCGCTGTCCGTGTGCTTTGCCTCGAATACGACGGCCCGGCCTCCCTTGAGCGTCCCTTTGTAGTCCGGCTGCGCCTGCTTTGTGTAGCAGGCCGTAAACTGTCCTTTGCTGTTCGGGCGGCTTAACGGTTTCATCGGCTCCGGGGTCTTTGTGATTTCCGCTATTTCCTTGAGGCGGTAATGCTGGCAGGCCGCCTCTATCATGTTTTCCCAATGTTCCCCGGCCACTCTGCTCCGTCTGCCAGCCATAACCGCTTTATATCGCTGGGCCTCATTCATCAAATCAGCCCCATTTCTTCTGCGAGCTGCGCTACCTTGTAAGCAATCCCGCTCTTAATGCCCTTGCATTTGCCCTCTGAAAGGGCCGTGAGCAGCGTTTGTACTGCCGACGTGTTCTCGGTAGCCCCCTCTGCCTCCGGGCTGTCCTGCGGTACGCTGGGTACGCTGGCACCCATTTCCGGCTCCGCCGCCCGATGAAACTCTTCTACGAGCTGCCTGTCCGTCATGTTTCGGAGGCGCACCGCCTCTCTGTGGAGGGCCAGCTCCTCCGGGGTCATTCTGCATTTTCTCTTTTTACTCATTGTCGTTTCCCTCCGCTCTGTCGTTTTTCTTCTCCAAAATATCCCTTACCGCCCGGAGTTGGTCGAGGGTGTACTTCTCAATTTCTCCGTATGCCGTCGCTTGCTTAAACCAAGTACACAGCATAGTCTTTTCGACGTAGTCGGTCGTGGCTTGCTCTGTAAGAAAGAGCTTGAGCCTGCTACTGCCCCAGTCCTCTTTCTCGGTTAGGTATTCGTCCTCCTCGCGCTGCTTAAAAAACTGCTCCTCATAGCCGCCGCCCGGCGTTTTGGTTGAGCTGACATATTTCCTACCTACTTTGGTGACGGTGTACCGCATGACGAAATGCTCGGTCGTTTTCCCTCTCCGGGTCATAAGTGCGTAGGCCGTCTGGCCGGGCTTAAAGTCTTTAATCTCCATAGCTGCCCCCTAATACTCTACCCGGCGTATAACGCTCTCCGGCAAGCTGGGGAATGCGGCGAAAAAGAAATTGTACTGTTCCTCCGGCTCCATAGCCTCCGCGTAGTCAAGTATGCCGTCCAGAATGGCCGGGGCGAGTGTGCAGTTGTTTCCGGGTACGTTGTAGTTGTCGTAAATCCACTGTCTAAATTCCTCTTTGTTCATTCGTCCACCCTCCTATGCCACGGGAGTTCCCGGCGCATATTTTTCTCACCGACGATAGGGAGGAGGCTGTCTTTCATAAAGACCGCCGCGTGGGTAAGGTCTGCCGCTGCGCAAATCGTATCTACCCATTCCTTTTCCGGCGTGACTTTCCCGGAACGGTTTCCTGTCTCTGCGCCTAAAATAATCCAGCGCGGCTCTCCGTATGGGGAAACGTCCTCCGCCTTTCTTTCCTCGAAGCGTTCCAAAAGAGGCTCGATTGACAGGAATGTATTAAACTCGTTATTGCTCCAAAATGCTGTGGTAGGCTTTGTGATGGTGCTGCCGTACCAAAAATTCTCCTTTGCCGGGAGCTTGTGCTTGCAACGAAGTTCCTCATATCTGGCCGGGTTTTTCGTGAGGAATAGGTAGCGGTGCTGCGGGGCCTTTTCGCAGGCCTCGAATACTGCCTCTATCCATTCGTCCGGCACCCAGCGTCCAAACAGGTCGCTCATGCTACACACGAAAATGGTCTGCGGCTTTGTTTTCCGCTCCGGCTCTTTAAGCCGAAACGGTAGAAATGTAGGCTCGAAAAGGTACGGGTACGGGTTTCCCTTGATTTTGTTCTCAAGGCAATGTACCCCGCCGTGGGCCTCCGGGTAGCCGCTGCGGTCGGGGAGCTGCGTCCCAAATCTCCCGGAAATCCTCCGGGCGTAGCAGTAGTCGCACCCGTGCTTGCAGCCCGTTACCGGGTTCCATGTGCTGTCGCACCACTCTATCTTTGTTTTGTTCATGCTGCTTTGTCTCCTCTCTCCCCGGAGCTTTCGCTCCGGGGATTATCCGATTTTCGATTAGATGTCAAAGCCCGGCGCGAAGCCCAGCGAATAGTACGCGCTGTAGCTGCTGCTGCCGCCGCTCGTGCTGACACCGCGGAAGTCGGACGTGTTGCTGGCGTACACCGAGCGAAGCCAATACGGATATGTTCCCTCGTCTCCGCACTCTTTCACGCGGTCGCGCTCTTTCTCAAAGATGGGGAGCTGGAAACTGTCGTCGATGTCTTTCCAGTAGCCGTCCTCCGACAGGCCGAATACGTCTGTTGCCGAGGGGAGCCACAGCGGGTCTTTATATACCACACACTCTCCGTCAATGTTCTCCGTAATGTTGCGCGGTCTGATAACCTCTTTCCATTCCTGCGCAATGTGAGGCCAAATATCCTCCAAAACGTGCTTGCGCCCCTTGCTCTTGTAGTAGCCGCCCTTATTGGTATTCTCCTCGTTCATCACGGCCTCGTCCCAGCAGTCTTTGAATACGAACCGCGCCCACTCCGGCTCAACAAATCCGCAAACTACGGTAACTGTTCCGCCCGTGTCAAGCGGAATATCAATCTCGTCGAACGGGTGGAGCAGACCGTCCAAATTCTCCTCGTTGACGGCGGCTCTGATAATGTCCGGCGTGATGTGCTGGTGCTGGATTGCCCTCATGTTGTAGTAATTGACCCCGTCCTCCGGCTTTTCCTCCGGCGCGGCTTGCGCGTCCGGCGTGGTGATGTTGACCTCCGCACTGTTCATTCCGGCGCGGCCAAAGGTGTTGAGGATTGCTTTTGTGAGTTCGTCTGCGCCGTACTCAACGCCCATGACCTCTACGTTGGTTTCGCGGCTGAAATCTCCTGCGGTTTCGTTGTGCTTGATTTTGATGTCTGCCATTGTTTGTTCCTCCTAAAATAGTTTTTGTTGTAGGTTTTCGTTCAACATTTTCCATCTGAATTTTGGGTCGCCGGGAGTTAAAAAGTGTTCGTCCTCTAACTGAAAACGCCTGTCATAATCGTGTACCGTATGGCCGTCCGGCTTGAAATTTACCGGGCTGTCTGCGTCCCATTTCAAAAGTAGTCCCCATAGCTCCGGGTAGTTTTTCCGAAGTTGCCGAAGCTGGTTGACCCCTTGATTGTGGCAAAACCAACACCCGTCTCGGCAGCTCGTTTCATAGCTGGGCGCGAGAATGCCCTCGTACTGGCAGTAGAGGCCGCATAGTGCCTCCTCTATGCCAAATTCAACGAGCGGGGCGCGTTTTCTATCGTTAAGTTGTCCGAAGCGTTTCGGCTCGTCCGCCGCAATTCCAATGTATTCCACGATATTTGTACCGCCCCTCGCGGCGGGGCTTTCTAAAAATCTCGTCTTGAGCTTGGTGCACCAGTTTCCCTTTCGGTTGAGGCTGACTGGGAATCCGTATATAGTCGATTTTGAGTTTCTTGCACCAGCTCCCGATTTGCGCAGGAAAACCTTGCGGGCGGGGTTTCGACACGTTTCTTGAGAGCTGGCTGGCACCACGGCCCCCATTTGGTCGGAAATCCAAGTATTGTCCCTTGCTGCTGACAGTACCCCCCCCGCGTTTTTGGCTTTGCGCTTTGGTACATGGTAAAACAGCTTTTCGTAGGTAACTTTTTCGCCATCTTTCATAGCGCACAAATGCTCTACCTCAATGCGATATTTTTGCCAAATATACTCGTCTGCCCGTTCTTTGAACTTTACCATTTCCGGGTGTTCGCCCCTTATGGTTTCGGTCGCCCATATATCGGTTGTGGTTATCCTATCCAAACGCAAGCCTCTCGAAATTATAACGTCCAGCATTTTCATGCTGTCTTTGCCGTGGCTGATACGGGCGATATATTGGAATTGCTGGTCGTCGATGTGTAATTCCCCGTCCAGTGCGAACACCTCCTCTCTGCTCTATTCGCTATTCTCCGATGGTGACGTAGGTATCTCTACGCTTGTTCAGTTGCAGGTCTACCGGGCTGCCGCAGTTGAGGCAGGCATAGTCAAATACCTCGTCCGTAATGTTGGTCTGATACTTAAACTGGTTGCCGCACTTGCTGCATTTCAGATATGCCCGCTTGAGGCCGTGCAGCTCTGTCCTGCCGCCGCAGTCGCACTTGGAGGAGGTGATAGGGGTCTTTGAGCAAAATCCCCTAACTTTTCCGCAATGCTCGCACTTTATAAGCAAAAAGCCCTTGTACTCCTCCGGCCTCTGCGGTAGCTCCGGCTGGACTTTGATGTGTCCGTCGCCCGGTACGGTTTCCTGCGCAGCCTTAACGTCTCCCGCCTTGAAATTGCCGAACATACGCTCGACGCGACTTTGTGGCCTGCTTGTCGGCTGCGGTGCTTTCGGCGGCTCCTGCGCCGCGTGAGGGGCCTCCTGTGGTGTTTTCTCCGGCTCTGTCCCGGCCGCGTAATGAAATGCCCTCTGAATAAGGTCTGTCGCCTTTTCTGTCGGCATATCAAAGTCCATTTCTCCAAATGGCGTTACCATTGTTATCTGCATGGCGTTTCCTCCTGCTTTATGTATTCCTAAACTCTTGGATAGAGCCTTGTCCACCCGGCTCATTTCCTCCTCTGTGACGCTGCCAATGTGCCGCGCCAGTCTGCTCTTGCATACGGTCACTATCTGCTCACAAAGGGCGATTGATGGCCGCTCCGCCGAGCCTATATAGACGTGGGTGGGCAGCCCGGCTTTCTTCTTTGTGGTAAGGTAAACCACCTCAACGACGGGGGCGTATTTGTTTCCCATGTCATTGCTGACGATGATTGCCGGACGGTCTGCCTCCTGTTCGCTCCCCGTGGCGGCCCCTCCAACCACAAAATGGATGTCGCCCCTCTTTACGTTAGCTGCCGTTGCTATCCCTCCTCTCTGTTGATGGTCTTTCCTTTACCCACCGTGTTTTCATTTCGTGCGGGTATTGATTTTCTTCTTTCGGCTTGCTACGTCCGTTCCATTCCAATCCGCCAGCGCGTCCCTCGCATTTGTAGCCAGCGGCTTTCAAACTCGTTCCGGGTTCGCTCTCCAAAATGTAGGTTATAACTCGTTGGTAACCCATTGCTGTGGCTGCCCTATAAGCTGCGCCGTACAAAATGCTACAAGCGTTCCGGGTGCCGTCCGTGCATAGCCGATTTATTTCAAGGGTTTTCCCGTCGTCAAGCCGTCTGCTTACGGGTCTACCGCAAATGCAAACTCCTACGAGCTGACCGTCTTTACATACCCCGATTGAAAATTTGTGGCCTCTGCTGGCTTTATGGTGTCGGTGGTATTGTGTTACAAAGTCGTTGGCTTGTCTCAAGGTTATCGGGGTAATTTCGAGCAATTCATCCCTTCCTCTCTCAATATCGCCACGGCCAGCCAATAACCATTGAGAGGTTGTAGATGTACTGACCGCAGCGGACACAAAGGTCGTGTTTGCCCCAAAATCCCTGTTTCTTCATTCCCCGGACGCTCCCGGTGTAATGGATTGATGGGTGCCGGGCCTTTTCCGCCTCTGTAAGTTTCTCGTATCTCATTTCTGTCCACCTCCCAGCGTTCGCTCCACGATGTCCGTCCTCGGAGTGTAGGAACGGCCCTCGGTGCTTTTCTCCGCCTTTCGCACGTCTCCGAGTAACCGCTCAAGGGCCTTTATGACTTTCATGTTGTTACTCAAGAAATCCACAATGGGCTGTAGCTCCTGCTCCTTGTCTTTAGCCCTCCGGCGTTGCTGCCGTACCTCGCGCAGGGCGATTGATAGTCGGGCGTAATCGTGGTATTTGTTCTCGCATAGCTCGATGTTGTGCAAAATATCCTGTGTCGCATTGTTCGCGTCCTGCTCCTCTGCAATGGCTATGTTATATTCCTGTTGCACCTCGCGGATAAGGTTCAAAAACTCTGAAATAACCTCACTGTACCTCACGTCATGCGCCCTCCTCCTTAGTCCGGCAGGTCGATATAAACGATGATGGCCTTTGTCCACGGGAGCGCGTCATAGAACGGTCTGCACTCCTCCTCTGTCTCCGGGAGTTTTTCAAATTCCTCGTCTGTCAGATGTCGTTCCAAAACGTCAAATACGTCGTCGTCGCTTTTGAATACCATCCACTCGCGGTTGTGGGTTAATAGGTACTCGTCGATATGTGCGCTGCCCCAAGCTCCAAGCCAGTAACCGCTATCGTCTCCCGGTATTTCTCCGTCCACCATTGCCACAACTGGCAAGTCCGGGTTCTCCTGCATGAGCTTAAAAAGCTCCTCGCGGTTCTTTCGCTCTTTCTCTGTAATCATGGCTGCGTTTCCTCCCTGCCTCTGATGTCCGCCCACGCCATTGTCATTACAGTGCTGGTTTCCCGGAGGCGGCTGATTATAGCAACAATTTTTGTATTGTCGAAGCCTTTCGGGGTGAGCGCGTTTGCCAGTGCGTCGGCGTTGTAGTTGGTTGTTACAATGGTCGGTTTCATATCCTCGTATCGGTCGTTCAGAATGGAGTAGAGCGTACTCATGCTCCAATCGCTGCACTGTTCCTTTCCGAGGTCGTCAATTATCAGCAGGTCTACCTTTTTGTAGACGGCCAGTATCTCGTGTTCCCGTGCGCCCTCATTGTCGAACGACTTTTTGATGTCGAGCAACAGGTCGCTTGAGGTCTTGCAAATCACGGGTACTCCCTGTTTAATGAGCTGCAACGCAATCGCTGCCGCGAGGTGCGTTTTTCCTGTTCCGTTTGTTCCCTCTATGTAGAGGCCGTCGCCTCTGGCCCGGTGGTACGCAAAGTTGTCCGCGTATTCTTTGGCAATCCCGTAGCACTTCTTACGGCCCGGCGTGTCGCAGCGGAAATTCTCAAATATGCGCTGCTGGAAACGCTTTTTTATACCGCTCCGGCCCAATAGCCTTTCGATTTTCTGCTGCATAGCCCTCCGGCGTTCCTGTTCTTCCTCTGCGGCTTTCTCCTCCGCCTTTTTGCGGTCGTACTCCTCCCAATACGCCTGCGCTCTTTCGCAGTCGCAACGTGGAGGAAAGGGCTGCCACATAAACACCTCTCCGAGCATTACCATTCCGAGCGGTTGCAGTTCCTTTCCGCAAAACTCACACTTACTCGGTGGAGGTGGTTCTTTCTTCCACCTCAAGCCCCTTTCCCGTGCCTGCTGCGGGGTGACGAGGTTACTCCTGTCCTTTGAAGCCTCCCGACGGCTTGAAGCCTCCGGGGTTTCCTCCGGGTTGTGAAGAATATCCCCTATCGCCGTAAGTCCCATATCCGCTACCTCCCTTGTCTGCGTAGTTTCCATCAATGACCTTTGCCATATTGCTGTCCTTAATCAGCCAGTCAAAAGTCGCCTGCCAATTTCTGTCGTTTTTGCCCTTTAAGAAGCTGCTGGCCTCCGCCTTTTGGAAAAGCTCTTTGAAGCTCTCAACCGTATAACCGTTTGCAAGTCGCGCCTTAATTGCCTTTTTCCGGGCCTCTGACAGGCTCCGCAGGTGCGGGAATGAAACGCAGATTGTGTTGTAAAGCTCTGCAATCTCGTCGCATATCCCTCGCTGGCTGGGCTGGCTGCCCTCTGTCTTTTTCGGTCTGCCGCGCTTCTTTGGCTTATCCTCCGGCTGTTCCTCCTCTGCGGGTGCTTTTGGCTCCTCCGGGGTGGGAGGCGGTTCTGTGAACGGCTTTGCAGGTGCCGATACGGTTCTCTTTGAGTAAACGTCCTGCAAATTGTCCACAAGGCTTTGGCACCAAATGACCTTTCGCTCCTCCCATAGCTTTTTGTCGATGTTTCCGAGGTCGGCCAGCGTTTCCAGTATTTTGTCGATGGTACTTTCCTCAATCTTCATCAAGGCGACGAGATATTCCTTATTCGCAATGGCCGTACAGTCGTAGTAATGGCCCTCGCTCCGGCCCAAGAGTTCCAGCAGCTTAAACCAAAAGGCGTACCCGTCGTTTCCCCAGCTATGCTCAAGAATGAATTTCGTCCGGCTGTCTGTGCTGACAAAATGCGGGAAATAGTCTACTGTCTGTTTTCGCGGTCGTCCCAACGACTACACCTCCTTTTTTCGGGCTTTTCCGGGGAGAAAACTCCCCGGATTGCCCCGTAAATTACTCATAAATAACCTTACTGCCCTCCGGCGTTTTAACCACGTCCACGCTCTGCGGAAATCTCGACTTCATGGCCGGGTCGTGGGTGATTGCCATTACCTTGAGGTCGCTGTACCGCTGCTGGATTGCCTCAAGCGCGTCGCAATACGCCTGTACGCCGGGTGCGTCGAGGAATGGCGGCTCGTCGATAAACAAAAATCCAAGCTGTACTCCCGCCTTGCTGCTCTTGATTTCCGAAAGGGCGAGAATAACGGACAGGGCCGCTTTGACGCGCTCGCCACCGCTCCTGCTCATATACGGGAGCCGCCCGGTATCGCTGTCGTTGATGATGATGTCAAGGGTCGTAACTTCTTTCTTGCTGTTGGATTTCAGCACCTTTTCCGTAACAAACTCGACGCTCATGTGTCCCTGCGACATCTGACCGAGAATGTTGGTGGCCGTCGCCTCGAACACGGGGATAATGCTGCGGATAATGTTGTGCGGAATGCCGTCCTGTGAAAAAGCCTTTTTCAGCTCCTCGTACCCGGCTGCCTTTCCGCCCAGCTCGTTCATCTGCTCTTGCAGCTCTGCCGCCTGCTTTAAGGCGAGGCGCACCTGCCCGATTTTGGCCTGCAATCCGCCAATTTTGAAATCCGCCTCCCGCGCTGCGTCCTGTAAAGCCTTGATTTCGGCCTCCGCCGTGTCCACCTGCGCCTGCAATTCCTCTCTGCCGACGGTTTTGCTCTGTTCCTCCGCCAGCTCTGTCCGTGCCTCGGTGATGTCGGTTTCGATGGCCTCAATTTCTGTGTCAAGCTCAAGAACGCGCTGCGCGGCTGCCGCCTTTTTCTCCCTTGCTACCGGGAGCTGCTTTTCTTTCTCCGTCCAAATCCGGGCCGCTGTGATTTCCTGTTGCAGGTGGTCGTAGTCCGCGCTGGCCGCTGCCGCCTTTTCGAGCTGCGCCTCAATTCCCGCCAGCTCTGTCCGGCCTTTTTCTGCGGTAGCCTGTGCGTCCAAAATGGCCTTTTCCAGCTCTCCGGCTCTTTCCTCCATCAGCGCAAGCTCTGTTCTCTGCGCTTCAAGGCCGTTGTACTCTCTTTCGGCTGCCTCAAGGAGCCGCAGAGAGGCCCGTAGAGCGTCGATTTCTTCCGGGACGTGTTTCTTATCGCTATAGGCCTTTTCCGCCGCAGAGAGCGCGTCCGCGTTCGTCTGACGGCATTTCTCGTATTCCTCCTCAAGTGAGGTGAGCGAAGCCTCCGCAGACGGTAACGCTTCTTTGGCCGCCAGCGCGTCCGCGAGGAATTTGCAGGTGGCGTTTTCCGGGGCCGGGCAACCGCTGTCTTTCAGCAGTTCAACTTTGCCTTTGAGCGTAGTGATTTGCCCCTCAATGCGTGTCCGCGCCTCCCTGTAGTCGCGCTCTGTTCTCTCTGTTTCTGCCTGCCACGTTTCGAGGTCGCCCTTTGCTGCCGTGTACTCCAGCAAGAGCTTTTCCAGCTCTGCGAGCCGGGCGGTCGCCTCCTCGTACTGCCTGTGCTTTTCCGTAAGCTCTGCCGCCCGGTCGATTGCCTGCTTGAGCGGCCCAATCTTCATCAACGTAATGGCGGCTTTCTTCTCTCGCATTTCCTTTGCGGAGCTTTCGGCCAGTGCAATAGCGTCCAAAATCTGCTGTTTCCGGGTGGTGAGGTTGTCGTATGTCGCCTTGCCCTTAATCAGTTCTTTCTCCCGTTTCAGCAGGGCGTTGTAAGCCTCTACGCCTGCAAGGATTTCCGGCTCCTGCGCGAGTACGGTGTCGGCTGCTGTGATAATTCCCACCTGCCCGGTCTTAGCCGTCTCTTTGGTGGCCCTCTGCGCTGTGAGGGTGGTAATCTTGCTGTTGAGCTTGATTACCCGTGCCGCTGCTTCAAGCTGCGTGTTCAGCTTGACTTTTAGGCCGTCTACGGCTGCCGCCTTTTCCTGCGCCGCTGCCTCGTAGTTCTTCCGGCGTTCCTCTTGGTCTTTGAGCTGCGCGTCCAGCTCCGCGCTGTCCGGCAGTCCCTCCGTGAGGGTGTCTGCCTTTTCCGCCAGCGAGCGAATTGTGCGGTTGGTGTCTGTAGCCCTCTCTGCCGCAAGTGTTTCCATGTCGCTGTAAATCCCAAGCCCCAAAATGCTGCCGAGGATATTCATACGCGCCTCTTTGTCCGCTTGCAGGAATAGGCCGTACTGGTCTTGCATAATAAGAGCGCAGGCTTTGAGCGTAAGGCTGTCCATACCGATGATGTTGATAATTTCCTGCTGGGTGTCCTTGAACTTCTCTTTGCTGCGGTCGGCCCACTCTCCCTCTACAAGCTCCGCGATATTCAGCGTGGCCTTACCGCTTTTCTGTCGGGTGCGGGTAACACGGTAAAGGCGGTCGCCCAGCTTGAATGTGAATTTGATTGCCCCGCTCCGGGCCTCCGGGTCGTTGCAAATCCAGCCCGTCAGCTCGCCCTCTCGCGGCTCCTCGTAGAGCGCGTCCAGCATAGCGTCCATAAACAGACTGCTTTTTCCTACGCCGTTGCTGCCATTGATAGTGCAGAAGCGAATGCCATCAAATGAAAATCGCTCGTCGCGGTAGTTGCGGTAGTTCTTTACCTCAATCTCAACCGGGACGAATAGCCCCGTGTGCCGCTCCTGCGTGGCCTTTTCCGTAGCCTCCGCAATAAGGGGTCGCGCCAGTTCCACAAGCTCTCCTACGCGCTCCGGCTCAATGCCTTTCTCCTCCAAATAGTCCGCGAGATTCCCCTCCGGGGTGCTGTCCGCGTCCATGCTCCGGCGGTCTACCGTGATGGTGATTTTCTGCGGGGTAATCTCCTGCACCCAAAAGGCTCCGGCGGCCTCGTACAACCAGTTTTCGAGCGTGGCGTGGTTGAACGCCTTGTTATGCTCGTCAGTGCAGTCGTAAAGCACTCTGATGATTTTCCCTTTCGCGGGTGTTTCCTCTCCGCCGTCGAACATCGGTAGGTTGTAAAGCCAGTCCGGGCCGTTCTCGTTTATCCCTCTGATGTCGTCGTCCTTGAGGCGGATAGTGAGGTATTCCCTCGTCGGGAGTTCCAAAAATGCGTTGCTGCTTATCTCACCCTCGCTCTCTGCGAGTTCGTGAATGTAATACCCTCTTTGCTGCCCCTCGTCGTTGAAGTTGAGGGCCGAAATCGCGCCACAGTAGAACGTGTTTTTGCAGCCCTCAAGCTGCTGCGGCCTGTGGATATGGCCGAAACAAACGAGGTCGAAGTCTGCCGCCGTCAAAGTGTCGGGATAAACGACAGGTTCAAACTGGCTGAAAAACGCGGTCTGACCGCTCTCCATGTTGCAGCCCGTAATGGTGTAATGCGACAACAGTACCGACGGTATTCCGGGAATGCACTGCGCCTTGAGGCCGATAATCATATCGGCTATGGCTTTGGTAAATACCTCGTTCTCCTCCTCTTTTGAGAGGCCGGGGTGCTGCGCCCTGTAGTAGCCACGGTCAAATCCGGGCAGACAGGCAAATTGGATTTTCTTCCCGCTTTCGAGCAGGTAAGACCTCCACTCCGGGACGGTGATAATGTCCACGCGGTCGTCTCCCTCAAAGGTACTTTCCAGCGTTTTGAACTGTTCCTCGCTGTCGTGGTTCGGCGTACCCCTCATAACCACTACCGGGCAAACGGTTTCCAGCTCGCGGAGGAATTTTACCGCCGTCTGCTGCTCCTTGAGGCCCCGGTCGCTCCACACCCTCGCTTGATGGAAGATGTCTCCGGCGATTACCGCAATGTCCGGCTTCTGTTCTTTCGCCCCGGCAACAATCGCGTCGAGGCACTTGCAAATGTCGAGGTATCTTGCGTTCTCCCCGTTTTTCTCCGGGCCGGGGAAATTTCCAATGTGTAAATCGCCCGTATGTAAAACTCTGATTGCCATTACTGATTACCTCCCATCTGCCGCTGACAGTCCATGCAGAGTGTCCTCCCGTACTGCTCATTGCTGTACTTCACTACGCCGTTGGTGCATTTCTTCCCGCACTCCGTACACACGGTCGGGTCGAAGTCCGGCGCGGCCTCCGCTGCCTGCTGCTGCCGTCTCTGTGTCTGACGGGGTGGCTCCTGCGGGGCCTCCATGTAGGCGGCATTGTCCGGCTCCGTAATCGGCTGGCCGGGCGTTTCGTAGTCCATGCCCTCTACGTCGTCCTCCACGAAAATGGCCCGTCTTGCGTCCGGGTTGTGGCCGCCGTAAAGTTCCTGCGCCGAGGTAAAGAAATGCCGTACCGCCTCCTGCTTCACAAGTTCGTTGTCAAGGTTCGGGACGAGGTATGCAACAACAAAGGGCTTTTGAAGCTCTTGCAGGGTGTATGTCCCCTTGATGTGCATGGCCGCTCTCAAGGCCCTGTTGATGGCCTTTGTTTCGCACATTTCCGAGCGGAATTTCAAGAACTCTTTCCGCTGCGCGTCGCTCATTCCGTCCGTAACGTCCTGCACGATGATTTCCTTGTGCGCAACGATTTCGATATTCTCCCCGGTAAGCTGCGGCACAGAAATCCGGGCTTCAAATTTCACGTCTTTGTTCGGGCAGGCCCCGCAGTTTACCGGGCGGCCAATGCCCTTGTTGACCTCCGCGCATTTCTGACAGGTGGAGGGGACGATGGGCCGCGTTCCCAAAATCTTAATTCCCGCCGCTCGCATAAGTTTGTTGAGGCCCTTTTTCGTCAAGGCCCAGCCAGCGGGTTTCGCCGGGTGCTGTCGTCCGTCGCGCCCCGTCCACGCCTCGCTGCCTTTTTCCTGCTCATAGATTTCCTTGTCCGCCGGGTTGGTCGAAATCTGCACCACGTTCATCACGGGCTTGTGAATGTCCGCAATCTCCGCGACGGTCTGCATTGGTACAAGCAGGTTATACCGCTCTGCCGGGTATTGCTGGGTAATCATCAGCGCGTTTCCGGCTCCGCCTCTTGTAATTTCATTTGACATTTTCGTGTCCTCCTATTGCATTTTTTGAATTTTGTGATACAATAGGGATTGGCTTAGAGATGGTTCATGCCGTTTGGCATGGGCCGTCTTTTTTTATCCCCATTTGCTTGATGAACTGGTCGAGTTCCCAAAGGTCGTATGTAAGCTGCGAAAAGCGGCTGCCCCTTACGGTTTCCGCAATAAGCTGTGCCAAATACCACGGCTCGCGCCTTGCGCCGTCCGCGTCGCCCTCGCGGTCAATGATGTTCTTGAGCTTTCTCTCCGCGTAGGCTTTCGCGTTATCCCACTCTGACGGCTCTATCTTCCCGCCGAGGTAATGCTCCGCTTGCTGCTGTAGTGTGGCCTCCAATCTGCTCACCGCCTTTCGTTCCCGCCGCGTTGCGGCCCTCCTCATTGCCCTGCTTGCAGTCGCAAGTCTCTCCGAAATCCAAATGCGCTCCGCAATTCGGGCATATCATGTATTTCATTCGTGCTTGCCCCCTTTGAAAAGTTCGTCGCATACCCTGTTGTGAACGATGGTAAACGTAACGCAGAATACCGCTGCGATTACGAGCCATTCCCCTCCAAAGGCCGTGTAGCCCCGCTGTGCGTGTGTAATCGCTACTAAAATCACCGCTGCAATCGCTGTTGGCAACGCTGCCACCGCCAGCTCAATAAGCCCAAGCAGCGTCCACGCTCCTACTCTGCTCCATTCCTTTGCCCGGTTGCGCTTTTTCCCGCGCCGGGCATTTTGCTTTGTCATGCTCTCCGCCTCCTATCGGTAAAATTTGTGGTTCCCAAACTCGAAAACAAATTCGAGGTTCCTGCTGTGCCAACTGCTGCCTGCGCAGCTCTCGAAGTATAAGGCTCCGTAGCTCTCGTCCCAGCCGGATAGAACAAGCTCCAACGCCTCGTAGCACTCTGCGTCCGGCTCCGTGGTGTAGTACCTGCCGCCCTCCGTTACCACCGAAAACTGTCGCGGCTGGAATATGACCTCCTCAATCGTGTCGGGGAAATCGTCGCTCCAAACACGGTTGAGAACTACCAGCATTACAAGGGCCTTTCCCTCTACTCCCTCGCTTTCGGCATCTGCCATGGCAATCTTCATCAGCCGCTCGCTGTCGTCGCCGTCCCAATCCCGGCTTTTTATCATGCTCTCGTATGTACTCTCCGGCTCTGGCTCCGGCTCCGTCGTTTTCTCCTCCGGGGCCTGCTGCGTCGCTACGAGGTATGCGGTCGTCGGAAGTTCCGCCGCGAATGTGGTGTATGTGCTGCCCGGTGTCGGTCTGTTGTAGTCCTGCATACGGTCAGCTCCGCTTGCTGCTGAATGGATTGCCAACGTCATAAAGATGGCTCCCACCGCCAAACTAACGATAATCGGCGGGTACTTGCGTATCTTGTTCTTGTTCATAATTCCCGGTTGCGGCTGCTGCGTTGAATTGACGCTGCGCTTGTGTTGCTATGCGCTGTAATATACGCTCAACCTCGCAGGCCGTCTTTCGGCAGTAGTTGTCAGCTATCCGTATCCGGGTGTTCCCGATATTGAAATCTCTGACAACATTCGCCCCAACCATTTCGCACCTCCTTACTCAAATTTCCCTATCCTCGCTGCCCTTTCCAGTACGGCGAGGTTTTCGTCTGCCCTCCGGCGGAACTCAAGCAACCTGTCTCGAAGCTGTGGTATGAGCGACTGCTCGCTTTCCTGTACTGTGCCGTCCTCCATGAGGAGGGATAACTGCCGGATTAGCTGCTCCATTTCGTAGACCGAGTTTTGTAGCCGTATCAAGGCTCTTTCCGCTGGCATTTCGGGTATCTCCCGGCAATCCTTTCCCAGCGGACACTCGTTTACGCAGTACCACGCTCGAAGCTCCGGCTCGTTGTAAGCGTCCGCCATCAGCGCAACAACGATGTTCGGCGGCCTCGTGATGTCCAGCTCGTATTTCTTTAGGCTGTCCTCCGTAACTCCGGGCAGGTAGTCAATGGCTCCCGCTCTTGTCAAGAGCTTTTCGTTGTACTTTGCTGCCCTCATTCGGGCCTCGTAGTACCTATTGCCACAGGCTTTTGTTGCTTGCCTTGACATTTATTTTCGCCTCCTCTCGCGGTAAAATAATTACAGGTTGAGGCAAGAGGCTTGACGCTAACAGCGACGCTCTCCGGCTCCTCTTTGCCTGCATTGTCCCATTTTGGGGCGTTTTGGAGTAAAAAAATTTATCTCCGTACAGGCATGGTGTTGTCAAATATGTCGTCGCCGTAGTAGTTCAGCACTCGCTTTATTCGCAGCGCGAGCCGCAACGACGGCTGTTTCTCTCCTGTCTCAATCTGCGAGTAGTGGCTGCGGCTTGTCCCGACCGCGCTGCTGAATGTCTGCTGGGTATAGCCGTTTGCCTCGCGCAACTGCTGTAACTTAGCTCTCATTGCTCATGCTCCTTTCCTTTCGGTGTCCCATTCCGGGCTACTATATCACATTATAGCCCCTTTTTGGGGCAAAGTCAACCACAAAATCAAAATTATTTTTCTTGGTGCGCCAATTTTGCCGATTTTAGGGGCAACCACTACACAAAACGGGGCAAAGATAGTATAATTAAAAAGACTGTGGAGGTGCTACAATGCAAAAGTTTTCCAACCGTCTAATCTCCCTGCGTAAAGAGCGGAGCCTCACGCAGGAGGACTTAGCTAAAATCATTCACAAAAAGCGTTCTACCGTCTCCGGCTATGAGACGGAGGGCAAAGAGCCTGACCTTGAGACGGTCTGCTTTCTTGCCAAATATTTCGGTGTTTCCACCGACTACCTGCTGGGGTATTCCGACGAGCGCAACCACGTCGAGCAGGTGTTTTATAACGATACCGTAAATTTCGAGCGGCATTTCAAGAATATGCCTGCCGAGCTGCGCCCGGTCGTTTCCAAGTGTTTTGACAGCTTCTATCTGCTGCTGGGCCGCGATATGCAGCTTGCCCGGCCCGAACGCCTCCGCGTATATGAGGAGCTGCTTCACACCCTCCAATCGCAGCGGGCCGACATTCGCAAGGCTATCGAAGCCTCCGGCGGTGCCGTTACTGACCCTGTGGTTCTTTCTGACCTCATGGCAATGCAGAGCCAGCTCAAAAACGCTGTGGCTGCCCTTATCGACAAGCTCATGCAGGCCGACATGGAAATTGCATTTAACGTCAAGAAAGACGAAAAAGCAGGGTTCTTAAACGGGTCGGCAATGTGATTTATGTGGATTTCCGCCCCTCCAAGTGAGGGGCGTTTCCTTTGGAGGTGATTACCCTATGCGAAACTACCCGCCGCTTTCCAGCGCGGAAGAATACTGCATTTACCTGCGCAAATCCCGCGTTGACATCGAGGCCGAGGCTCACGGCGAGGGCGAAACGCTGGCCCGGCACGAAAAGCTCCTGCTTGAAGTCTCCCGGCGGGACAAGCTCAATGTTACCCAAATCTACCGGGAAGTCGTCTCCGGCGAAACGATTGCCGCCCGGCCTGTTATTCAGCACGTCCTCCAAGAGGTCGAGCAAGGCCGCTGGGCTGGCGTTCTCGTCGTCGAAGTGGAGCGTCTTGCCCGTGGCGATACGATAGACCAAGGTATTATGGCGCAGACATTCAAGTATTCCGGCACCAAAATCGTTACCCCGCTCAAGGTCTATGACCCCAACAACGAGTACGACGAGGAGTATTTTGAGTTCGGTCTGTTTATGTCCCGCCGTGAATACAAAACCATCAACCGCCGCTTGCAGCGCGGTCGCCTTGCCTCTGCCAAAGAGGGCAAATGGGTTTCCGGCATAGCCCCTTACGGCTACGAGAAAATCCGGGTGCCAAACGACAAGGGCTGGACGCTGCGCCCGGTCGAGGCCGAGGCTGATATTGTCCGTTTCATCTTCCGCCTCTACACCTCCGGCGAGGAGGGCGAGGACGGCGAGGTGAAAAAGGTTGGTACTTATTCGCTGGCCCTGCGCCTTGACAAGATGGGCGTTACCCCTCCGGGTGGTGCGCCTTGTTGGAGCAGCACCACAATCCAGTCTATCCTCGAAAATCCCGTCTACATCGGGAAAATCCGTTGGAACGTAAACAAGACGAAAAAGCGAATTATAAACAATGCTATCCGGGTGGAGCATTACACCGCTCCGGCGGAGGAGCAGGTCTATGTTGACGGCCTGCACCCCGCCATCGTGGACGAGGCTGTGTTCCTCGCGGCCCAAGATATTATTGCTCAAAAAGGCCCTCCGCCCGTCCAAGCCGCGAACACTGTCTCCAATCCGCTGGCCGGGCTGCTGGTTTGCGGCAAGTGTGGCCGCAGCATTGTCCTCCGTCCCAGCGCATACGGCGGTATGCTCATGTGTCCTAACCGGGCCTGCAATAACGTGGGTTCTAAGTACGCCATCGTCGAGGAGCGTCTTTTGCAGGCTCTCACCCAATGGCTGGACGATTACCGCCTTGAATGGTCTGACCGTCCTCCATCCGAGGAGCAGTCCCTTATTGACCTCAAGGGGAAATCAATCCGTAAGGCGCAGGCCGAGGTGGAAACGCTGCAAAAGCAACTCGAACGTACCCACGACCTTTTGGAGCAGGGTGTCTACGATACCGAGACGTTCCTCTCCCGCTCCCGGTCTATAACCGAGCGCATAAACGCCGCCAACGAGAATATTGCTGCCCTCTCCGCCGAGCTGGTTGAGGACGAGGCCCGCGCCGCCTCCCGCAAGAACATTGTCCCAAAGGTGGAAAAGCTGCTGGAAGTCTATTCCGCGCTGCCCTCCGCGCAGGCAAAGAACGAAATGCTCAAGGAGGTTATCGAAAAGGCCGAGTACACGAAGCTCCAACGCTCCGGCAGAAATGGGCCGTTCGACAACTTTGACCTTTTGCTTTATCCCAAGCTGCCGCCCTCCGTCGCGGAATAGGGATATAATTTAAGCCGTCCATTTCGGGCGGCTTTTCTTTGTGATAACCTTGCAAGTGTGATTTGTTAATGCTTTGTACTTTTTGGATTATATATTTATGTATGGCTGCATATGTAAAAAATGATAAAACAAATCCACAAGGGGACTGTACAACACTTCGAGAACTTTTAGGAATAAATGTTTTTTATGTAGACTTTTCGTCATCCGCAAATACTTTACAAGATAGTTTATTTGACAGGCATCTGACAGGAGTGCATTGGAGTTATGGTAGTTCATTAGATTTCCAAGAATCTCCGCTTTATTCTTTTTCGATATTATACAGAAATAAACCAAATTGTTCGAAAATATTTCCGCTTTTGAATCAATGTGATATTTTTGAATCAGAAG
>OFHN01001059.1_pt1 | contig 21107 bp, 14 predicted proteins | sample 1521321 | NCBI WGS metagenome assembly OFHN01 (sample SAMEA3504130, study PRJEB24116) | mouse gut metagenome | biome: mouse gut; feature: mouse-associated habitat; material: faeces | place: Denmark | collected 2011
AATTTATATTTTCATCGGGGCATGCATATGATTCAAAGACCCAGAATAATATTTATATAGTGACCGCTTTAGGCTGGCGGCGAGGAGGAGTGGTTATGGACCCCAGTAGGCCTCCTAGAGAGTGGACAGATGATGAGAAAATATTATGGATGGAGGAAAATAAAAAGATTATCTTAAGTGCGGTTCAATCGTATCGAATTGCATATGAAATTGACGATTTACAGCAAATGGCAGCTGAAGCGACCTTGAAGGCGTTTGAAAACTTTGACCCTAAAAGGGGCGTGAAGTTGTCGACATATGTATATCGCGCAATAAAAAATGAGATAAACATGCAGATTCGAAGTGACAAGGCGCAAAAGAGGAGCGCAGTGGTTGTTCCCTTCTCCAGTACAGAAACTATGGATGGACAATCCTCGCTGGGCTATGAAAATGTAGATACCAGTCAAACAGACTGGCTTCATCAACCGCAGATGGCGGTTGATAAACGGCTTGAATATCAAGAGGCAATAAAATATCTGCGTCAGCTGATAGAGGTGAAACTAAGCAGGCAGGAGCGAGAGGTTCTGCTTAGGATGCTGAATGGGGAAACACAAGTATCGATTGCGAAGCTGATGGGATGTTCACAGGCCAAAATATCGAATATGTATAAGATGATTCGAGCAAAGCTAATTTACGAAATGCGGCGGGCGGGGTTTGACTTCTTACTTTAAAGTCGGTTCCAATGCCTACATGCTGGAAGGAGGCTGTAGAAGGGGGATTGAAGAGGCGGGAAACGCACAGGAACCAGATATGTAAACGTTTGGCGAGCTCACTCATAAGCGAAATGGAGGATATCCTTTGAACTTGTAAAGTAGAACGAGTGCGTTTCCTCTGTAGTACAAGGTACAAACTGAAAGCTGTTTCTTTTGACAGGCTTCAGTGAAGGTGTACACAGGAGGGAAACATGAATTTTGAATTGTGGCTTAGAGAAAATGAATCATTGCTATGGAAGGTGGCAAGGACATACCAAATTCCTGGCATGGACTACGAAGATGTCATGCAGGAGCTTCGATTGGTTTGTTGGGAGGCTTTAAAACGATGGACTCCCGATAGAGGAGCAAAACTGTCTACCTACGCATGTGTGGTAGCCAAAACCAGAATGAAAGAACTCTTTCGGAGCAGCCAAGCGAAAAAGAGAGTGGATGATAATCGAGTTGAGTCTATTGATGAGGAACTGGAAAATGGTGTTCTTGTCATAGAAATTATTGATGGGGGAGAGACCTCGCCAGAAGATACGGTTTTAAATCAAGAGATTGTTGCGCTTACCATGCGTGTATTTAATAGCCTTCCGAGTAATCGAAAGACCGTTGTGCAGGATTACTATAGAGATAAAAAACAGGCGTATATTGCAAAAAAGGCTGGAATTTCACAGCCTATGGTGCATTATATTATTCGGGATTTTAAAAAGAAAGTAGCTGAGGAGTTAATAAGGTCTGGACTAGACCCGGCAGCCCTACGGTAGTAGGACTGCCTTTTATTTATAATAAGGCCCCCTCCCGCATACCACAGGGAAAACCTATGGAAGAAAAGTTGGAAGGGGTGCAAAATGTGAGGATTGAAGCAATAGGGCCTGTCCCGACTGCGCATGGTTCTATAGTTGACCTTGTTCGGATGGAAACAGGCTGGGAAATTAGTGTCGATGGGGTACGAGTGCCAATTAAGCAGTGTAATTTGGCTGCCTTAGGCCGGGATACTTATAAGGTGAAAATGAAGTCGGAAAGGGAAGGGGAGGTAATACGATATGCGCATATACATTGCCATTCAGATAACAGCTTATTAGATGGCTTGGCGCAGGTTTCTGAGATAGTTGAAACGATGGAATATTCCGGAGCACTGACTGACCATGGTGTACTATGCGGCTTTTTAGAGTTCTACAAAGGGATGTGTGCAGCTGGGAAGAAACCAATTATTGGGTTTGAGGCGTATGTAGAGGATTTGGATGGCGACTTAAAAAAGAACCATTTGGTTCTCTTAGCAAAAAGCCTAATTGGATATCACAATATTCTAAAGCTGTGTTCAGAGAGCAGCGAACACTTTAAGGGGAAGCCGCATGTTACTTGGGAAATGCTAGAAAAATACCATGAAGGGGTAATCGCAACATCCGCTTGTCTGGCAGGAGTCATTCAGCGATATCTGCTTGCCGAACAAAAGGAAAAGGCATGCGAGGCGCTGGAGCGGTACATTTCCATTTTTGGTGAAGATTTTTACGTGGAAATTCAAAGGCATGGGATTCCAGATGAGGATAGAATCACACCAATCCTTGTTCAGATGGCGAAGGACTACGGATTGTCTTATATTGCAACGACAGATTCCCATTACATCAGAAAAGAAGACAGTGCAGCCCATGAAGTGCTTCTATGTATGCAAACGAAGAAGACGTTGGAAGAAAAGCACATGACATTCCCCGGGACAGGATATCACATCCATACATCAGAGGAGATGGAGCAATTATTCTTTGATTATCCAGAAGCTTTGGATGCCACCTTAGATTTAGCAGATAAATGCAATGTGGAACTCAGCTTGGGGGATGTCAATATTCCTGATTATCCAATTCCCGCTCCATTTCAGTGTGAAGTCGAGTATTTCAGATTTTTATGTGAAAAGGGCTTTCAAGAGCGGTTTCAAGGTACACTTAAGCTGTCAGATGATGAATACCACAAGAGATTTGATTATGAGATAGGCGTCATTGAGGCAATGGGGTTTATTCCGTACTTTCTAATTGTGTGGGATTATATCAATTATGCCAGGAAGCAGGGCATCTATGTTGGACCAGGCCGTGGCTCAGCCGCCGGCTCTCTGATAGCATACTGCCTAGGTATCACAGATTTGGACCCAATTGAATATAATCTCCTCTTTGAGCGGTTCCTTAATCCAGAGCGCGTCAGTATGCCGGATGTCGATATCGACTTTGAGCATACCCGCCGCAATGAGGTCTATCAGTACGTTTGCCAAAAGTATGGGGAGGAAAATGTATGCCACATCATCACCTTTGGGACAATGGCTGCAAAGATGGCAATCAAAGATGTGGCACGGGTCATGGGCTATTCTACTGGTGTTGGAAATGTATTAGCAAAAATGATTCCAGCAGAGCCAAAGATGACGATTGAAAAGGCTTTTGAAAAGAATCCTGAGTTGAAGGATGAGTATGAGCACAACGAAATCAGTAAACGTATCATCGATGTGGCAATAGCAGTAGAAGGATGTAAAAGACATGCGTCCCAGCACGCCTGTGGAGTCCTGATTGCGCCTGGTGTAGTCAGTAATTGGGTGCCTACATCTATGGAGCGGGACGAACTAACTGGGGAGAAGGGCGTTACTGCCCAAGTATCCATGTCTGAGTGTGAAGAGCTCAGTCTCTTGAAAATGGATTTTCTCGGCCTAAAAAATATGACAGTTATCCATGAGGTGTGTGATGGAGTTGTGCGTGATTATGGGCTGGATACGGTATTGAAGCAAATCGGCGCGGCAGGGGAGATGTTTCGCTATCAAGATATTCCAATGACAGATAGGGAAACGTATCAGATGCTTGCGCATGGAGTGACGGCTGGAGTGTTCCAGCTTGAATCACCTGGAATGACACGGGTCATTAGCGATATGTTTGTTGATATCAATGAACTGCCCGATGCAGAGCTGCACCAATGCTTTGAGCGGTTGATTGCGGCGGTCGCTTTGTACCGTCCTGGGCCAATGGACTCAATCCCAGACTATATCAAAGGTATGCGGGACCAGAGCGCTATACACTACGACCACGAGTCCCTTCGTGAACTGCTGTCTGTTACTTATGGTGTTATCGTATTTCAAGAGCAGGTTATCAAAATTGTTCAAAAGCTGGCTGGATTTACAGGGGGACGCGCAGATGAAGTACGGCGTGCCATGAGCAAGAAGAAGGAAAAGGTCATGCAGCATGAGCATAAGGTGTTCGTCCATGGTAATAAGGAGGCTTTTGAATCCGGAGAGGATAAAAACTATGCGCCTGGCTGCATTGCGAATGGAATCAGCGAGGTGGCGGCAGAGGCTATCTGGGGGAAAATGGACGCATTTGCAAAATATGCATTTAACCGCTCTCATGCAGCTTGCTACGCCTTTGTCGCATATATCACCGCATATATGAGCTGCCACTGGCCAATCCACTTTTATGCGGCCATGCTAAACGCATTTATTGAAAATCCGAAGAAGACTAAGAGTTACTTGGCGCAGGCGGTACAAAGGGGAATAAAAATCCTGCCGCCAGATATCAATCGCTCAGAAGAGTTTTTTTCTGTTGAACTGCAAGAGGGTGGAATAAGATTTGGCCTGCGGGGAATTGCAAATGTAGATAAAGCTGCTGAATCCATTATCAGGGAGAGAAATGCACATGGACCGTTCAATAGTTTGAAGGACTTGTATGACAGGATGGCAGATGTGAGTGAGCCGCTGGGGAACCAGCATTTGGAGCGACTTATTTTCTCAGGCGCACTGGATTCCTTTGGTATGAATAAGAAGGAACTGAGTGCACTGGCGGAGTTGGTCGTTACCGACTACAAAAAATGTGCAGTTGAACGCACACTAGGCCAATTCTCTCTATTCAGCGAGGTACAGTATGAGTTGGTAGTTCCATCTATGAGCGAATATGCGGAAGATGACCTTTTGCAGCGAGAGTACGAGAGTTTGGGCGTTTATCTCTCTGGTCATCCAGTCAATATTGCGATTCAACTGCTGGATAAGCATCTAAAGCAAAAACTGATTCCAATTACTAACCTTGTATCTGATGGTGAAGATATCCCGCAGAATGTATTTGTGGTGGGGCAGATACAGGGACTAGCGAGGAGATATACGCGAAACAATGATGTGATGTATAACTTTGAATTGCAGGACCAATTTCAAAGCATACGCTGTGTCGTATTTCCTTCTACTGCAGGAGCAGTACAGGCACACCTCTTGGAGAAGGCGGTTGTAGGAGTTCATGGACGCTTTCAAAGCGATGAGACCTATGGGAATCAAATCATTGTTGATGCGATTACTCCAAGAGAGAAGCTGCAGCCCTCCAAAAAACAGTGCATCCTCATTACTGTAACAAGTAAACAGAGTCAAGATGAAGTGTTGCAATTGATTGCTTTGCATCCTGGTGAAGTGCCTGTGTATTTAAAGTCACCAGAGAGTGACACAACATTTGCGCTGCGGAAATGTATCCGACTAACTGCAGGTTTGATGGACAAACTGAAGGCAAGATGGAATATCGAGTTTATAACAAAGTGAAGGTAATATATCAACTGAGCGGTTGATATATTCGGCCAACAGTTGATGTATCAGTTGATTAATTGTCGAATTAGTTGATATATTTATCCTTCATATTGAAATCTATCAGAAAGAGGTGCTCTGCCTGGGTACCTCTTTTTGATATGGTGTTCAGGGTGGGTCTGGCTCTGGCGTGTAGTATGTTCCATGCGGCAAAATTTGCAATATTTTTAGTGGAGAAGTTTTCGATTGATATTTTAGCGCAATTATGCTAAAATATGTGTGAGGTGATATTATGAACATGATTAGACCGGTTTCCGACTTGCGAAATCACTTTGCGGAGATTTCAAAGACGGTACATGAAACATCCCAACCTGTGTTTTTGACTAAGAATGGTTATGGTGATATGGTGGTTATGAGCATGGAGGCATTTAATTCACTTCAGTTTGAGAGCGAAATATATTTTAAACTGCAAGAGGCAGAACGAGAGGCAGAGATGACGGAAAAACGTTTTTCGTCAAAAGAGATTCTAAAATCTCTGCAAGAAGCCATTGGAGGAGAGCAGATTGTATAGGCTGGAATATTTATCTGCGTCTCGACAAGATATGATTGAAATTGTAAAGTACGTGAGCAGAGAGCTGAACAATCCAATAGCTGCAAATCAGTTAGCTGTTGAGTTAGTAGAGGCGGGAGATAGCTTGTCGAAATTTCCGTATGCCAATCCTGCTTATGTACCCATTAGGCCCTTAAAGCATGAGTATCGAAAACTGCTGGTACAAAATTATCTTATGTTTTATTGGGTGAACGAAATGGAGAAGGTGGTTACGATAGCTCGTGTAATGTATGCTAAGAGAGATTACCGATTATTGTTGGAGTAACTGTAGTATTGGACCATATCGTTGCAACGAACATAGAAAGATAGACATAACTTGACGATAAGGACTTAGATAAGAGGACAACTTCACTTGGTGAAGATGTCCTCTTACTTATTTGTTCTGGGTGAGTTCTACTGATAGATGCGGCTCTAACTGCATAGTACACTCCAACCTGGCAGTTTATCGGGCGCGAGGTAAAATATGGAGCAGGAGGTGTATGCCATTGCGCTGCAGTGGCTAAGAGATGAAGAAGTCAATCAGTCGAAATTTCGGCATTCTGGCGCTGGTATTCCTTATGATGACGCAGGCTTCCGCAATGGATGTCCCGATTTCTCAAACAGAGGCCGAAATTAACGGTGAGCAGACATTGACACAGGTTTATGAGGTGTCTGCTAATACTCCACCAGAGACGCTAATCAAAGACGACTTTGAACAGAACGGATTTTCCTATGAGTTGATTAGCATTACAAAGGACGAAGGGACAGAAAGGCCTGAGAAAGAAGTTACAGACGTAGTTGAAATCTCGCTTTCAGCGACAAAGGAAGCTGCGGCGCGGGAGGAGGCAATCCAATGTATGCTGGCATCCATAGAGTATGACCAGGATGGATTTAAAGGAACGCTATATGTCATCCCCAACACTTTGGAGCTTGCTCCCATTAACGAGCGGACAGTAAAAGGCACACAGAGCGTAACAAGAACCTATACCAACGAGTACAATGATGACACAATTATCCCTCACTCTGTTAATGAGGGAGGGCAGACTTGGAGTTACGCATCACACAATTGGACTGAACTGCCTGACCCGGAAGGTGGGAGTGTTCCCATAGGGTATCAGGCGACAGTCACTTACCAGCGCGGCACGTCGAGCCGAAAAAATGACGGTTATATGGCCTATGTAGAATATAGCGGTTTGGTTTCCTATGGCGAACCGGATACGGTAAAATACACGCTAGTTTACAGAGGATACCCAATTGTAGTAAAAGAGCCCAGCCTGCTGGACCGAATTTTAGGTGTCTCTGAGCCGACCGTCACAATAGACAGAGCGCCGAATACGCAAACTACGATAGAGGAGGGCTCCGGCAGCGGGCTGTCTGTGGCTGTTATCGGCGGAAGAGTGCTTTTATTTCTGCTGGCTGCTGTCTGTGTGTTGCTGATGGGATTTGCTGCAATAAAGCTTATTAAGGCATTTCGGAACTCATTTGTGACAATTTACAGCCGGGATGAGCATTCAGGGGAGGACACGAAGATACAAAGAGTGTTCTTGCGCAGCAAAAATCCGGAAGTTAACATTGATTATCTCAGAGCGCCGGAATCCCGACATTTTCTGGTTGTTTTGAAGGCCAAGAAAGCAGATAGGCTGCTTGGAAAGCAACTGACAATCTGCCTTGGTAAAAAAATCATCAAGCATGTTATTGCGCAGAGTTATGGAACTGATTATAAAATTTCAGTTGACTCTGAATGAAGCAGAGAGTCAACATAAGCCTGATGCCGTGCGGTGTCAGAAGTAGATGAAAAGGAGAAAAGATGAAGTCTATCAAGAGAAGTTTGATATTGGCTATGTCGCTTGCGATGTGCCTTACGCAGTCTGGCCTATCTGTTCATGCCCTGGAATACACCTATGACAGCGACGTGCCGGGAGAAACTTTCCACTTGGCAACATCAAACGACCAGGATTACGTTGCAAATAGTGGAGAGATTGTCCTCGGCGCGGATGGAACGGTCTCTACCGGCGTCACGGGGAATGTATCGTCCAGTCCTCTGTCGGCCCTTGATATGCCAGTGGGCGAGTACCCGGACGCCTGGGGAACGGCGGTTGATGTTGCCATTGCGCAGACCAGCACTTTCCCAAATGAATTGGGTCCCACATCCCAAACCACTAATATTTACTCACCCACTTATATCCCTGTGCCCGTTAATTCCGGTGCCTTGCCGACAGGCTATGGTGTCCCAGCAAACACTTTGGTGGGGGGTGTGCTGGTGTCTGGAGGTACAGTGGCAGCACCAGGTTATGTTAATACAATGGGCAACTATTTCGGGATTGCCACCTCGGCTTCCGCTATGCCCGCAATTACAAAGGGCGGAGCTATTGGCAAACTTACCATCCAGTCGATTGGTCTGAGTAAGTATGTCTATGATGGCACTTCCCAGGCCAATATGAAAAAGGGGGTCGCCCACTTTGATTGCACACCGGGGTGGGGTGGCAACATTGCATTTGCGGGGCATAACCGGCCGTCGTCTTGGGCTGCATTTGCTAAGCTTAAAGATGTAAAAATGGGCGATGTTGTTACTTATACGACAGTCTATGGTACTAGGACATATGTTATCAGCAATATCAGTACCTGTGCAACCACGGATACCTCGGGGCTTGCACAGAATGGCAGAGAGCAGATTACAATGTACACCTGCAAGGAGAATCAACCGGATGTGAAGCTGAAGGTGGTTGCCTCCTTAGTGGGTTGAGCGGTCTTAAGGAATATAGAATAAGAAACTGCCCTCCAGCACATTTGATGTGTGCGGAGGGCAGTTCTGCTGCTCTGATAAAAATATAGTTTCTACATAAAACGAATCCAGATTGGTTCAATAGAGGAGAGATGCCATAATGGGGAAGAAGATGAGGTCTTTTGCGGATAAGGTTGATAACCTAAAGTACCGCTACAAGAGAATATTGTCGGATATACGTAGCTTTGCAACGAATAGGCAGGATGAGGCGTGGAAATATGTTTATGCGCCACTGATTATGATGTTGCTCTTATCTCTGGTCACACTGATATTCCCCTTGCTCTTGAGGCCGCTATTTATCGTTATACAACTGCTGCTATCTGGGGCAGTTGTTGTCATGTATGTGGTTTTCTCGGAATCGATTGAGAAGGAGCGAAGAAAAGAGTTTATTCGAGCAATCAAGGCGTCGCTTTTGGTCTTAATTATCTATACCTGCACTAGCCCATTTTTATACTTGGGCAAGCGGGTAGGGAGCGGGGCGATTGCGTCTGTGGGGGTTGTTGCCAGTGCGCTTGCAGTACTACTATTTTTTGTGTTTTCTATTAGCGATGCAGGGAAGAAGTTTTTCTATGTGATTGAGCATGAGCTGAAGCTAAGTATCGAATGTGGGCAGAAGGTTGTTCATCCTGGTGATGTCATCCTATGTAATGTAAAAGTGGAAGACAACGATGAGGGTCAAGACAAATGTGAAATCTTGCCCTATAAGGACCGATTCCTTCACATGTTGATTTTGGGTGCCACGGGCACAGGCAAGACATCACAGATTTTAATTCCTATGATTCATCAGGACATCCAAACCCATGAAATAGGGGTTATTGTACTGGAACCCAAAGGTGACTTGGCGCAGAAAATCAAAATGATGTCAGAACATTACAGAAGACCGGCAAAATACTTTGACCCAGCAATGGATGACTGTCCGCACTTCAATCCTTTGGCAGGCAGAGAAATTGATGTTGTAGAAAATATTGCCACCACCTTCCGCATGTTAAATCCGGACTCTCCAACTTTTTTTCTAGACTTAAATGAACAGTTAGTCCGAAATGCAGTTAAAGTATTAAAAAGGCTTGATAAGGCAGAGGGAATTGAGGGTAAGAATGCCACTTTAATTAACCTGAGCAGATTGTTGCAGAATTCAGGCGGGCAAGGGCGGGATATTGTTCAGAGGTTTTCGCGTATCAATTCCAGAACTGAGTCAGAAGCGGCAGAAAATCGAGATATTGCAGCGTGGTTTTTAAATGATTACTTCCCGGAACGGTCAAAAATCTATGAAAATACGTCCGGTATCCGTTCGCAGGTATCGAAAATATGCTCCAATGAGTTCCTACGTGAAGTGCTGAACCCAGATGTCATGGCGGGGGAGCATAACGACATAGATTTTGACACTGCTTTGGCAGAAGGGGAGGTGATATGCATCTCGACAGCACAGGGCGTATTGCGGGACCTGAGTCGATTCTTGGGCTACTTCATCATCTTACAGCTTCAATCGGCGGTATTTCGCAGGCCGGGGAATGAGAATACCCGACGTGCCTGTATGCTATATATTGACGAGTTTCAGACCTATTCGACGCCTGGCTTTGCAGATATGCTGACGATGGGCCGCTCTTATCGGGTTGCATCACATCTGGCCACGCAAGCCAGGTCGCAAATGGCTATGGGTGGAGGCAGAGACGGCCGAAATTTTGTCAATTTGGTGTCCACCAATGCCAGAAATGTAATCCTTTTCCCCGGTTGCAGTTACGATGACGCGAAATACTATTCCGACCAATTTGGAGAGTACGAAAAAGAAGAGGTTATGGTAGGGGTAAGCCGAAAGCGATTTAACCTGATTACAGGTGGATTAGATAGACTCGGCCATCCGACAGAATCAATTCGGAAGCAAAAGAAGATGACGGCAAAATATTCGCCTACAGACCTGATTTACCGTCCATTTGGTGAAATTACGTATTGCATCATAAAGAACAATACAGTTCAATTACCGGCAGTTGGGATTATTTCCTACATCCCACAGGAATTGAATGAGACTCTGGACAAGAAAATCGGTGAGTATGTGAAGGCACATGAGCGAAAAACGGATGATGAGAAATTCGAAGAAGCGAAGGCGCAGGCTAAGTCCGTGATTCATTGGGAGAACGGAGTAGCCTTTGAGGCTGGACAAGATTTGGATGACCTGGGTGAAGTGCTGTCAGATGCGGATAAAGTGCCAGCAGATAGAGAGTCTGGAGATGTATTTAACCCGGCCCTCCATGAGCGGGCGCAAGAGAACCAGGATGATACAGAACTCCAAAGTCATAGGCAGGAAGCACCAGAACCCGAACTTGACTTCGAGCCGTTGGATGACAGCGGCAGTTTATTTGATGGCCTTGTCGACGATGATGACAGCCTGCTAGGCTGATAATACATGTGGAGGGACGTTATGGGAAGAGAGAAAAAACTAATTCTGGCCGTTGTAGCAGTCGCGTTGGCGCTCATATTGATTTTGGCCGCGCTGTTATCCATACAATTGCAGAACCAGGCGCCGAATGCGACAGAAGCACCCCCTTTTTTTGGCCTGCTGAATGTAGGTTCGATGGATGAACCAACATCGTTGACAGTGGAAATGCGAGAGGCAGAGTATCAGGATAGGCTGCCGCTGACCAGCGATATCGTTGGGAATCTTGATGCGAAAGTGATGCGTTTCCTGTCAGCAGGTGATTTTACAGAACTGGATGACTGGCTTGGCCGCTTGGAAGGAACATATCGGGATGTGGAAGTGGAGTCCGGTCAAGATTTAAGCTATATGAGCCTTATTCACAATTTTCGTTCAGATATAGCAATCATCCAATCGTTTAGCAGATTGACAAACAGAGATGATGCGGCAGCGCTTTTAATGAAGTTTCAGACGCCAGAAGTTCTGGCGGCAGCAGTTATATATGCGCCATTATCCATAAAGGTGGATTCGATAATTTGTCAGGACTCTTTGATTCTACCCGCAGTTTATGCAAGGGACGCTCATCTGACAGCGTTGAAAAGGGTGGACTTAAGACCGGAAGAGTATATACCAAGAGTGGAGGAAATCAACCGTCGCAGAGCGCCAGAGCATCGAGTAATAGGAGTCACACGCTTCGAATTTGTGGCATACGGTGTGAAATATGGGATGGAGATTGTAGCACAGGGAGATTATACATATGCACCATACCGCATTTTTCGTCTGGAAGAGGCTCCTGCATCAAATGAGCTGGTGACTGTAGCCTATTTAAAAAGATTCCAAGGAGAGTATTCTGAATACGATTGGTTTGATTTGGATTCCTTCTATGTGGTCGCTTCACCTTCAGATTTAGAGGCGGTGGAGACAGTGGCAGCACCTTGAATAGTCTGGATTGCCTGACTGCAGGTACCCAGGAAAAAGAAGATGCTTTGGAGCATATCGGAAATTTGACCGTGTGTCTGTTTTATGGTCTGCGCCCATACCGCAGAAACTGTCCTGCTTGGTGGGTCATAAACTAGTTTTAGATTCGTGTACTTTAGATTTAACATATTTAACGTCTGAAAAAGTGAAGTATTATTGACCGGCTCATTACTGTGGTATGTAATCAATTTCGGGATAACGATTTCAACAGGGACACTCCCTTTTGTGTCGGCTGGTGGAAATACAATAAACACGTTATAGGATATTCCGTTGGGGAGAAGATTTTCGCTAATTTTTAAGACAAGCTCACCCGTTGTGGACTTGTAATATTCTGGTAAGTACTTATATTTTTGAAGCATATCATAGAGAGCTGCAATCGATAATTCTTGCGGCAGTTCGCTAATATTGCCTCTGAGAAGGCGCAGTGAATTAAACTTTACTGGAACAGGAGTGATGCGTTTGCGCTCCTTATTGCCACGGGATAGTGCCTCCTCAAAACTGATGCCTTCTCTCGCCATCCTTGAGTACACGGTGATGGCTGGTATGTCATACGCTTTAAAAGCCGCTGACTTGCTTGGATAAGTTGTTCCGTCAATCTCACAGGGGATACATCGTCCATTTTCATGAGTAGCCAGGCGTTTGACCTTTGCATACTCTTCGACAGCAAGTTCTAAAGCTGTCTGAGGGGAGTAATTGTGCTTTTTCTTGAAGTTATACAACCAATACAGCGGGATGCCCAGGGCGGAAGCGGCTTCAGAGAGGGAAGAGTAGTGTTCTCCATTATAAGAACATGGATACTGTCGTTTGTGCTTTACTGGAGTTCGCTCGTGTCGTTTGTATGCCTGACTGTCTCGAATCACTTGGCTGGGAGAGAGGCCTTGTATGAATTTCTTTTGGGCCGTGGAAACCCGGCAGCCAAAAGCCTCACAGAATGCGATGATAGAGTCAAATGTTTTGTCTTCATAGTAGATAGTCCACTTTGACCCACTGTGGATTGCAACATCACGCAAGAAATAAGCACATCCTTCCTGATTCAATTTAGCATGATATTAGCCTGACACGTTTGCGGAATGAAATAAAATCAGTCGATAGGATATTTTTATATCTCATTATAAAACGGAGACTCTTCGCATAATACAAAGAGAAAGCAATAGACCGAGACTCAAGTAGGACAAAGGTGCCTGATATTATTATCAGAGCGATAATAAAAGGAGAAAAGAATGGTCAATGTCGAAAATATCCAAAAGGATAAGGGTGCACTGTTGGAACTCAAGGAGAAAGAAGAAATTTTATGGGGTGAAGTAGTTCGAGTCGGTCATACACCGGAAAAGCGTGCCTATATGATAGTTAAGACCGACACAAAAAATTGCGCCAAAAATTATCCGTGCATTATCTATCGGGAGGATGCCGATGCGGAGTTTAAGCGGGGGAGTTTGGTGTATCTGCTCGGACATAGAATCCCTTATGTCATTATAAAGGTCGATGAGGAGAAACTCCGGATTGAGGGGTCACGTAAGATGGCTCAGGAAAAATCCAAAGTTGAGATGCTCCAGGACTTGGCGAATGGGAAGGAGTTTACCGGCACTATACTGAATTTCGTGTCATTTGGTGCCTATGTTGAGGTAAATGGGGTAGTGGGCCTGCTTAAGAATACGGACTACTCGATTGACTTTAGTGAGGTGTCTGAGAGCAAAAAAGAAGGAGACACGGTACCAGTAAAGTGCAAAGAGATTACCAATGAGGGGAAGATTTTCTGGGTTGCTACCGTAAAGCAGCACCGGCTAGTTCCTATTGATTATGACTTTGAGCCGGGAACAGCTGTAGTCGGAACCATTCAAGATATCCGAGCATTCCACGATGGAGTTGGCGTCTTTGTTCGCATTGCGCCAGGGCTTGATGCGCTATGCTTTGCCCCCGATGACCTGGAAATCGAAATCGGGGTAAAGGTGTCTATCCGTATTCAAAGCGTGGAAGCGGCAAAAGAGCAGTATCTGCCGCCGAGAGTCAAAGGCCGTATTCTACGAGTCATTTGCTAAATGCATCACGAAATCCCTCGGGTATACCGAGGGATTTGTTCTGCTTATAACGATTTGCTGGACTGCATAGAACATCCAGGACGTTAGTTCGAAAAAATCAAAGGATGTGTAAGATATGCGGAATTATGCCACGGAAAAGGAGGGGAAGGCCCTCCACATTAACTACGACTATGTCCAGTCCTGGGCTCATGAGTTTTCTATCTATCGAACAAGGAATGAGAGCCTTATGATTCGCTACTTCTTGGAGTCCAGCAGAGAGAAACAGAAGCTGGGACTTGAGATATTAGTATTCCTATCGAAGTTCTGGTTTGCGACAAAAGAATATATGTTGCAGCTACTGCATCTGAAGGGATTAAAGACGCAGGACTTGGAAGAGATACTGGAAGAATACTTAAGCAATCGTATTTTAAACTGCTTTACATTAGCCCAGTTCCCATTGGATGAGATACCAGATGACGCTCTGCGAGTCTATTGCCTGGACCATGGGGCAAAATTTATCCTAACACATTTCTATAGGGAGGATTTTGTACACTGGCAGACGACAGATAACAATCGGGGGAGCGAGCAAATTGTAAAGTGCCTATCAACATGCCGCTTTTATCTCAGTTTACTGGCTGCGAAGAGAGAGGACCTGCGTATTTTTGAGCCTATTTTCGATGTCTCGATTGGGCGGAGAGAAGCAAGGTTTTCTGCCAACTTCGAAATCGTTAAAGGGACACAGACGAGAAAGTTTATTTTGGAATCAGTCCGGGCATATGACCTGCCGACCTATTGGCGCAAAAAGGTAGCAGAGCAGATTGCTCCCTTCATTATGAATAAGTTCTGGCGACAGACCTTTGCGGAGGAGCCTGTGTTTATTCTCCTTGCGGAATCGCTGGAGAATGCGCTGGAAGCTTCTGATATCTTTTATCGGCGCACAATGAGTTCGAATTTCAGAGTTACAACAGATATCGATGTTATCAAAGGAATGGAGAAGGCTCATTTTTATAAATATATGGCATGCGAAGATAATGCAGGTGTCGGGACTCTCTCGCCAGTAAGAGCAACAATTTTTTGCCCTAAGGAGGGCTGAAAAATTTCTCCCCTATGAACAGCGGATATTGCTGGTATGAGGGGAGATTTTTATTACCAACAGAAGAAAGGAAAAAATGATGGCAGAATCACCGGAAGAGTCTGGTTTCAGGCTTGCAGAAGGCGCCGATACTCAGAATGTGTATATCAGCAGCAATAAGAATATAGGAAGGAAAGTAGGAAAGGCTGCGTCGAAAGCAATTGCTGCTTTTATAAAGCACCTGATTAAGCTGATTATAGCAATGGGATGGTGGGGCCTTGCGCTTATCCTAGCAATTATATTTTTAGGACTCACGTTTAATTTTTTAAAAGATGAGCGCGGTGTTTCAGGTCAGCAGGACCTAAACTATCTCTATGAGAACCCGACAATGGCAGGTGATGACGGTCTCCAGCACGCAATTGCTTTGATTGAACCGCAGGCTCTGATTGACGCGTACTATAAATACATGTCCTGCGACTCACACCAAAAGTATTATGATGGGAAGTTTTATCGTTTCAGCGACAGCTCGCAGACAGAGGATTTTGCTGGATTGCAGGATTATTATGGGAGGGAGGACTATTTTTATCTCTCCTCTGCATTTATCAAAATGGCAGATGAGCTGATACATGGGGAGCAATTTTATTATCCAGAACAAATCATAAAGCCAGTTAATTTTGAATTGTCGGATGATGGCTTTGTTACTGCGCTTCCCATTTATGATACCGAGACAAGAAAGTTAACCGCACACTCAAAGCAGTGGAATGAGGGAGGAACAGCACAGACATCGGTTGAGGAGACTGGGGTTTGGGATTATGGGTTAGGTTCGCTTTTACAGTACAAACCATTTCAGAAAAACCAATTTATATCTTGTACTTATAACAGTGTCCAAATTGACCTGCACAGTATCTCATGGACAGAAACCGATGATGGATGGAAGGAGGTAGATACATGTTTAGGAAAAAGGACAATAAACATACCAGCCGGGTCGACTGCAGCGCAAGTGCAGGAATTGATTAACGCATACAATGAAACGCCAACAGAGGCGGGCGGAGACACCTACAAATTTGTAAAAGCACAGCCATCAGCAGAAAAAATCGCATTGTTGACGAACAGCACCTATAATAGCCATATTCCCCAGAAGGTTGAGAGTGCGGACCAGACTATCGCAAGCCGGGATTTTTCCGATTCCAGCCTGTCGGCATTTTCCAATAAGGGGAATAACGGGTACTATCCGATTAAGATTCCACTTATTACAGCAGCAGCCACCATGTCGGGCAATATTCGGTATGAGTATGATACTGCTGCGGAGTCACTGATACGCCTCAATGATGCGGAAAGCAGCGATATGGAGGACAATGCGACGGATATCATTGTAGGAACTGGTTGTGAGCTGGCTGGCAACCTGATAGCAGTCCGAACCGGAGACATCCATGTTATAGTTCCAACGCCAACTGAGGTGACGGAACCGTGGGGATTTGAATATTTAGATGCGTATGTAGATAACTATATCGCCTATGTGCCAGAAGGAGTTTTAGAAGATTTAGATTTCTCGAAACGGATTGAAGACGAGGGCCTTATCGACATTCTAAAGCAGCTCGGCCTTTTGAAAGAGTATACTGGCGGAGCTCAGGCGGCGGTGACGACAACTAATTTGGATGATGTCCAGACGGTGGCAAAACTGATAGCCTGCGAGGCTGGCGGCAATAAACTGGACGAGCTCCTTGTGGGTGCTGTGTTGGTGAATCGATGGAAGGATGAACAGGGGCGATTTGGAAATACCTTAATTGAAGTCATATCTCAGGGTAATGGTAAGCAATACTCTACATGGGCGAGCGGCGCATTTCAAAATGCCACACCGACACAACGCGATTATGAGAGTGCGCAACAGGTGCTGTCTGGTGAGTTTACCATCCCAAGGAATGTACTCTTTCAATCACAGAGTGCGTTGGGGAAGCTATGGTTGAGAAATGAAAATGCAGGGCCTGGTAATCCGCACTATTATTGCTGGCCAAATGCTGAGGAGCTGGCCACGACTGACTGGGCGGGAAATCCTGCAAAGAAGTCGTCAGAAATTTTGGCCTGGGCCCAGTCATTAGATGGAATTGGAAAAGAGGGCAGCCTTGTGATTACCCCAGTCATTGATATTGGGGATACGACGTCTCAAATACCCCTTAGCACAATCAATTCAGATTATAAGCTGTATACCGTTCAGAATTTCGATGTTAGGACGGCAATTGCTGCTATGCAGAAGGTCGTGGATAAGGACAGCAACTGGCTTGTGACGCTGCTGGGAGATGCATTTGATTCAATATTGGGACAAATTGGGAACTTTTTTAATGCTATGGAGCAGTTATTTCCAAGCAATAGTATTCTCAACACAAAAAGAATGCGAGTCGCTAAAAATGTGTCCAACCAGGATGCGCACGATATTGTGTATCAGGCGGTAACATTTACAAATCGGGTATCCTATTCTGAAGCGGCAGATACCTTGGAACATGCGGACAATCTAATGTTTTTGTTTGTCGGGAAAGAGGGGTCCATTGGAATTGGAACATGGGACAGCGGACTCACATTTACTCCTGGAGTCGGGTCAACAATCGAAAATTACACCTCACCGACTGAGAGCTACTATCAAACAACGACTCCGTTTTCCGCTGCGCATCCATACATTATGATTGCGGTGCCGGCTGGGACAGTCGTTCAGTCTATTGCTGGCGGCCAGGTTGCAGCAGTCAGTATGGAGATAGAGGGAACGGAGTATGGCAGGGGAGTTGAGATTACCTACAAGGACGGAGATAAAACATATAAAGCGGTTTATGGACGATTAAGTGAGGTGTCAGTTCGACAGGGAGCAAGTGTACAGAAAGCGCAGCAGATTGGGGTGGCTGGTGAAGAAGGACTATATTTTGCCTTCTATATTGATGGAGCAGCAGTTAATCCACTGGACTATTTTTACCAGCCTACCTGGAATACAGGTGTCCCATTTGCGGATTTGCTGAATGCCAGCGGAGATGTGGACGAAAGCAAGATTGAAGTTTTGCAGGAAGCACTGAAAACGGCAAATAACCAGTCGACAAGGACATATGACAAGTGGCACAGCCGGCCAGTGAATACAGGTATCACTTGGGAATGTCCATGGTATGCCTGGGGACGCGGTGCTCAATATTTGGAGTCGAACGGGTACCCAATCGCTTCTTTGCCAAAGAGTTTTGGGCACGGTGGTCAGTATTATAAAAACACAGCAGATTACTTTAAAAGAGGGGCGGCCCCAAGGGCCAATTCTTGGGTCTGTTGGGTGGATACAACGGGGGGATACGGGCATGTCGCATATGTAGAGGCTGTCGAAAAGGATGGCACCTTTTGGATATCTGAGGGATGGCAAGGCTGTGGATATCCGAGGGTGAGGCATATTACGAAAAGCAATTGGACATATAAGGCTGCTTATCGTTTGGAAGGGTTCATATATTTGGACCAACCCCTTCGCTAAAATATAGAGACGCTGTGTAATAGCAGCGTCTCTGCTATTAGGTTTTATAGTTGAGGTCAGTTCAGCATATAATTTTTAAACTGCAAAAGGAAATATCCGATAGAGGGAGAAAAGAAATGAAGATATGGCAGGTAAGAAGTATGCGGAGGGCTGGAAATGTATCCATTAAATAGACTGAGCCAGATTGCGCCGCAGAAGGCTAAGCAATTTTTCAATATGGGAATCACATCAGTGGAGGAATTGGCGGAGTTTTTTCCCAGAAAGTATTATGACTTTCGGACAGTGACCCCCATCAAGAACTTAGTCGCTGGCGAAATAGCGGTTGTTTACGGAAAAGTCATCCGTATGCTGGTGGGGAAAAGTACCAACACATTAGTGATTCAAGATGCTGATGGCGACTGTATGAATATCACATGGTTCCATACGGATTATCTATTCAAGCAATTTCGGATAGGTGAGTGGAGTTATTTCGCTGGGAAAGTTTCTGAATTTCAGTTGAATTGGGTAATATGTAACCCAGTGATGGTGAGTAAAGAAGCCGACAATATCCTAAGAATATATCCAATCTACTCTAAAGTGAAAGGAATGTCAGATACCTATCTCAGGGAGTCGATTGAGGCAGCTATTAATTTTTTGGAGCTGAATCAAAATGAGCCGCAGAAAGATTTATTGGCGAAAAATCTTATGCTAATAGGATGTATTGACGCTCTTAGAGAAGTCCATGCGCCTACCAGCCGTGAGCGTTATAAAAAGGCTCGTACCAGAGTGGCGTTCGAAACGATTTATCATTTCTATGCTGCGCTGAAGGCGAAAGAGTCACTCATCTTAGCATCAGAAATCGGCCCATTAAGCGAATCCGCTGTAACAGAGAGATTTATAAATACTGGTTTGCCCTTTGCCCTTACCACTGGTCAGGCGTCAGTAGTTGCTACAATTATGGAAGAGGTGAAAGCAGGAAGACGCCTCCATTCAATCGTATCAGGAGATGTGGGATGTGGTAAAACTGTGGTCGCAATTATCACATCGGTCTTGATGGCAGAAAATGGCTTTCAAACAGCCGTCATTGCACCGATGTTGGTGCTGGCTAAACAGCATTATGAGGAATTTGCCAGAATGACTGCGGGAGTCCGAATTTTCGGCCGTGAGCTTCGTATTGCGTTACTAACAGGCGAAACGAGGAAAAGTGAGCGAAACAAGATTCAAAAGCAGTTGGAAAGGCAGGAAATTGACGTCTTGATTGGAACGCACGCCATTCTGTCAGGGGACATCAAGTTTTCCAGACTGGGGATGACAATTATTGATGAGGAACACAAATTTGGAGTGGCACAAAAAGCCGAACTGGAGGGATACGACAGAGCGGGCATCCACCACCTGGCCATGACGGCTACTCCCATTCCGAGAAGTATGGCGATGACGATATATGGCGGAAATGTCGCTGTTTTGCCAATCCAAACAAAGCCGAAAGGAAGGAAGGAGACGATTACACGCCAGTGCTTTAAAGTGGAGGATGCATTTGCGGTGATTCGAAGCGAAATTCACATGGGACATCAGGCCTATATTGTCTGTCCGTTTATTGAGACATCCAAAGATGAAAAGTTCAAAGAGGTCATATCAGTAGCTCAGGCGGAGCATATGCTGAATCGCTTTATACAGAGTAATCCAGGTTTTAATCCCAGAGTTAAACTAATAAGTGGGGACATGAAATCTGAAGAAATACTGTCCAATGTCAACCTATTTGAAACGGGGCAGGCAGACATCCTGATTTCAACATCTATTGTGGAGGTGGGCGTAAACATTCCAAATGCCACAACCATCTGCATTATGTCGGCGGGCCGCTTTGGATTGGCAGCGTTACATCAGTTAAGAGGGCGTGTTGGCCGAAACAGTCTTCAAGGCTATTGTCTTCTGTACGAGCAGCAGAAAAATGAGAAATTGGATATTCTATGCAGTACCACGAATGGATTTGAAATAGCTGAAAAGGACCTGGAACTGAGAGGCCCAGGAGATTTAATGGGTAGTAGGCAGACGGGAATCAATGAAATCATAGACCTTATGATGGCCCGGCCCAAACTGACTGCATTAGTGCGAAAAGCACTTTTTTAAGGCTTGGATGCTAGTCAGTCTCGCTTATAAAAGGACAGCTATCCTTCCGTTGGAGAGATAACTGTCCTTTTATTCTTTTTGAAGCTGGTGTTGGCGTGCTGGTATCTCACAAAATCTTTGACTTGAAGTCAAGAAATTTCCAATCCATTTTATATTTTTAATTGGTTCATCATATAACATAAAAACTACTATTTTAGACGAACGTAGGATAAAAATAGATTGGAAGGGGCTTTGAGCAGTGAATTGCAGAGTAAATGATACCCCTGGGAAGGCCATTGAGATTGTTCACAGCGTTGCAAGTAAGTATGGTGTTATCAGCCGGGCAAAATTGGTGGAAGCAGTATGCGAGGAATTGGAAACAATGTGGACGGAGGATTGCTGGGAAGAGCGGGCACAGGAGATACAGTTAGGGACAACA